>Ga0187850_10003917_pt1 | contig 12159 bp, 8 predicted proteins | sample June2016WEW_4_15_FD_132436 | JGI IMG/M metagenome (GOLD analysis project Ga0187850, IMG submission 132436) | Peatland microbial communities from SPRUCE experiment site at the Marcell Experimental Forest, Minnesota, USA - June2016WEW_4_150 | ecosystem: Environmental > Terrestrial > Soil >... | reverse complement strand
TCTCCTTTGCGCCTGCTTTGAAAGCAATTCCGCGCGATGGAGCGGCGTCGCTCTGCTGGCGGGCCTCCTCAGCGTGCCCGTGGCCGGCACCGCGCTCCTCATCATGGATCCGTACCTGACGGCGCGGTCGCTCGCCACTCCGGCGGCCATCTTCGCCATCGCCGCCTATCTCTCCAACCGGCCGAGGCGCGCCCTGGCATGGCTGCTGCTGGCCGCGCTGGTGCATCCGCAAATGAGCGTCTACGGCGCCGTATTCCTCGGCTGCCTGGCGCTGGTTCGCCGTTCCCGGCTGCACGCAAGACCTGCCTTCCCGGTTGGAGTCTTGTCCTCCGCGCTCCCCTTCTGGTTCGACTTTCAGCCTGCGCGGGGCGCCGCCCGCGAGGCCCTGTTCTCCCGACCCTACTTCTTTGTGTCCACCTGGACCTGGTACGAATGGGTCGGCATCTTCGCTCCGCTGGTTTTGCTGTGGTGGTTCTCCTCGCTGGCCACCAGGCGCACCACGCCGGCTTTCCGCTCCTTGTCCCGGGCGCTGGTTCCGTTCGGGTTGATGTTCACCGCGGTCGGCATCCTGCTGGCTATCCCGGCGCGACTGGAGAACTACACGCGCCTGCAACCGATGCGGTCCTTCCATCTCGTCTACATCGTCTTCTTCCTTCTGTTGGGCGGGCTGATCGGAGAGTACGCACTCCGCGCCAGCGTGTGGCGCTGGCTCGGCCTCTTCGTCCCGCTGGCGGTCGGCATGTGGCTCCTCCAGGACAGTACGTTTCCTGCCAGTCCCCATGTCGAGTGGCCCGGCTCCCGGGATGCCAACACCTGGACTTCCGCCTTTCTCTGGATCCGCGGTCACACGCCGAAAGACGCCGTCTTCGCGCTCGACCCGAACTATATGCTGCTTCCCGGGGAGGACGAGCACGGTTTTCGCGCCGTTGCCGAGCGCAGCGCGCTCGCCGACAACGTCAAAGACAGCGGAGCGGTTTCGCTTTTCCCGCAGCTTGCGGACCGCTGGAAAAGCCAGGTGCAGGCGCAGAGCGGTTGGGAGAACTTCCAACTCGGCGACTTCGAGAATCTGGCGAGGCAATTCCCGGTCACGTGGATTCTCACCCGCCGCCCGAGCCCCGCCGGCCTGGTCTGCCCCTATCAGAACCGGGATCTTGCCGTGTGCCGGATCGGCGCCCCGCATTCTCCCGTCGAGCACCCGACCGTAGCCGCCACCAGCGGCCACTTCACTCAAGGATGGAAGCCGTGATCAACGGAAAACGAATTGCCGTGGTAATGCCGGCCTACAACGCCGAAACGACGCTCGCAGCCACAGTCCGCGAACTCCCTGACACCGTGGACGAGCGCATCCTGGTAGACGATCACAGCACCGACGGGACAGTCGCCGTGGCGCGGCGTCTCGGCCTCACGGTCGCGGTTCACGAAAGAAACCTGGGCTATGGAGGCAACCAGAAGACCTGTTACGCCAAGGCTCTTGCGAGCGGGGCCGACGTCGTCGTGATGCTCCATCCCGACTATCAGTACTCCCCGCTCCTGGTGGCTCCCATGGCGAGCATGGTCGCCTACGGCGTTTATGATCTTGTGCTGGGCTCTCGGATTCTCGGAGGCCAGGCCCTGCGTGGCGGCATGCCGGTTTACAAGTACCTGTCCAATCGCGTGCTCACCGCGTTTCAAAACCTGTTTCTGGGCGCGAAGCTGTCGGAGTACCACACCGGCTTTCGGGCGTTCACCAGGCAACTGCTGCTCTCTCTCCCGTTACGGCGCAATTCCGACGATTTCATCTTCGACAACCAGGTGATTGCCCAAGCCATCCTGCTGAAGGCGCGTATCGGCGAGATCTCCTGCCCGACGCGCTACTTCCCGGAAGCCTCTTCGATCAACTTCCGCCGCAGCCTCGTCTACGGCCTCGGCGTCGTCAAGACCACGTTCCAGTGCTGTCTCGCCCGATCCGGCCTCCCTCTCTCCTCCACCTTCAGAAGCACAAGCTGGGAACAGCCGGACTCCGCGGTTCGCCTCCTCAGGGAACCGCCCGTGGCAGGGTAGGTCTCCAGCGCCTCTGAGCACTACGCCGGTTCTTGCGGATCGCCGTCGCCGGTCAGCGCGCGCACCTGGGCCTCCAGCTCCGACACGCGCCTGGCCAGGTCCTCGATCTCCTGGCCCTCCGGGTCGGGCAGTCTGCCGTGCTCCAGCGTCTCGGCGTCCTCGTCGACTTCGGCCCCTCGCGTCCGCACCACTCGCCCGGGAATGCCTACCACGGTCGAGTGATCCGGCACCGGGCGAATCACCACCGAACCCGCGCCGATCTTCACGTGGTCGCCGATGCGGATGTTGCCCAGCACTTTCGCGCCGGTGCCCACCACCACGTGGTTGCCCAGCGTCGGGTGCCGCTTGCCCTGCTCCTTGCCGGTCCCCCCCAGCGTCACGCCTTGGTAGAGCAGCACGTCGTCGCCCACCTCCGCCGTCTCGCCGATCACCACCCCCATGCCGTGGTCGATGAAGAACCGCCGGCCGATCTTCGCGCCCGGATGGATCTCGATGCCCGTCAGCGCGCGCCCAATCTGGGAAATGAACCGCGCCACGAATCTCATGCGCCAGCCGTAGAACTTGTGCGCCAGCCGGTGCAGCAGAATCGCGTGGAACCCGGGATAGCAGAAGATGATTTCGAGCACACTCGTGGCTGCCGGATCTTCCCGGAATATCGTGTCGACTTGTTCTTTGATCGCTCGAAACATCTTGATGTCATTATATCCAAGGGCCACCGGCAATCCTACCGGCGCCTCGGCCCTGATCCGTCCGTAAGGCATTTCAGAGTGCAGCCTATCGCCAGCATTGGCGGGGCGTGACCGATAAGGGCGTCTTTCACCGACTGGGTGCAAAATTGCTTCGTGGTTGGGGATGGCCCTGCCGAAGAAACTGAAGCGCTCCCCCGCCGAAGGGGAACTGCCGTTTGAATACGATTGGGAGCCGGCCGAAGAAGTGCTCACCGCCTATGCCGGCGTGCCGCTGTTGGTGCGCGCGGTGAGATCTCTGGGCGTGCCCGCCAGCGTGAAGCAGCATCTCGAGCTGAAGCAGCGCCAGCGCGGATTTGACGAGGCGACGTACGTGGAGAGCTTCCTGGTGTTGAACGCGCTGGGAGGCGAGTGTCTGGAGGACTTGGAGCGATTGCGCGAAGATCAAGGCTTGGCCGAGATGCTGGGCCACGAGCTGCCCAGTCCGGAAGCGGCACGAAAATTCCTATACGGCTTTCACGACGAGGAGCGGATCGAGCAAGCGCAACGGGAGTTGCCGGTGGAGCAAGTGAGTTATATCCCCAGCGAGAGCGAGCCGCTGCGCGCTTTGGCGCAGGTCAATCCGGAGTTGGTGCGCGAGATCGGGCGGCGTTGTGCGGACCAGAAGATCGCCACGGTGGACCTGGACGCCACCGTGATCGAGAGTTTCAAGCAGGAAGCCAAGCCGACCTACGCAGGGGGCAAAGGCTATCCGCCGCTGCTGGCGCTGTGGGCGGAGATGGACCTGGGGTTGGCCGACGAGTTTCGCGACGGCAACGTGCCGGCGCATGTGGAGCCGTTACCCACGGCGAAGCGGGCGTTCCGCGCGCTGCCGGAAAGCGTGACGGAGTTTTACTTTCGCGGAGGCTCGGGATGCTGGGATCGCGAGTTGCTGAACTGGCTGCGGGACGAGCGGGGGGAAGACGGACCGCAGGGTCCGATCACTTTCGGCGTCAGCGTGCGGATGACGCCGAATCTTAGGAAGCACATTCTGCGGTTGCCGGAGAACCTGTGGAAGCCTTATCGCGAGGAAGCGGATGCGGTGAGCGAGTGCGCCGATGTGCTGAACCACTGGCCGGAAGAAGAGGGCCGTCCGGAGGGAGCCGGGCCGTTGCGCTACGTGGCGATCCGGGTGCGGAAGCGGCAAGGGGAGTTGTTCGCCGACGGCAGCGAGGCGCGCTACTTTGCGGTGGCCACGAATCAGTGGGAGTGGAGCGCGAAGAAGTTGCTGGAATGGCATCGCGAGAAAGCCGGTTCGATCGAGGCGCTGCATGACGTGCTGAAGAATGAATTGGCGGCGGGGGTGATGCCGTGCGGGCGGTTTGGGGCCAACGCGGCGTGGCTGCGGATGGCAGTGCTGACGCACAATGTGCTGACCGGGTTGAAGCGGATCGCGCTGAAGCCGGAGCGGCTGCGGGCGCGGCCCAAGCGGCTGCGGTTTCACTTCTTCTTCTCGCCCGGGAAGCTGATCCATCACGCTTCCTCCAGCGCCAGATCAACCCGCCCGCTCCACTACGGACGGATTACGGCCTGGGCCGTCCGCTGTGGGGACGGCCCAGGCAGTCCCCGGTTGCCCTGTAAAATGAGATATCCCCCACGCGGGGAAATCTCACTGTTCCGGAGGCTCATGCGATGAGACCGTTGGTTTTTCTTGGCTCGATGCTATGCGCCGCCGCGGCGCTCGCGGTGCAGGATTGTGAGAGCCTGGCCAAGCTGCCCCTGCCGGCAACCACGATCACTCGCGCGGAATCCGTCCCCGCCGGGAGCTTCGCGCAGCCGCCCGGAAAGATCATCTCGGGCTTGCCCGCGCTCTGCCGCGTAGCCGGAGTGATCAAGCCGTCGCCCGACTCGAGCATTCAGTTCGAAGTCTGGATGCCGAGCTCGGGATGGAACGGCAAGTTCCAAGGCGCGGGCAACGGCGGCTTCGCCGGCTCGATCAACTACGATCAGATGGGAGCGGCGGTGGCGCACGGCTACGCGACCGCCTCCACCGACACCGGCCACCAGGGCATCGCAACCGACGCCGCCTGGGCCCTGGCGCACCCCGAGAAGATTGTCGACTTCGGCTACCGGGCGATTCACGAGACGGCCGTGAACGCGAAGCTGATCGTCCGCGCGTTCTACGGCGCGGCCCCGGGCCGGTCCTATTTCAGCTCGTGCTCGAACGGCGGGCGCCAGGCGCTGATGGAGGCCCAGCGCTATCCCGAGGACTACGACGGCATCATCGCCGGCGCCCCGGCCAACTACTTCACGCACCTGCTCGCCAACGGCGCCTGGGACCTGCTGGTTTTGCTCGGAGAGAAGGACAGCTACATCCCGGCGAAGAAGCTGCCGGCGATTCAGGCGGCGGCGCTGGCGGCCTGCGACGCCCTCGACGGCGTGAAGGACGGGGTCATCGAGAACCCCTCGCGCTGCCGCTTCGATCCCTCCGTGCTACAGTGCGACGGCGCCGAGACGGACCAGTGCCTCACCGCGCCGCAGGTGATCGCGCTCAAGAAGCTCTACGCCGGCGGGCGCACCTCCGGCGGCCGGCAGGTGTTTCCGGGTTACGCGCCGGGCGGGGAGGCCGAAACCGGCGGCTGGATGCCCTGGATCACCGGCTTGGCCCCCGAGCGCAGCCTCATGTTCTCCTTCGGGACGCAGTTCTTCAAGAACATGGTGTACGACAACGCCGCGTGGGACTATCGCACCTTCAACGTCGACCGCGATACCCAGGCCGCCGACCAGAAGATGGCGCCCATCCTGAACGCCACCAATCCGGACCTGAGCCGCTTCAAAGCGCGCGGCGGAAAGCTGATCCTGTATCACGGCTGGAGCGACGCGGCGATCGCGGCGCCGAACGCCATCGACTATTACCAGAGCGTTGTCGCGAAGATGGGGCAGAAGCAGGCGCACGGCTTCGTTCGGCTATTCATGGTGCCAGGCATGCAGCACTGCGGCGGCGGCTCGGGTCCGAACAGTTTCGGCCAGTTCGGCATGGGAAGCGGCGACCCGGAGCATAATCTCGGCGCCGCCCTCGAGCGCTGGGTCGAGCATGGCATCGCACCCGAGCGAATCATCGCCACGAAGCGCAAGAACGACCTTGACCCCAAGAGCGACGTGCTGCGCACGAGGCCGCTCTGCGCCTACCCGCAGGTAGCCCGCTACAAAGGCACCGGCAGTACGGATGACGCGGCGAACTTCGCCTGCGCCCGGTAGGATAGGGCTCCAGCCCTGTCCCCGGTTGCCCCCCACGACCGCCCCCCGCGCGCTACACTCCAGAAAGTGGCCACGCGCCCGGTCCTCCGCATCTTCATCTCCTCCACCGCCATCGACCTCCGAGACTACCGCGAAAAAGTCCGCGATGCCGTCCTGCGCCTGGAAGACCTGCCGATCGCAATGGAGACCTTCTCCGCGCAATCCGGCCAGCCGGCGTCCGAATGCATGCGCCTGGCAGCCGAAGCGGACGCGGTAATCTGCATCGTCGCCCACCGCTACGGCTACGTCCCGCCGCTGGACCTGGGCGGCGATGGCGACCGCTCCATCACCTGGCTCGAAGTGGATGCCGCGAAGCACGCCGGCAAGCCGGTGTTCGCGTTCCTGGTCGATCCGAAGGCCCCCTGGGCCGAAGTCAGGGAGGAAAACCGACTCACTTCGGAGCCACCGGAGAAGGCCCCGGAGATCGTGAAGGCGGTTCAGAAGCTCCAGGAGTTCAAAGCCTACCTGGAGCGCGAGTGCGTCCGGCAGACCTTCGCCGGCGCGGAAGAGCTGGCCAAGAACGTCGCGATCGCGCTGGCTAAGTTCACGCCGCAACAAAGCTCCACCGCCCGCGCCTGGCAACCGCTGTTCTGCCACGCGCTGCAGCCGGCCCAGCATTTCCGCGGCCGCGAGGCCAAGATCGAGGATCTCAAGGGCTGGCTCCGAGCCCCCGTCACTCCGGACCGCGTCATCTCCGTGGTCGCCGCGGGCGGCGTTGGCAAGACGGCGCTGGTTCACGAAGCACTCCACCAGGCAGCGCGCTCGGACCGCGCGGGCCTGTTTGTCTGGTCCTTCTACGAAGATCCCCATACGGACGCCTTTCTGCGCGCCGCCTATACCTACTTCACCGGAGAAAAGGACGCGCCCGCCGGCGGAATGCTCGAGCGCCTGCAACTGGCGCTCTCCGGCGACGTGCCGCATGTGCTGATCCTGGACGGGCTCGAACGTGTCCAGAGCGAAGGCGGTCCCCACCGCCGCGGCGAACTCGAAGATCTCCAATTGAAGCGCCTGGTGCGCGCGCTGGCCGGGGGCGTGGGGAGTGCTCGCGCCCTGGTGACGTCGCGCTTCCCACTGGTGGATCTCGAAAGCTGGACTGGCGCCGGGCACCGTGCCATCGTGCTGGACGACCTCGAACGCCCGGTGGCGCTCGAAGTGCTCCGGGCCTCTGGTGTCAAGGGCGACGATGCCGCGCTGGCGCGCCTGATCGAGCCGTTGAACCTGGGCGGCCTCTATCATGCCCTTTCCGTGGCCGTCCTGGGCTCCTATCTCGGCAACTTCGCGGGCGGGGATCCCAGCCGGGCGCCGGAGTGGACCCTGGAGGACGCCAAAGACTCCGACCCCAAGGCCCGGCGGCTCAGCCGCCTCCTCGAGCAGTACGCCCAGGCATTGACTGCCCCCGAGCGCGACCTCCTGGCCCGCCTGGCGCTGTTCCCGCGAGGCGTGAAGGTCGAGCTTCTCGCCTGGATCGTGCAGTCCGGCGGAGCGGTGGCTGGGGCTCTCATCGGCCTTGGGGATCAACAGTTGGTGCAGCAATTGGAGAGGCTCAAGGCGCTCGGGCTGGTGTTTCGCTACACCACCGATGGGCAGGCCGTCTACTCCGCTCACCCTTTCCTCCGCGAGTTCTTCCGGAATCTCTTGGGGACGAAACCGGAATCTGTCCACGAGTCGGTCCGCGCCAGGCTGGCTCCCAGCCTCGAAGCGCGTCCAAGGACAAAGCCGAGCGGCCCCGCAATTCTAGATCAGTACGAGTTGCTGATTGAGCAGACGCTGCTCGCCGGCCGCGTCCAGGAGGCGTTTAATCTGTATTCGTTCGGATTGGGGAGCCATAACCTCGGCTGGGTCCTGGGAGAGAGCGTCCGTGGTCTCCGTGTCCTGGAACGTTTTGTGCCGCGGGATGATTTCTCCCGAATCGAACCTCATTTGTCTCCACACGACCGAAGCCTGCTCGTCAACGACCTTGGCTGGTTCGCCAAGAATCTGGGCGACCTTGCCCGGGCTCGCGAGGCCTTTCGCCATGCGCGCGATTTATCCCGAAGCGAGTCAGACCGCAAGGAGGAGTCGATTCGAGTCCAGAACCTCGCCGAGGTCGAACTGAACGCCGGACACTTCCGAGAGGCGCTCGACCACTCTGAGAGCACGGTTTCGCTCGCCACGGAAGCGAAGGACGATACCCGAATCAAGAACGCTCTCTTCTATCGAGCGACAGCGCATTTCGCCCTGGGAGACATCACCGCTGCGGCAGCCGACTTCGAGCGCGCCACCGAACTGGAAGGCCGACCCCTGTACGGCCTACGCGGCATCTGGGAGGCCGAGGGGAAGCTGGCTCGCGGCGACCGGCCCGGAGCACTCAGCCAAACACAAGCCAACCAGGAGTTGGCGGCTGGCAACAACTGGAACGCCACTCTCTGCCGCAGCAACGCCCTTCTCGCCCGGCTCCTCCTTCCGGACGATCCCGCCCAAGCCGCGTGCTACCTTCAGGACGCCCGCGCCTTCGCCAGCCGCTCCGGCGCAGTCGAACTCCAGCTCCGCTGCTTCCACGCGGCCTGCGAACTGCACCGGCATCTGGGAGATTACCGGCAAGCGATTGCCGAAGCCGACGCCGGCATCCTCCTGGCGGATACCTGCGGCTTCGGGCAATACTCCATCGACCTCCGCCTCGCGCTCGCCGAAACGCTCCTCGCGGCGGGGGACGCCCTCAAAACCCTCCAGAACGCCCGCAACGCCCTCGACCGCTCCGAACGCCCCGACTGCCAATACGCTTGGGGACAGGCGGATGGTCTCCACCTCTGCGGCCTCGCCCACTTGCGCCTCGGCGAGCGCGAACTAGCCCGCCAGCGCCTCACCGCCGCCCGCGAACTCCGCGACCGCCTCGGCCACGGCCGCATCGAGGAAACCCGCCGCGCCCTGGATCTTTGCCGCCCGTAGCTCGCCAAACCAGCCTACTCCGCTGCCAAAGCTTCGAGCCGCTCAACCCAGTCGCGGAAATGCGGGCACTCTCGCCGCATCCTCTCGATACCCACGGCTTGGGCTGCAAGCGTTCCATGCAGGACTTTGCGATAGGCTGGGTAGGCGCCCAGCACCTGTTTGGACGGGGCCGTATGGGCATCGTCGTTGATGTCCTCGGGTGTGGCGAACCCGCCGCGGATCCTCTCGAATGCCTCAGCGAGCCCCCGCTGCCCGATCCCGGCGGCAAAAGCAACCGGATCGCTGAACAGTAATCCCTCGTACTCGTGCAATTGGAGGTACGGTAGGAATCTTACATCGGGCCGCAGATGCGGGACTTGCGCAACGATGTCTTCCTTTACCGCCCGCTCAACGCGCGCCACCTTGTCGAGGTTCGGCAGGTTCGGCTCGAGAGGCATGCCCGGGTAGCCCCTTCCGAGGCCATAGAAGTCCAGCATGGTGGAGCAGTAAGCCGACTGGTCCTGTTTGAGCAGCACCACGATGTCCCTCTTCACGCGGGCATAGTTCGTGTTCCCGCCCTTATGCCCGGAAGTGCCAAGGATAATGGGTGTCACGTAGACCTGGCGGGGCCACAGAACCTGTGCAAGGACGTTCTTGATAAACGACTCTTCGGTGGGGCCCTCCACCACGACATACACGCGTGTCATGAACGGCCATCTCCCGCACCCGGTCCTCCATCGGGAGCGGGTACGAGGGCCTCGCGGTTACCGTTGGAAGGATTGGGCGCTCCTTCTTTCTGCGGTCGGCCGCCCAGGACGTTCTTCTGCCACAATTCCCCGAGAGTGTATTCTTCGAGCCATTCAGACAAGTCAGCCGGGTCGAGGCGCCGGAATACCGACTGCCCCTCGCTGCGCTCGACCACGATGACATCTTCCGGAGAGAATTCATTCAGCAGAGCTGCCGATTGCGTCGAGACGATCACCTGCTTGCGAAGGTATTCCGCCGCCTGCTGGAACAGGCTGCCCAAGAGCGTCAGGGCGTAAGGATGCAGCCCTAGCTCCGGTTCGTCAAAAAGCACGGTTGGAGGCCCCTCCGGTTGAAGCAATGCGGTGGCCAGACAAACGAAGCGAAGCGTGCCGTCAGAGAGCTGGTTGGCGACGAAGGGATAATCTGAGTCCTGTTGCAGCCACTCCAGTTGGATCAGGTCCGGGTTCGTGGGTACGGGACGGAGCTTGAAATCCTCGAAGAACGGGGCCGCCAACCGCACGACATCGCGGATCTTCTCGTAGCTGGCCGGGTTGGTGTGGCGGATACGGTACAGAAATGCCGCCAGGTTCTCGGCACCGGGCCGAAAGGTCTCATTATCGTTGATTGGCCCCTGGCGGCGAACGCCCGCGGCCGGGCTGGTGTCGTGGAAATGGTAAACCCAGCTCGACACGGCTCTGTAAACGTAGTGCGGCGGCGCGTACGTCGCGCCACCCCAGCCGGGCTCCTCGTCCCTTCGATCCTTCAGTTTGGCCTCAGTATGCCCAGAACCCAGGGAGATCCCAGTGGTATCCGAGATCGTTTTGAGAACGGCCCTTTCCTCGGCGAAGACGAGCCGGTTGTCTACTGTCGGCACCAACACGAACTCGTAACGGTTCTCTCCAAAGTAGAGCTTGGCCACAAGTCGCTGAGTGACCTTAGGCCCGAGGTATAGGCACGCGTCCGCGCCCCCTTCCGTGGCAAGAGCTAGTTGGAGCCGCTGGTCAATCAACTCTCGCAACAGGCGAAAGAACCCAACGAAATTACTCTTTCCGGCGCCATTGGCGCCGATCAGCACATTCAAGGACCGGAGTTCGAATTCCTCCAGCTTCCGTATGGACTTGAACCCTTCGATCGTGAGCCTGTTGATGGTGGCGCTCATAGGCCAGCCCTCGTTCCGCGCGGGAGCCCTGGCTTCGAATCTCTGTACCCTATCAGCATAACTGCAAACGGCCATCGGGAAGGGCCTAATCTCAGGACCAACCTCAGGGCAACCTCCTCCCGCAGACCCATTCCCCTCCCTCCCCACATCATTTCTCCCGCCCCCGCAACACGTTGCCCCCAGAATCCCCCCGTCAACCCGCCTGCCCGTGCTCAACTGGAGCCAACAGGATGCCACATCGCCACCCAACACCACCTCAATGCCAACCGCGACGGCCCGGCCCACCCCCGCCGCCGGAAAGGCAAAATTCGCAAAGCAAAGCCAAATTCCCCCACAGGGAATCCGGCCCCCTGGCCGCTCCTCACGTTGTGGACAAGACAAACCCAAACTCGCGCAACCCCTATGCCATCACCCATTTACGCTCGGAACCCGGACGCTTCGCACAGAGAAGCAACAAGATTGTTGCTACGCTCCTCGAAGGCAACCGGGAGCACATTCGTTCGAGTCCCGCGCAACTCAACTCTCTTTCCCCCTTCCCCCGCAACAACTTGCGCCTACCCTGCCATCCGGACTCCGCCTGCCCGTGCTCAACTGGAGCCGACAGGCCAACCTATGGCTTCCGAACGCTTGAGCCACCCCCGCCGACCGAAAAGCAAAATTCGCCAAACAAAGCCAAATTCCCGCGCGGGGAATCCGCCCCCCAGCCCGTTCAGCAGCTCGCGGACGAAACGAACCCAATCTCGCACAAGCCCCTATGCCATCACCCACTTACACGCGCCCCCACACCCCGCCCGCTTTCCCCTCCACGCTTCACCACCCCGGCGCGTCAACTTCTATGTGACGAGATTGGCCAAAGGAGTCTGTCTGCCCGCGGCGCCGTGAGCGAATATGGCAACTGATCGAACCAAGCTGAACGATCACGCCCAGGAGGCCGCCCAGGCCCAGGAGCTGGCGCGGCGCTACCGCTACGAGTTCGTCGACCTCCGGGAAGGGAACATCGACCACGATCTGTTCCGCTCCGTCCCGGTGGACCTCATGTTCCGCTACAACTTCGTCCCCCTGCGCGCCGAAGACGGCATCCTCGAGATCGCGCTCTCGGACCCCCGCAACCTCAACATGATCGACGAGCTCACCATCCTGCTTCAGAAGAAGCTCAAGGTCAAGGTCGCCTCGCTCTCGCAGATCTCCGACCTGCTCAAAAAAACCGAGCAAAGCCAACGCGTGCTCGAGGAAGTCACCGAGGGCTTCGCGCTGGACGTGGTGGCCGAGGAGGAGGGCGCCGACGAGACCCTCTCCATCGACCGGCTGTCGGCGGCCGAGAGCGACATCGCCCCGGTGATCCGCCTG
>Ga0187850_10003915_pt1 | contig 12163 bp, 11 predicted proteins | sample June2016WEW_4_15_FD_132436 | JGI IMG/M metagenome (GOLD analysis project Ga0187850, IMG submission 132436) | Peatland microbial communities from SPRUCE experiment site at the Marcell Experimental Forest, Minnesota, USA - June2016WEW_4_150 | ecosystem: Environmental > Terrestrial > Soil >... | reverse complement strand
CCGCCCCAGACCAGCCGGGGAGCCGCCGGGCCGCGAATTCCTGGCCCACTCAACTAGGCAGCCAGCGCCTTCACCGCCTTGCGGAGGTCCGCCGGCGCCAGCGCCACCAGCGCGGCGTACCGGCCCGCGCCCGCCGACAGCGCATGGACCGTGACAATGTTGATCCCGGCGCCGGCCAGCGCGGCCGCCTTCTCGGCCACCGTCCCCAACCGGTCCTCCCCGGCGATCAGGAGCGCCTTCTGTTTCTTCCCGAGCACGAGCCCGGCCTGCTTGGCGATCCGCGCCAGGTTGGGGGCCTTCTGGTCCACCACGAGGACCACCTCGGCGATGCGGGCGCTCTTCGGGTAGCCCATGAACCCCAGCAGGTTCACTCCGGCATCTTTAACCGCAGTCAGGATGCGAGCCCCTTCCCCGACCTTATGGGGGATCGTTCCTATGTAGTAACTCACTTGCGTGATTTCATCAGGCATGAGGCAAATCTACACTTTGCGCGGGGAAGAGGTCAAGTTGGTATGCTAGGGTCTTTGGAGTTTTGGAGCCGATGAAGCAGACGCAGAACGTTGAGGAACTTAAGCAGATCTCGAAGATTATCCGGCGGCACATCATCGTGATGCTGGGGGAAGCCAAGTCCGGCCACCCGGGCGGATCGCTTTCAGCCGTCGAAACCTTGGTCACCCTGTACTGGGACGTGATGCGGCACGATCCGGCCAACCCGGAGTGGCCCGATCGCGACCGGTTCATCTTGTCCAAAGGCCACGCTGCCCCTGTGTTATACGCCGTGCTGGCCGAATGCGGTTACTGCCCGCTGGATTCGCTCAACACCCTGCGCAAGCTCGGGTCGCCATACCAAGGTCATCCGGACAAGCGGTTCCTGCCGGTGCTGGAGACCTCGACCGGCTCGCTGGGCGAGGGTCTGTCGATCGGAATGGGCCTGGGGCTGGCCGCGCGCTGGGACAAGCGCCCGGCGCGCACCTACGTCATGCTCGGCGACGGCGAGATCCAGGAGGGGCAGATCTGGGAAGCGGCCATGTTCGGCGCGTTCCACAAGATCGACAACGTGGTCGCCATCGTGGACTACAACCGCATCCAACTGGACGGTTTTGTGAAGGACATCATGGAAGTGGAGCCGTTGGTGGCCAAGTGGCAGGCTTTCGGCTGGCACGCCATCGAGCTCGACGGGCACAGCATCCCCGCGCTCCAGGCGGCCTTCGCCGAGGCGGCTTCGGTCAAGGGCCAACCCACCGTGCTGATCGCTCACACCATCAAGGGCAAGGGCGTCTCGTTCATGGAAGACAACCCCAAGTACCACGGCGTGGCGCCGACCAAGGAAGAAGTGGAGCTGGCGCTGAAGGAGCTCGCGTGATGGAAGCGAAATTCGAGTTGAAACTGGGGCCGGCCACGCGCGAGGCCTTCGGCAAGGCGCTGGTCGAACTGGGCCGGGAGAACCCCAATGTCTGGGCGGTGGATGCCGATCTGTCGAAATCCACCTACACCTCGCTGTTCGCCAAGGAATTCCCGGACCGGTTCGTCTCCTGCGGAATCGCCGAGGCCAACATGGTGGGCGTGGCGGCCGGCCTGGCGCTGGGCGGGAAGATCCCGTTCGCGGCCAGTTTCTCGTGCTTTGTCCTGAATAAGGGCTTCGAGCAGTTGCGGGTGGCGGTGGCCTACCCCAACACGAACGTCAAGATCGTCGGGACGCACAGCGGCATCTCGATCGGCGAGGACGGGCCGTCGCAGATGAGCATCGAGGACCTCAGCCTGGCCTGCGCGCTGCCCGGTTTCGTGGTTCTGGCGCCCGCCGACGAGGCGGCCACGCACGCGCTGGTGCGGGCCGCCGCCGCGCACATTGGGCCGGTCTTCATCCGCACCGGCAGGCCGAAAGCGCCCATCATCTACGCTTCCGGGCAGGAGTTTGAAATCGGTAAGGCCATTGAGGTGGCCGGCGGCAGCGATGTCACGCTGATTTCGAGCGGCCTGCTGGTCGCCGAGGCCATCCGCGCCCGGGAAGCGCTCGCCTCCGATGGCATCTCCGCCCGCGTGATCGATATTCACACCATCAAGCCGCTCGACCGCGAGGCCATCCGCCGCGCCGCCCAGGAGACGGGCGCCCTGGTGATCGCCGAAGAGCACTTGGTGGACGGCGGGCTGGGGGTCCGGGTGGCCCAGGCCGTCGCCGAGACCTGCCCCTGCCCGATCGAGTTCATCGGGCTCACCGGCTACGCCGAATCGGGCTCGCCCGACGGCGTGCTCGACAAGTATGGGTTGCGGGCCGCCAACCTGGTTGCCGCGGCTCGTAAGGTGTTGGAACGGAAGAGACAACGTAACGGATATTGACGATTGACGATTTTGTCATTGACGATTTCCGCCGGCCGCCCGGTGGGATCAAAACAATCGTCAATGCTTCAATCGTCAATCGTCAATTGAACTATGGCCTTCGCCACGGATCAGGAACGCGAGCTTGCCAACCTGCTGATCAGCGTGATGCACGCGCGGGATCAGGAAGGCGCCCGGATCTCGCGCATCCTGCACGACGAGGTGGGACAGATCCTGAGCGCGATCGGGCTGCAGCTCGACCTGCTCCGCATGGACATCAAGGAGAACGTCGAGGCCGCTTCCCAGCGCATCGCGGTCATCCAGAAGGTCTTAGAGACGGCCGTGGATCAGGTGCGCGATCTGAGCTACGAGTCGAATCCCTCGATCGTCGAGCGCGCCGGGCTGCCGTTCGCCCTGGACCGGCTGGTCGGCCGCTACCGGAAGACTTTCGCTGGGGCCATCCGCCTGCTGTTCGATTCCTCGGTGCGCGTTCCGGTCGAACCGGCCACCGCTTTGTACAATATCGTCGAGGAGGCCGTCGACAACGCCGTCGCGCACTCCGGCGGCTCCCAGATCGAGATTCTGGTCAAACCGGCCAAGGACGGGGTGACTCTCGAAGTCCGGGACAACGGCAAGGGGATCTCTCCGGAACAGGAATCCACCGGACTGGGGTTGCACCTGATGAAGTATCAGGCTTCTCTGGCGGGGCTTCAGTTTTCAGTTGCGAGCGCGCCCGAAAAAGGTACAATTGTGAGAGCAATTTACCGGGCAGCGAAGTGACCCCGGAGGGGCGCTTCTGTGCGAGGCGGCAATGGCATACCAGATCCTGCTTGTGGATGACCATAAGATCTTTCGCGATGGCATCAAGTCCATCCTCGAAAGGCGCGAGGAATTCAAGGTGGTCGGAGAAGCCGAAAACGGTTCGGAGGCGGTGCAGTTCTGCCGGAGATCCCGCCCGGACCTGGTACTGATGGACATCGGGCTGCCAGGCCTGAACGGCATCGAGGCCACCATCGAGATCATGCGTCACTGTCCGGACTGCAAGGTGATCATCCTGTCGATGTACGACGACGAGAGTTCGGTGGTGGGGGCGATCCGCTCCGGTGCCCGCGCCTTTGTCCTCAAAAGCGCTTCTTCGGACGACCTCCTGGATGCGCTCCGCACCGTCGCCAAGGGCGGGTTCTATCTCTGCGCCGAGGTGGCCGACCGCGTCCAGACCCGCATCCAGCGCGGTGACCTTGAGTCGAGATCCCTGCCTCCCGTGCTGGACACACTCTCGCCCCGCGAGTTGCAGGTGCTGCGCCTGGTGGCCGAAGGCAAGACCAGCAAGGAGATTGCCGTCATGCTGGACCTCGGGCTCCAGACTGTGCGCAGCTACCGCAAGACCATGATGAAGAAGATCGGCGTGAACAACATCGCCGGCCTCACCCAGCTCGCCCTCTCCGCCGGCCTCACCCGCTTCGGCCCCGAAGCGAAAGACCGGCCGGTATAGGTAGGATAAGGCTCCAGCCTTGTCCCGTTGCCTGTCGGGTGAGCTCGGACAAGCCAGCGGCTTATCCTACCCCCTGTTCCTACTGTAATTCCGCGACCAGCGTGGCGCCGCCCATCTCCGGTATCAACGCCGAGAACTTCACCACCTTGCGCGACTCTTTGGCTACCCAGACGGTCACCTTCTCTGGTCCACCCTCGGCGGAGGAGACGTCCAGTTTGAAGGAACCGAAGGTCCCCGCCGGGACGGTGACGCTCTCGGAACCGGCCACCGTCAACTGCATCATTTTCACCTTCTGCTTCTGGATGTCGAAGTCCCGGAAGGCGGTCGAGTAGCCCTCGGCCAGCGGGAGGCAGGTCATCCACAGCGCGGCGCCACCGGCGGCGGAGAACACCGGTCCGCCCACGTCCATCGAGATCGGACGGTCCTGGCCGCCCATGTTCATCTTGCCGGTAGCCTTGTTGTCCTGGAACTCGATATCGATGGCCATCGGTCCCTGCTTCGCCGAGCGCTTCAGCACGGCCAGCGTTTTCTTGTCGAGCGTGGCGACGTCCACCGCGTCGCCCATCGGGGTGGCCACGGTGTCGGTGGCCGTCCAGTTACTTCCCTCTTCCTTGACGACCGTCGACATCTTGAGGTCCATCGATTGGCCGCCCATCTGAATCTTGGCCAGGTAGTTGTACGTGCCGGGCTGCAACGCCGCCTCGAGTTTCGGCGCGCCCACCGCGCTGACGTCCACCTTCTTGGCGAGCGCCACGGTCTTCGGATCGACCGTGATCTCCTTCAGGCGCGCGACCACTTCCTCCGTCCCGCCTTCCTGATACCGGCCGCCCAGGTACTTGGCCAGGAACTTCTCCGCCGCGGCGAACATCGCCATGCTGTTCACCGGACGCGCAAAGCCGTGCCCTTCGTCGGGCGCCACCAGGTACTCGACCGGGAAGCCACGGTCGCGCAGCGCGATCACGATCTGGTCCGACTCCGCCTTGTTCACCCGCGGATCGTTGGCTCCCTGCACCACCAGCAGCGGCGTCTTGATCTTGGCCGCCGAGTTCAGCGGCGACTGCCGCTCCAACTGCGCCTTGCCCTCCGGGCTGTTCGGGTCGCCCATCCGCTCGTAGAACAGCTTGCGAATCTGCTCCCAGTACGGTGGGATCGAGTTGAGCAGCGTGATCAGATTCGACGGCCCCACGATGGACACCGCCGCCGCGTACACATCCGGCGTGAACGCCACCCCGGCCAGCGTCGCGTACCCGCCGTAGGAGCCGCCCATGATGCCAACCCGCTTCGCATCCGCGATCCCCTCCGCCACCAGGTACTTTACGCCCCAGGTGACATCGTCCTGCATCTTCTGGCCCCACTCCTTGTTGCCGGCGTCCAGGAACTTCTTGCCGTAGCCGGTGGAGCCGCGGAAGTTCATCGATAGCACGGCGTACCCACGGTTGGCCAGGAACTGGGTCCAGGAACTGTAGCCCCACACGTCGCGCCCCCACGGCCCGCCGTGCGGTGTGACGATCGCCGGCAAATTCTTCGCCGGCACGCCCTTCGGCAGCGTGAGATAGGCCGGGATCTCCAGCCTGTCCACCGATCTGTAGCGCACTGGCTTCATCGCCGCCATCTGCTCCCGCACGAGTTTCTCGCGGATTCGATACTGGAGCGTAAGCTTCTTGGTTTTGCGGTCGAACAGGTACGTCTCGCCCGGTTCGGTGTCGCTCGCTCCGGAAACCAACCAGAGCTGCTCGTCCTTGGTGTGCGACCCGGGCCGCACCTCCTTGCCCGGCAACTTGCTCTGGAGCAGCTTGTAGTCCGCCTCGAACGCCTTGTCCTTCCACAAGATGCGGAGCTTGTCGTCGTAGTAGAACGTGGCCGTGATTTCGTCGGTGACCTCGGAGATCTGGGCTCCGGCGAAATCCACCCGGTTCAACGAATCGGATTCCACCAACTCGTCCTTGCCGGTCTGCGGATCGAGCAGCGCCAGCCGGATCAGGTCCGCCGAGCCCGTGTTCGTGGCGATGTACAGGCGCTGGTTGTCCTTGTGGAAGCGCACCGGATAGCAGGTTTCGAACACACCGCAGGAGTAAATCTTCTTGAAGCCGTCCGCATCCACGCGCAGGAACTCGGTGTCCCCGTTTTCGGCCGAACGGGTGGCCAGGCGCAACTGATCCTTCAGGTCGAACTCCCACCCAGTGATGCGGTCCGTGTTCTTGCGCAGCAGGGTCCGCTCGCCGGTCGAGATCTTCACCTTGTAGAGGTCGTGCCAGGCCTTGTCACGATCGTTCAGGCCCACGTAGATCAGGTCCGGGTCGGTCTTCGGCACCGCGTAGATCGCCGCGCGCAACTTCTTGGCGTCGGTCAGGTTCCGCGCGGGCGGCGCCTGCGCGCCCGCTGCCGGGCTATCGGCCGGGTTCACCGCATAGACGTTGTAGTTCTCGTCGCCGGCCATATCCTGCACGAACAGGATGTACTTGCTGTCGCGGCTCCAGAAGTAGGCGGGAACCGGCCGCTTGGTATCCGCGGTCACCAGCTTGGCGGCGGCGAACGGTTCCTCCGTCCGCTTCACCCAGACGTTCCGGGTCTTGTTCCAGGGTTTCATGAAGGCGATGTACTTGCCGTCGGGCGAAATCTGCGCGCCCGAGATTTCCGGATCGCCGAAGAACAGCTCCCGGTCGATGACCGGCGGCTGTTGCGCCACCAGAGCCGGTGTCAACAGGCACAATGGTAGAAACAATCGTGTGAACAGTCTCATGGTTGTCCTTTCCCCAATGGTAGAACAACGAAGCACGGCCGGGGTTGGTTCGAGAATTGTTGACAGGTGAAGTGGAAGACCGGGCCTACTCCAGGTCGAGCGTCATGGACTTGAAGTCGAGTGTCACTACACGCGCTTGACTCAGGAAGTCCATCCCAAGGCAACCGTGCTGCCAGGGGAACCCGACGTCTTTGAGGAGCACCCGCGCGGGGCGAAGAGCAGACGTGAAGCCACCGAGTTGAAGCACGAGTTCCGGCAGGGTGATGACGTCGATCTCCGTGCTGCCGCCAGCCCCGACACTGCGCGTGGAACCTCTATTGCCGGACCCATTGACAATACTCCCGAATTCCTCTTGAAACCGCGGGTAGAGACCGGTTCCAACGGCTCCGGTGTCCAGAAGCATATCGATCTTGCAGTTGCGGAAACCCATCTGCACGATGGGCATGGCTCCCTCGAAGCAAAGGTTGGACTTTCGGATATGTCTCGTCGCCGGCCGGAACCCGATCTCGAATGTCCCATCCGCCTTCCAGCGCACCGTCTCGAACGCGAGGATGACCGGCAATCCGAGGATTCCGCGGTCGCCGGCCGGAATGTCCGCAAATCGCTCGTCGGGAAGAACTAGAAAAGCGACGTTTCGCATACGGACGTTGCCCACGGCAAGCTCGGCGGCAAACGCGACATGGTGTACCTCGAATTTGGCGCCTCCCGAATCGCTGAGCCCCTTTGCCCCGCCGGTGTTGACGGCGAGACCAAGCCGCTCCGCTTCGGATGTGCTGATCGCCGAGAAGTTCGCGCCGGTATCGAACACAAGATTGGTGGATCTCCCGTCTATCGATACCGGGATGAACAAGTTGCCGCCCGTCATCCTGTAGCGCATTCGAGAGAAGTGGCGCTCGGTGAGGGACTGCTTGGGATACCGGCTCATTGCAGCGAACAATCCTCGGAATTTCTTGGCGTCGGCCGCATCCGGCTTCGCTCTCAGCATTTCGTCGAGCTCCGCCAGCGCCTCTCGGTTGCGCCCGGCTCGCCAGTGGAGGTAGACCAATTGTGCACGCGCCGCATAGGCCTGCTCGGATTCAGGTGCGATTCGGATCACGGACCGGAAGCGCTTCTCCGCCTCTCTCGCCTGGTTGAACGCCGAGGCGACGATCCCGCGGTAGAATGTCGGCGCCTTTGCGTCCACGACGGCGTCGCGGAGTTCAAACCATCGGTGCGCTTCGTAACTCGACGTGACTCCTGCGCTTGGCTGGCCGGAGCCGATGCATTGCCAGACGGCCAGGAGGAAGCCGAACACCGTTGCCTGCCGCATGACGGTAGTCTATCAACTCCCTGAAACTATCGAGCGCACCCCGCCGGATTCGACGGCCTGGGTGCGGCACATGGGATATGATAGAGTCCGGACATGGCGGCGCGGAGACTTTCGGCTTTTTTCCTCCTCTATTGCGCGGCCATCGGAGCTCAGGACACTCCCTGGCCAACCACGGACTGGACTACCTCCACCCCCGAAGAGCAGGGCATGCTTTCGGCCCGCCTCGAGCAGGCGGCGCAGTACGTGGAGTGGAACAGCCCGACCCGCTTCAGCCTGCTGGTGTTCCGCAACGGGCGCCTGGTCTTCGAACGCTATTTCCACGGCAGCCAGGCCACGGACGCGAACAATATCAAGTCCGTCTCCAAAAGCGTGCTTTCCATCCTCACGGGCATCGCGATCCAGGAGGGGCTGCTGCGCGGAACCGATCAGAAGCTGTACGAGTTCTATTCCGAGTATTTCCTCCCGAACGACGATCCCCGCAAGCTGGACATCACGATCGCCCATCTGATGACCATGACGGCGGGTTTCCTGCAGGTCGAAACCGGAGCGCTCTCCACGCAGTGGCACAATAGCCCGAACCCCAACCAGTTCCTCATCCAGTTGCCTCTCGACAGCACGCCGGGCGAGAAGTTCAACTACAGCACCGGCCTTTCGCACCTGCTCTCCGGCATCCTCACCAAGGCCACCGGCGTCGGGACGTTGGATTTCGCCAACTCGCGCCTTTTCGGGCCGCTTGGAGTCAACTGTGCCCGATGGAGCCAGGACCCGACGGGGCTTTACTTCGGCGGCTCCGAGGTATGGCTCACCGCGCGCGACCTGGCGAAAATCGGGCTGCTGGTGTTGCGCAACGGCCGATGGGCGGACCGGACCATCGTCTCCGAAGATTGGCTGCGCACATCCACGCGCCTGCGCATCCGCACGCAAAGTGTTTTGGGAGATTACGCGTATTTCTGGTGGAAGGCCACCATCGACGGCTATCCGGCCACCATCGGCATGGGCTACGGCGGGCAGTACATGTTCCTGGTGCCGGATCTCGATCTCATCATGGTGACCAGTGCGCTGTCCAACTACAGTCCTGTGCCGGACTCGGCGTACCTCCAGCCTTTCGACATCATGGGGAGCTTCATTCTTCCGGCCGTGCAGGCCGGGCCGCCTCAGATCAGCCCGGGAGGTGTCGTCAACTCGGCCGACTACAGCAGCCGGCTGGCCGCGGGTTCGTTCGCATCCGTGTTCGGCCGCAACTTCTCGCTGGTCCGCACCAACTGGGATTACGCCATGCCGGCCGATGGAAGGCTGCCGGAGGGCATCGGCGGCGTCCGGGTGCTTCTCGACGGGCGCGCCGCGCACTCCAGTTACGTGAGCGGCGATCAGATCAACTTCCTGGTGCCGCCCGACGTTCTGCCCGGGCGCCACCGGCTCGACGTGGTGACTCCGCAAGGCAGCACGGTCCAATATGTCGATGTCGCGGCGGTTGCGCCCGCTCTGTTCACTGCCGAAAGGGACGGCATACAACTGGCGGCGCCGGAGCCCGTGCCAGCCGGCGGCGAGGTGGCTTTGTGGGCTTCCGGGCTCGGGCCTTCCGTGCCTGCCGCGGTCGCCGGGAGAGTCCTGGACAGCCCACTGCCACTGGTAAACATTCCCGAAGTGCTGGTTGCGGGACACCCGGCCGAGGTCGTCTACGCCGCCCTGGCCATGGCCGGCGTGTGGCAGGTGAACATCCGCGTGCCGGAAGGGACCCCGCCGGGTCTCGCGCCGGTTCAACTGCGAGTAAGCGACGCCGCCACCCTGCGCGAAGCGATGCTCGAGATCGCGCCATAATGGAAGGCAGGCCGGATATCGGTCGCGTCCCGATGAAACCCAAGAAACCCGTCCGTGCAGACGATACGTTGACTCCCGCGGAAGCGAAGAAGGTGCGTCACGGCCTCAAGCAGGTGAAGGATGGGAAGACGCGCCCATGGAGCCAAGTGAAGCGTGATCTGGGCGTGTGAGGTTACCGGCGATGCCGAGAGAGTCCACCGGAACCTGCCCCGCGACGTCCAGCGGCGTGTCGCGCGCGCCCTGGACCAGAGGGTTTTTCGCCGCCGCGCCGGCCGCTACGCAGCGAGCGAAAACCGGGTGCTCCATTCCTTGTGCCCGCCGGGCTGTTCCATCTTGATCCACAAAAGGGCGGAATTCAATGGAATGCGTGATATCCTGAAGGCGAGTTGTACAGTTCAACTATTGAACACCCATCTATGGCAATTGTCACCGTTAAGAACAAGTTCCAGGTCGTGATTCCGCGCAGCGTTCGCAACGAAGTTGGCATCAATGTAGGCGATGTGCTTGAGGCCAGGGCGGAACGGGGCAAGATCACCTTCACGCCCAAGGCACTGGTGGATCGAGGGATTGCCAAGAGCCTCGAAGACTTCAGACAGGGCCGCGCCTTTGGCCCTTTTGACACCCACGGGGAGTTCGCGAAGTCACTCCACCGGGAAGCCCGGAAGCTCCGCTCTAAGAAACCTAAACGCCCCGCTGCCTGATGAAGCTCCGCTACTCCGCACATTTCCTCAGGCAGTACGCGGCTGCGCCTGCCGGGGTGCGCAAGAGCTTCGACAAGCAAAGCCGCTTGTTGTTGCAGAATATCCAGCACCCGTCGCTTCGTGCCAAGAAGTACGACGAGGCTCGCGATATCTGGCATGCTCGCGTGAACCGGGAGTGGCGCTTCTATTTCCAGATCGAAGCCGGCGAGTACCAACTGCACGAAATCAAGCCGCACCCGAAGTGATCGGGAATCTGACGATAAACCGTCTCAGGGAGCGAGCTCAGTGAAAGTCGTGCGACGCTGTTGCCGCCGTTAGCGTCCGCAGCGCCGTCATGCGGCCGGCCTTTACCGACACCACGCCGTCCTGCTTTTGCAGCGCGCCTTCGACCAGCAGGAACGGCGCGTTCACCAGCACCAGGCGGTTGGCTTCGAACACGTCGGGGGTGACGATGATGTTCGAGATGCCGCTCTCGTCTTCCAGGCTCAGGAACACAAAGCCGTGCGCGGTTGCCGGGCGCTGCCGCACGATCACGCACCCCGCCACGCGCACCGGCCGGCCGTGGCGCATCCGGGCGAGGTCGGCGGCGCGGGAAACGCCGCGCGCGCGTAGTTCCTCGCGCTGGTAGGCCATCGGATGCCGGCCGATGGTCACCCCCGTGTCGCGGTAATCCGCGTCTAGCCGCTCGAAATTGTCCATGGGCGCTAGCGGGGACGGAGACGCGCCTTCTTCCAGTCCTTCGAGAAGCGGCCCCACCGGCCGGATCGCCCGGCTGGATTCCCACAGCGCGCCGCGCCGGTCCACGGAGCCCAGCGCATTCAGCGCCCCCACCTCGGCCAGCGTCGCGATCTCGTTCTTCCGCAGTTCGGGCACGCGGCGCACCAGATCGTCAATGCCCGCAAACGGCGCGCGCCCACGCGCTCGCACGATCGCCTCCCCCGCCTCCTGCCGCAGGCCCCGCACATATTTCAGCCCCAGCCGGACGCCTTCCCCCTCGATCGTGCACAGCCACTCGGACCGCGTCACATCGATGGGCGACACGCGCAGTCCGTGCCGTTGCGCATCCTTGATGATCGTCGAGGGATGGTAAAACCCCATCGGCTGGTTGTTGAGCAGCGCGGCGGTGAAGGCGGCCAGGTAGTGGCACTTCAGGTACGCGCTGGCATAGGCCAGCAGTGCGAAACTGGCCGCGTGCGATTCGGGAAAGCCGTACAGCGCGAAGGATGAGATCGACTGCACGATGGTATCCTGCGCCGCCCCGGAAATGCCGTTGCGCTCCATGCCGCTGCGCAGCCGCACCTCGATCTCGCGCATCTTCGCCTCCGCCCGCTTGTGGCTGAAGGCGCGCCGCAACTCCTCGCCCTCGCCCCCGCTGAAGCCTGCCGCGATCATCGCGATCCGCAGCAACTGCTCCTGGAAAATCGGCACGCCGAGGGTCCGCCGGAGCACCGGCTCGAGCGACGGATGCAGGCAGTCGGCCGGCTCGCGTCCCCGCCGCCGGTTGATATACGGATGGATCATTTTCCCCACGATCGGCCCGGGCCGGACGATGCCCACCTGCACCACCAGGTCGTAGAACTTCTTCGGATGCAGGCGCGGCAGAGTGGCCTGCTGCGCGCGGCTCTCCACCTGGAACATGCCAACGGTGTCGGCGGTCTGCAAGGCCCGGTAGGTGGCCGGATCGTCCGCCGGCAGGCGCCCCAGATCGACCTCCTCGCCGCGGGACTCGCGAATGAGCTGGAGAGTGTCTTCGAGCGCCGCCATCATGCCCAGCCCGAGCAGGTCCACCT
>Ga0187850_10003897_pt1 | contig 12200 bp, 15 predicted proteins | sample June2016WEW_4_15_FD_132436 | JGI IMG/M metagenome (GOLD analysis project Ga0187850, IMG submission 132436) | Peatland microbial communities from SPRUCE experiment site at the Marcell Experimental Forest, Minnesota, USA - June2016WEW_4_150 | ecosystem: Environmental > Terrestrial > Soil >... | reverse complement strand
TTAACAAAATGGTCTCGATTTATCAAGAAATTATATCGCTCTATAGCCTATCGATGTAGAAAAAACAGGAAAACAGTTGACGGAGACCTTTATTATTCGGCGCCCTTTCCCTCGATCAATTTGACCGTTCGATCTGCTGCCAATCGAACACCCCTCGGATTCCAATGGCTATCATCGAGGAAAAAAAGGAGGGCTGAATTTTTTCGGTATTCTTCTTCAAACGCTTTTTGGGTATCAACGGTTTCAACCTTTCTCTTCTTCAGCTCTCGTATCAGCAGTTCTAAAAATACAGGTCTTCGGGGGTCTGGCAGGAAATCATGGTAAATATTCTCTTTGTTGGGGATCGGAAGAAAGATAAAGCGAATATTCTTTTTTCTCAGAATCTGGTCACAGGCCTCTATAGTTTCGACTGCTTTTCGGAAACGCTCATAGGGTACCTCTTTATTGTCTGCCTCCCCTTGGACAAAGAGCATGGGGCCAAACTTCGAAGGAAAATGATAATTATCTTTCAGTGTTCCATTTCCCACTTTTGCCCTCACATAGTACAGCATATTCATTTTGAAAAGACGGTCGAGCATGACCCCTACGAATTGAACCGATCTGATTTGCGTTAATTTATCTCTCCATTCATAAAAAGAATGAAATCGCTCCCTCCTTTTGGACAGTTTGGGAAACGGTATATTGACGATATCTCTCTCAATGTAAGAAACAATGACCACCTGAGGAGGATCTTTCTGGAATCGCAAATCCTTTAAGAAGGTATTGATCGATCCTGCCGGCGCGTAAGGATATACAGGGACTTTCAATTGTTCTTCTAAGACTTCAGAGAGCATTTGTTCTTGTGTCAGTCCAACGCCGGCAATATTTGAATCGCCGATGATGACTACCTGTGGCTTCATCCCTTCGGTATCTTTCTTTCGGAAGCCATAGCGATCTGTTATCCATTTCACCCTTTTGGGAATAGCAAAAGAGGTATGACGCGCTAAATCCCCGCTGATTTCCAATTTTGTTATATCCATACAGGGATAAAAATGCCCGGACAAAATTGAGTGAATTTTTCTGATGACCAAGGCCTCCCAGACCCGAAAAGTGAAAAAATCAATCGGCAAGACGAACAGTTCAACTCCCACCACGATAAGGAAGGGAGACAAGAAGAGGAGAGATCTCAAAAAGAATCTTTTCATAAATCCTAGCCAAACATACTTGAAATTTTTCCCTCACCCTTGCCCTCTCCCCAACGGACGGAGGGAGTAAGGGGCACGTACCGCGTTAAAATTGAAAATAGATAAATTCTTTAGTCCCAAAATTGCCAAACAGGAGGATGGCCACAACCATTGAATAATAAACGGCCCACCTCAGACCTATCCGCTTCTCGGACAACCATTGGTCGAAATGATTGTCTTCTTGCGAGAGATGGATGAGCAACAAGACTCCAACTGAAACAACTCCCACTACCAAATGAAATTTCAGCGGGCCGAAAAACGGGGCGGCCTTAAGTGTCCGAACAACGAGGCCTCCCCATCCTATGAATAGATGCGAGATGATATAGAGAGCATCCGAAATGCTATTTGCCCTGAAGAATATCCACGCAAAACATACCAACGAGAACGTAACCGTTACCTTGAAATAATTATGAAGTCTCGGAACTCGATCAAGACCCATGGCCTTATGGATCTTTTCTCTTATATCTCGCGTGAAAGCAGAAAAAACGAGATACAGTCCATGTAACCCTCCCCAGACGATAAATGTCCAATTGGCTCCGTGCCATAACCCACAGATCAACAAGACTACAAATAAATTGATATACCACCTTGGAATGGAAACTCGGTTCCCTCCCATTGAAATATAGAGATAATCTCGAAACCATGTGGAGAGAGAAATGTGCCATCTTCTCCAGAATTCGGGGATGGATTTCGAAAAATAGGGGCGATTAAAATTATCCATGGTGGTGAATCCCATGACCTGGGCCGCTCCGATGGCGATATCAGAATAGCCCGCAAAATCGCAATAAATCTGGAAGGCGAAGAATAAGGTGGCCAGGACGAGGCCGACCCCGGAATGATGAGTCGGGTCGTTATAAACAGCATCCACCAAGGGGGCCAAATTGTCCGCGATCACCATTTTTTGGAAAAGCCCCCAGAGCATCAATTTCAATCCGTTCGTTACTCTCCAATAGTCAAAATCACATTTTCCGATCAACTGGGGCAAAAACCTTTTCGCCCTTTCAATGGGCCCAGCCAACAATTGAGGGAAGAAAGCCACATAGAGTGCATAATACCCCAAGTGCTTTCGGGGGGCTGGTCCCCCCGATAGACATCGATGGCGTAGCTCAAGTTTTTAAACGTGTAAAATGAAATACCAATAGGTAAAAGAACATTTAGCGCAGGGTTTCCGTAAAACAGATTGTAATGTTGAAGGACGACTCTCAAGGAGTCATTGAAAAAATTGTAATACTTAAATACAAACAAACACCCGAGGTTGAAAAAGAGACTGAGGATGAGTACGGTCTTTCTCTTTGATTTCGTGGCAATTTTAGCCATCCGAAGGCCGGCATAATAGGTGATTAAGGTTGTGATGATGATTAAAATGACATAGGCTGGCTTCCACGAAATATAGAAATAATAACTTGCGCCAAGAAGTAATATCCATCGGAAACGGTAAGGGATCGCGAAATACATTCCCATCACGATGATGAAAAAAAATAAGAATCGCATGGAGTTAAACAGCATGGTTTGTTACCCCGATTCCCACTGTTTGAATGGCTTCAAAGAACTATAAGGGGGTCCTGTCGGGAGGAAGACACCGCCTCCTCAATTCTTTGAATTCCATTTCCAAAAGAGCATATCGTTGGGCCAGATCTTTATTCTGCCCCGTTAACTTAGAAATCACAACGGAGAAATGGAAGACGATGAGGAGGAGAAAGAAAAAAGAGATTAACACCACCGCAGACAAATAGAATATACCACTGATTTTAGCAAAAAACTGGGAGAGAAAAAACTCGGGCCATAAGCTGAGTACCAAAACCACTATTCCCGTAAAAAGCCAAAGGATTGCATATTCTTCCCGAAGCCTTTTCTTTCTAATCAGCTCGAAGGTGGTTAAGAGTAGAAGCATACTAAGCACACCAACAATGATCTGAATCTTGAATAACATGGCTATCCCTCCTGTTCCAAAAGGGGTGGCTTCTTAAAACAATCCACAAAAATCGCTAATAGAACCTTTACCATATAGTAGATAGACCTGATTTTCGTAATCGAAGACTCCCCGGAATACCTCTCGCTCATCCCGACCGGAACTTCTCCCATCTTTAAATGACATTGATGGAGCAAGATTACGACTTCTGGTTCCGGATAATCCTGGGGATAATCTAATGCAAATAGTTGAATTGCCTTTCGGTTCGATGCCCTAAATCCAGAAGTGGGGTCTGTAATCCTCTGCCTCGCAATTGTTGAGATCACTCCAGAAAAAATTGCAATGCCAATCCTTCTCATTATTGAGCCTTTATATCCCGAACCTCCAATGAAGCGCGAACCAATGGCCACGTCGACCTTTTCCACCTCCAAAGCATGGAGGAGTTTCTGAATCTCCTTGGGGTCATGCTGACCATCTGCATCCACCTGAATCGCGATATCATAACCCTTCTCATAAGCGAATTTATAACCGGCCTGCATGGCTCCACCAATCCCCAGATTAAAAGGAAGGTCCAGAACAACGGCTCCTTTAGACTGAGCTATTTCCGAAGTCAGATCAGTAGAACCATCGTTCACCACTAACACTTCAGCCTGCGGAAGATCGGCATGAACTTCCTCTACCACCTTCCCAGCCGACCCCTCCTCATTGTATGCAGGGACAATCACTAAGATCTTTTTCCGATTCTCCATGGAGACTATTTTTATCAGATCGATCCCACTTTATCAAGTTAAAAACCTTTGAAAGACGAGAGGCAAAATATTCCTTGACAAATAACCTATGTTCGGGTACACTCCGGTAACACTCTTATAGGAGTGTCACATGAAAACAGAAAAAAACAAGGTGACCATCAAAATCCCAAGGTCTCTTTACGAGAACCTTGGTAAAATCATTGAGGCGGGCGGTTTTAATTCTGTCACTGAATTCATTGTCTACGTATTGCGGAACCTCATCTCTTCGAGATCCGTGAAGAAGGAACCTTCTCTCTCGCAGGAAGAAATCGATCTAATTAAAAAGCGATTAAAATCTCTGGGATACTTATAAAGGCTTTTGTCCAAAACAGGTGATTGAACCCTCATTTAAAAGGGGGATGGAAGGATGTGGTTTAGAAACAGACTTATCGGCTTCATCTTCGGGTTGGTTCTTTTCCTCATGATGGCGCCTGCTGTCTGCGGCCAGGAAAGGGTAAACGGAAATAGGCCTGGCTCTTCCAGGATTATTATTGCCCTTGAGGGCACGGTCAGAGTATCAGGTGCCTGGGCCCTCTACCCGATGATGGTTAAGTGGGCGGACGAGTTCAGAAACGTTTATCCCAAAGTAAGGGTTGATATCTCTGCCGGAGGGGCCGGCAAAGGTGTTACCGATGCCCTGGTTGGTCTTGTAAATGTCGGGATGGTTTCCAGAGAGATTACGCAAGAAGAAGTGAGACAAGGTGCATTTTATGTTCCTGTAGTGAAAGACGCGGTATTTCCAATGATGAGTGATCAGAACCCGGTTTTCCATAACGGTTTGTCTCAAAAGGGGATCAAAAAAAAGACCTTTATTGACCTTTGGATAAAAGGCAGGGATATGACATGGGGCGAAATTGCTGGAAGTGACTCAAAATACAAAGTCCATGTCTACACGCGATCGGACTCCTGTGGCGCCGCAGAGACATGGGCACAATATCTGGGAGGGAAAAGACAGGAAGACCTTCAAGGCATCGGTGTTTATGGGGATCCTGGACTTGCTGAGGCTGTACGAAAAGACCCTCTCGGCACCGGCTACAACAATCTCAATTATACTTTCGATTTTAAAACGGGCCTGCCGTGCAAAGGTCTCCGTGTCGTTCCTGTTGATTTGAACGAAAATGGGAAGATTGATCCGGAAGAAGACCTAAAAACAAAAAACAAGGCCGTTCAGGCGATTGCGTCCGGGGTCTATCCTTCCCCGCTGGCAAGAAACCTCTATCTCCTGACGAAAAATAGTTTCAAGGGTCTCACCAGGGAATTTGTCCGCTGGATTTTGACGGACGGTCAGAAATATGTTGATGAGACGGGATATATTCCGCTGACAAAAATCCAGGTCAATGGGGCATTAAAAAAACTGGAGATTAACCCGTAATATTTGAGAAGGTTCGGAGGATTCCGACGAAATGCATTGGAGACAGATCAAGGACCGGCTTTCTGCCAAATCGATGATTTTAGCCGTGGCGTTTGCCAACTCGCTTGTCTTGCTGGTCGGTCTTGGCCTGTTGATCAAATCGATTCCTATTCTCGAAAAAAAATCGCTCTTCCATCTCCTACTGTCTTCTAACTGGCATCCGCTAAGGGGTGAATTCGGATTTTATCCATTTATTGTCGGAACGCTGGAAGTCACCGCTATCGCCATGATCCTGGCTGTCCCGGTCTGCCTTTTAAGTGCCATCTATCTTTCAGAATACGCACATCACCGTCTGAGAGAGATCGCCCGTATCACCGTGGACATTATGGCAGCCATTCCCTCCGTCATCTACGGACTCTGGGGAGTGATTGTGGTGGTGCCTTTCGTATGTCTTCTCGGAAAGTGGCTGAATACCCCGACCACGGGTTACAGCCTCCTGGCCGGAGGAATCATTCTCGCTATTATGGCTTCTCCCATCATTATTTCCGTATCGCTGGAAGTGCTTCGAACGGTGCCCATCCAGGCCAGGGAGGCAGCCCTGGCTTTAGGAACAACAAGGTGGGAAGCCATCAAGCATGTCGTCCTGAGGAACGCTTTTCATGGCATTCTATCAGCCGTCATTCTTGGATTTGCGCGCGCATTTGGCGAAACCATTGCCGTCCTGATGATTGTGGGAAACGTCCCCAAAGTTCCAACCTCTGTTTTTGATCCTGCATACCCTCTTCCGGCTTTGCTGGCGAACAACTACGGCGAGATGATGTCCATCCCGCTCTACAATTCCGCACTCTTGCTTTCGGCCCTGATTCTGCTGTTGGTGGTCAGCGCCTTCAATATGACAGCTCACCTGACGCTGATGCGGGTCGAAAAAAGGTAACTTCACGTGAAATCAAGAAAGATTGAAGAATCCGTTCTCAAGCTTTTGATGATTGCCTCCATCACGATGGTTCTCGCTGTTCTTGCCGGCATTCTGGTCGTCATTGTGGTGCAGGGGGCCTCGGCTCTCAACCTATCAATGCTCATTCAAACCCCGCAAGGCGGCTACTACCTCGGAAAAGAGGGGGGGGTTGCAAATGCCATTGTCGGATCCCTCTGCCTTGCGTTTGGCGCTTCGTTATTATCTTTCCTGTTAGGGCTTCCCATCGCCTTTGCCTTACAGAAGGAATATATAAGCCGTCGTCTTGCCCAAATCACCAGGCTTTCTCTCGACATTCTCTGGGGAACCCCTTCTATTGTTTATGGAGCCTTCGGCTTTATCATTATGGTTTACCTGGGGTTGAGGGCTTCTCTGCTGGGTGGAATCATTGCCCTGACCCTTCTCATGCTGCCGATCATGGTACGGTCCATTGATGAAGTCATTCGTATGACGCCTCCTGAATTGAAAGAGGCTTCTTATGCCATGGGAGCCACAAGAATCGAGACCACCTTCAAGGTGGTCCTGAGGCAGGCGCTGCCCGGGATGATCACAGGGGTTCTCCTTGCTTTCGGCCGCGGGATCGGAGATGCGGCCTCTATTCTATTTACGACCGGCTACACGGATTACATCCCTCGGTCTCTCTTCGATCCGGTCGCTTCTCTCCCCCTTGCCGTTTTTTTCCAGGTAGCCACCCCGATCCCTGAAGTTCAGCAACGGGCATATGCCTCAGCTCTCATTCTGTTAATCATCGTTCTCCTGATCAGCGTTGTCTCAAGGCTATTGAGCCACCGTTACTCCAGACACATCATAAGATAGGACATTCAAATGCCGCATATCAGCTTATCGAATCTAATGGTCGCTTATGGAAATCAAAAAGTGCTTCAGAATATTACCGTGGATATTCCGAACAACCAGATCACTGCAATCATCGGGCCCTCTGGCTGTGGAAAGACAACCCTTCTTAAAACTCTGAACCGATTGGTCGATCTCTATGACGAAATTAGGGTAGAAGGGGAAGTCCGGATTGACGGCGCCGATATTTACGACCCGAAAGCGGATCTTCTTAATCTGAGGAAGAAGGTAGGATTTCTTTCACAGAAGCCCTACCCTCTTCCCATGTCGATTCATGACAATATCACCTTCGGACCTCGGATTCACAGGATGAATAGAAAGGAACTTCTTGATCAAATCCAGGAATTGGAAAAACATATTCCCATCGATTCGTTGTGTCCCAATGGTCGACAGGAGGAGACACGACACAGCAAAACCCATGAGATGGCTTATTTGGTCGAATACTACCTTCGCCTCGCCGGTCTTTGGGAGGAAGTCCGCGAGAGGCTACATGCCCCAGCCGCCCAGCTTTCCATTGGCCAACAGCAAAGGTTGGCGCTCGCTCGGGCACTGGCGGTTGAACCCGAGGTCATCCTTGCTGACGAACCGACGTCAGCACTCGACCCCATCTCGGCACAGCTGATCGAAAAACAGTTTAAGACCCTGAAAAACCACTATACGATTGTGGTCGTCACCCATATCCTCCGCCAGGCGCGGCGCATTGCCGACTATGTGATCTTCCTTTACTTAGGGGAGTTGGTCGAACACGGACCTGCAGAACAATTTTTCAGCTCCCCTCGTGATGAAAGAACCCGGGCTTACATTTCTGGCGAGATCAGTTAATATAAAGAAACGTAAGATGAAATCAATTTCAAAAGAAATGAAAAAGACTTTGATCATTGGCATTGACGGCGTTCCCTATTCCCTCTTAAGCACCTACATAGAAAATGGCATGATGCCAAATTTAAAAAAGATTTTGAGCCAAGGCTTTACCCTTCACCAGATGAATGCATCTATCCCTGACATCTCTTCGGTTTCCTGGACATCTTTTAACACCGGAGTGAATCCCGGAGAACATGGGATCTATGGATTTACAGATTTAAGCCCTCACAGCTATTCTTTATACTTCCCGAACTCAAAGGATATCCAGGCTCCGACTTTTTGGGAGATTTTGGGGAGAACGGATCGAAAAAGTTCAACCCTATCCCAAAAGTACCATGAGAGGATAAACCGTTCCTATCGGTCCATTATTTTGAATGTGCCTCATACGTATCCTGCCTGGCCGATGAATGGAATACTGGTCTCCGGTTTCGTCGCCCTCGATTTAAAGAAAGCTACCTTCCCTGAATCCGCTTACCCTTATCTTCACTCCATCCATTACCTTATTGATGTGGAAGCCGAAAAGGCCAGAGAAGATAAAGTGGCATTTATGAAAAGCCTGTTCGAATGTTTCGAGATCCGCAAGAAAGCGATTTCCCATCTCTTTGAGAAAGAGCCCTGGGACCTTTTCTTCGCCTGTATTACGGAGACGGATCGTCTACACCACTTCTTCTTCGATGCCTCGAAAGATAAAGAAAGTCCTCATTACGAGTCTTTCCTACAGTTCTATAGCGAATTGGATAAATTTATAAAATATTTGTACGAGGCGTTTCATGAAAGATATTCAGAAAAAGGATTCTTTATGATCCTGTCTGACCATGGATTCGCTCCGCTGAAAAAGGAAGTTTATCTCAACCGATTCTTGGAGGAAAAGGGGTTTCTGGTGTTAAAGAAGAACGGCAATTTTTATGAGAGGATCGAAGAGGGAACAAAGGCGTTTAATATGGATCCCGGCCGTATTTGTCTTCATGACCATGACCGATACCCAAGGGGCACGGTCAGAAAAGAAGAGAGAACGGATTTATTAAGGGACATCAAGGAAACACTCAGGAGCCTAAAAGGAGAAAACGGCGAGAAGATCATTGATAAGATCTATGAAAAAGAGGAGATCTACAACGGACCTTACAGCGGGATGGCTCCGGCTTTGGTCTGCCTTCCAAACGATGGCTACGATTTGAAGGGAAGTTTGGAAAAAAAGGAAATCTTGGGTTACAACATATTCAAAGGTATGCATACCTGGCACGATGCCTTTTGTCTTCTTCCGGAAAAGATTATTTTTTCTGAAAAACCATCCATCCAAAATCTTACGGAATACATTCTTCAATATTATTCTGAATAGGAGACTCGTTTATGGATCACTTAACAAGATTAGAAAACAAGAGTATCTATATCATCCGGGAGGCCTACTACCAATTCAAGGATATCGCCATGTTGTGGTCTGTCGGCAAGGATTCCACGACGCTGCTCTGGCTTTGCCGCAAAGCATTTTTCGGTGCCATTCCCTTCCCCATCATTCATATCGATACCGGTTACAAGTTCCCGGAGATGTATCGATTTAGAGATGAAAGAGCGAAAGAATGGAATCTTCGTTTACTGATCGGGAGAAACGAAGAAAAACTTAAGGAAGGAATGGGACCGGGTCAGGGAAGCAAATTGGACTGTTGCAACGAATTAAAGACAAATGCTCTCAAAATGGTCATTAAGAAATATCGTTTGAAGGCCATCCTTTTAGGCATCCGGAGGGACGAGCATGGGATCCGGGCAAAAGAAAGATATTTCTCGCCAAGGGATTCTCAGTTTAAATGGGATTATGAAAATCAGCCCGCCGAACTATGGGATCAATACCAATCGACCGTTGAAGAGGAGGAGCATTTTAGGATTCATCCCCTTCTTCACTTTACAGAATACGACATCTGGAATTACGTCAAACGAGAAGGACTCCCCATCGTCCCTCTCTACTTTAGCAAGAATGGGAAAAGATACCGGAGTATCGGGTGCGTCACGTGTTGCTCTCCCATTGATTCGAATGCTCAAACCATAGATGAAATTGTTGAAGAAATTAGAATTTCAAAGACCTCTGAAAGATCAGGAAGAGCCCAAGATAAAGAAAATACCTATACGATGCAAAAGCTGAGGGCCCTGGGATATATGTAACGGAAAAACAGGGACTAGGGGTTAGGGATTGGGGATTAAATAATTAGGCAAGGGGCCTATGGAAAAACAGATCAAAAGTTTCAGAGATCTGATGATTTGGCAAAGAGGGATTAAATTGGTTAAAGAAGTCTACGAAGAAACACGAAACTTCCCGAAGGAAGAACTTTACGGGCTAACGAACCACATGCGGCGATCAGCAATCTCTATTCCATCAAACATTTCTGAAGGACATATTCGACAGCACAAATCAGAATTCATACAGTTTCTCAGTATTGCGTTAGGATCATTGGCTGAGCTGGAAACGCAGATATCAATCGCAAAAGAGCTGGGATATATCTCCAACGAAAGGACGGAGTATCTCATTGATCAAATGAACTCAATGGGTAAGATGATTCGGGGGTTAACGAAGAAGTTGACCAAACCTCGATCTATAACGGATCCCTAACTCTAATCCCTAACCCCCAATCCCTAACCCCTATAAAGAGGAGACTTCTATGAGCAGTAAAGCGAGCATTGAAGAAAGAGCCCTTCCCATCGTCATTGTCGGCCACGTGGATCATGGGAAGAGTACCCTCATTGGCAGGTTGCTTTACGATACGGATTGTCTCCCTCCCGATAAATTCGTAGAGATACAAAAGAGTTCTGAGGAGCTCGGCAAACGACTGGAATTCGCTTTTGTGATGGATTGTCTCGAAGAGGAGAGATCGAGAGGGATCACGATCGATACGACCCAGACTTTTTTCAAAACGAAGAAGAGAAGATACGTGATTATCGATGCCCCTGGCCACAAAGAATTCTTAAAAAATATGATCACAGGCTCCAGCCAAGCAGAGGCCGCCTTATTGATCATCGATTCTTTCGAGGGGGTTCAAGATCAAACCAAACGCCACGCCTATATCTTAGGCATGCTGGGTCTGAAACAGGTATGCGTCCTCTTGAATAAGATAGACCTGGTCAATTATTCCAAGGATAAATTTTTCGATTTAAAGGCAGAGGTTACCGAGTTCTTAAATAAATTGAATGTCCATCCCACCTTTGTTCTGCCCATCTCGGCCATCCATGGAGATAATGTGGCCAGTCCTTCAGAGAAACTCTCCTGGTTTGACGGCCCGACCGTCTTGCAGGCCCTGGACACCTTTCATGACTTAAAAATAGAGGAGAAACCGCTTCGTTTTCCCGTTCAAGATTCTTATCGAGTCGATGGGAAAAAGATTTTAGTCGGCAGAATCGAATCGGGCCATCTCACGAAAGGAGAAAGCCTATATCTCTTGCCCGGAAAGAAAAAAGTGGTCGTCGAAACCATCGAGAAATTTCTCGAAACGGGCGTGAAGATGGCTCATTTCGAAGAATCGGTTGGAATTTGTCTCAAGGGAAGGCATCTCGTAAAGAGGGGACAAGTTTTGACGGCAGACCTCTCTTCCACGATCTCGAATAAAATCAAGGCCAACATCTTTTGGATGGACCCCGTGGGTTATCGCACCGGAGAAACCCTCCTTTTCAGGTGTGTGACTCAGGAGGTCCCGTGCCATATTGAAAAGATTCATAGAAAATTCGACCCTGCCTCGATGGAACTAATCGAGAAAAATGCTTCTTCCATCAAGACTGCGGAGGTGGCGGACATCTTGATTCAACTTGACAAAAAAGTGGTGGTCGATCCTTTTACTGAAATTCCTGAGATGGGAAGATTTGTGTTAGAAAGGGAGGGCAGACCCGTCGCGGGAGGTATTATTCTTTAATTTTTTGTTGCTTGTCATATCTTCGTTTAGCTTACTTAATTAAAAATCCCAAAGACCCATCTATAAAATAAGGTTTCCTATTGACTTCTTTTGCAAAGTGAACGAATGCCTTGTTCCAATTTACATCGTGAGCAAACAATATGCCTCCAGAAATCAAGTGAGGCCATGCCTGTTCGAACTCAAATATCATTCCAGAATAGGAATGTTCACTATCATGGAAAAAAATATCTACAGAATTCAGGCAACCTCTAAAAATGTGAATTTTGAAAGTTAGAAATTCGTTGAATCGAATTCAGAGAAAATGTTAAGCACAAAACCCTATCGTTCATCTTACGAAACCTATCTGAACCGATCTT
>Ga0187850_10003892_pt1 | contig 12208 bp, 13 predicted proteins | sample June2016WEW_4_15_FD_132436 | JGI IMG/M metagenome (GOLD analysis project Ga0187850, IMG submission 132436) | Peatland microbial communities from SPRUCE experiment site at the Marcell Experimental Forest, Minnesota, USA - June2016WEW_4_150 | ecosystem: Environmental > Terrestrial > Soil >... | reverse complement strand
GTTTTCGCGGAATTTGCCGAACAGATGCTGGAACTGCGGCGGAGGGCGCAGGACGCGGTGGCCGAGCTGGAGAGCAACCCGCGCGGCGAACTGGTGATCGCGGCCAACGAAGCCACGTGCATCTACGTTTTGCCCAAGGTTTTTTCGGAATACCGCCAGCTCTTCCCGGCGGTCCAGCTTCAGGTACTGCGCTCTTACGGGGCGCGCGTGATGGAAGCGGTGCTGGAGAACGTGGCGGACTTCGGCCTCACGCAACTGCCGGTAGAAGAGAGGCGCATACAGGTGGTGAGCATCTACCACGACGAGATCCGGCTGATTGTTCCGGCAGGCCACGCTCTGGCGGGGAGGAAAGCGGTATTGCCGGAGGACCTGGTGGAGCACTTCCTGATTCTTCCCAAGCAGGGCAAGACGCGGACGCGGCTGAACGAATGGCTGGAGCCGGTGGCGGACGACATACGGATCTCCATGGAACTGGATTCCACGGAGATGATGAAGCGGTTCGTGACGGCGGGCCTGGGGGTGACGTTCCTGGCGGTATCGAACTGCGGCGAGGAAATCGCCGCGGGGAAGCTGCGCGCCATCACGCTGGCGCCGGAGCCGATGGTGCGGCGGCTGGGTCTCATCTACCGCAAGGACAAGGCGTTGTCGAAGGCCGCCCTGGGATTCATCCAGGCTGTGCTGGATAATGTGGGAGAGGAAGCCCTGGGCGCGGGGAAAGCCAGGCCGGCCCGGGCGGTGGCGCGATGACCTGCACGCGTTGCGGGAACGAGTTTGACGAGGAAGAAGCCCGGTGCCCTCACTGCGGCGAGGCCAAGCCGGGCGCCTCGGGCCTGTTCCAGACGTCCACGGTCTTGATCTCCTCGGGGGACGCCGAGCTGGTATACCGGTCGGTGGACGAGGTCCCGTCCGGCCTGCGGACCAGGCTGCTCCAGTCCACCAGCGGGGGGAATTCCGGCACCATTCTGATCGCCGACCGAAGGGGACGGAAAGAGATCACCAAGGCAATGGGGACGCTGCCGCACGCCGCCCAACGGCAGGTGGTGCAAGCGATTCTGAGCGCTCAGAGCGGGTCAAGCCCGCGGGAGTGGCTGACGCCCGGCCGCAAGCACGGGATGGTGGCGGTGGTGATGCTGGCGGCGCTGGCGGCGATTGTGTGGGTGTTCCTCCACCAGTGGCAGTAGAAGATTCCTATGAAGCGAAGAGCGGTGGTGTTTGGATCGGCCGGGCAATTGGGGGTGGAGCTGGTCCGGGAGCTGAGAGCGCGGCATTACGCGGTGATGGGTTGGGACCGCGACGAAGTGGATATCACGGAGGCCGCGGCGGTGGAGAGCGCGCTGGCCGGGTTCGACGCCGAAGTGGTGTTCAATGCCGCGTCTTACAACCAGGTGGACGTGGCCGAGGAAGAGCCGCAAGCGGCTTTCCAGGTAAATGCGCTGGCGGTGCGGAACCTGGCGCTGGCCTGCCGGCAGATGGATGCCCGGCTGGCGCACTTCTCCACCGACTACGTCTTCGATGGCCTGGCGCGGCATCCCTACGCGGAAGACGATCCGACGCACCCGCTGGGGGCCTATGCGGTCTCCAAGCTGGCGGGCGAGTTGTACGCGCAGGCGTATCTGGACCGGGCCCTGATCGTGCGAACCTCGGGGGTGTTTGGTCCCGGTGGGCTGGCTACGGCGCGCGGCAATTTTGTGGAGCTGATGCTGCGGCTGGCGGGCTCGGGGCAGCCGATCCGGGTGGTGGAAGACCATGTGGCATCCCCGACGTTCGCTCCGCTGCTGGCGGCGCGGACCATCGACCTGATCGAGGGGCGGGAATCGGGCTTGTTCCATATCGGGGGCGGCACGCCGATCTCGTGGTTTCAATTCGCGCGAATGATCTTCGAGGTGGCGGGTCCCACGCCGATGTTGCTGGCCACCAGCGAGCGGGAATACCGCACGCCGGCGCGGCGGCCGAAGTACTCGGCGCTCTCCAACGCCAAGATGGAGCGGGTGGGACTGGCGCCCATGCCGCCTTTGCGCGAGGCGCTGGAGAGTTATTTCGCGGAGCGGAGCCGGGCGGTCAGCGGGGTTCCGGCTTGATGGCGTAGTATCCCTTGCGCGCCTGGGCCTTGAGGTCCTTGTTGGCCAGGCGGACGTCGAGACGCCGGTAGGAGCCGTCTTTCAGGTCGTTGGCGGGCGTGTAGCCGATGGAATACTGGCTGCGCATTTCGTCCTGGAGCTCGCGGAAGACCTGGTCGAGGGAGTGGCCGCGGTCCACCCTGTAAACGTGGCCGCCGGTTTCGTCGGACATCTTGCGCAGCTCGCCTTCTCCGCCGCTGCCGCCGAAGCCGATGCCGAACCTGCCGTAGGCGCCAGGATCGTAGTAGTCGATGCTGTAGATGACGGCGTCGGCCTTCTGGGCGGCCTCAATAGCCTGGTTGCGGGTCATGCGGCTGCCCTGGTCCACGCCATCGGTGATGACGACGATGACCTTGCGGCCCACCTCGCTCCTGAGTTTTTCGGTGGCCGCCAGGTAAATGGCGTCGTAGAGCACGGTGCCGCGGGGCTGGCCGGCAGTGGGGACAGGCCCCGGAGTAATGCCGCTGACGCCTGAGCTGACACGCAGTTGATTGAGTCCCTGAGTGAGCAGCCGCGCGGAGTTGGTGTAGTCTTGCAGCAATTCGGTCTCTTCGCCGAAGCTGATGAGGAAGGCTTCGTCCTTCTTGCGCAAGACCTGGGAGAAGAACTGGGAAGCGGCATGGCGCTCGATATCGATGAGGTTCCGCTGGCTGCCGCTGACGTCCACCAGCAGGCCGATGGTGAGCGGGAGGTCGGTTTCCCGGGTGAAATACTTAATCGTCTGGGGTTTCCCCTCTTCCAGGATGGTGAAATCGTCCTTCTGGAGGTTGGGGATCAGGGCGCCGCGCTTGTCGCGGACGGAGGCCAGAATGCTGACCACATCCACATCCACGGTAATGGAGGGCAGGTCGTCGGGCGGTTTGGACTGGGGCGGCGCCTGCGCGAGAAGTGCGCCGCCAAGCGCAAAAAGGAAGGGTAGTCGCATCCGGATAGAATAGAGGTGACGTATCCCCTCGCACGATGGTTTCACCATGAAGGAAGCCATTCACCACCTCAAACGGTCCGACCCGGTACTTTCCGAGATCATCGACCGCGTCGGAGACTATCGTATCGAATTTCGCGACCCGGATTTTGAAACGCTGGTGAAATCGATCGTCTACCAGCAGCTCAGCGGGCGCGTGGCCAGCGTCATTTTCGGCCGCCTGGTGAAGGCGGCGGGCGGGAAGCTCACGCCCGAGGGCATCCTGAAGCTGCGCCCGGCGCGAATGCGGACGCTGGGGCTCTCGGGGCAGAAGACGGCCTACATCCGCGACCTGGCGCGGCACACGCGCGACGGCAAAGTGGACTTCGAAGAGCTGACGGACCTGCCCGACGAGGAAGTGATCGAGCGCCTGACAGAGGTGAAGGGCATCGGCGTGTGGACGGCGCACATGTTTCTGATCTTCGCGCTGCGGCGCACGGATGTGCTGCCCTCGGGCGACCTGGGGATTCGCGCCGCCATCCGCAAGGCGTACGGTTTTGCCGAGCTGCCGGAGCCGGCCGACATCGAGACGATGGCCGCGCGGTGGCGGCCCTACTGCACGGTGGCGAGCTGGTATCTGTGGCGCAGCATGGAACCGAACGCGAACCTGTGAAGGGTTGACTGGAGATCTGGACAAGCGGTGGGGCAGGTTGGCCGGATGGCAACCTGCGGGGCGAGTCGCCTGGAGAAGGCGCTTGCGCCACCATGGGGCCTAAAAGGGTCCAAAAATGGCGATTGGATGTATAATCGCTGGTGGCCAGGGAGGCGCCACTCTGTGTCAGCGACGACGGCTTCACCGCAGAACACCACCAATCCTAAGGAGAGAATCGGGCTGGCCCTGTCGGGTGGGGGCTTCCGAGCGTCCATCTTTCACCTGGGGGTAATCCTCCGGCTCGAAGAACTCGGGATTATGAACCGGGTATCGGTAATCTCGGCGGTCTCCGGGGGCTCGATCGTGGCCGCATATTACGCTTACGCCATGGAGGATCAGCTCCGCCTGCTGCCGCCGGGCGACTGGTACAACCCCGCCGCCCGGGTGGAGGCTTATAAAAAAGTCGCCAGAGAATTCCTCCGAAAAGTGCGGCTGAACATGCGCTCGAGGGCACTGGTATTTTCGCCGCGGTATCACCCATGGCTGCTGGTGAAAGCCGTGGCGCTGAGGCCCTTTCGAGAGCACGCCTTTTCCATCTTGATTCAAGAAGAGTACGACCAGCACTTCTATCACGACTACAGCCTCGATCAGCTTCCGGCCGTGCCTCACGGCGCGGCGAGGCCGACCGGCGGAGCCCCCGTGCTCACCGGGCCAAAGCTCCTGCTGAACACGACCTCACTGATGACCGGCGAGCGGAAGGCATTCTCCCGCGACGCGAACACGTATCTGGCCCAACTGAAGACGTCCAACAAGAACGTGCTCAAGCTCTCGCAAGTGGTCGGGGCTTCCTCCGGCGTGCCCGTAATATTTCCGCCGACGGCCATCTGCGGGGAGCTGTTGGTGGACGGGGGCGTGAGCGACAACCAGGGAGTGGAAGGGCTGCTGCCTCTGCCCGAAAGGCATCCGCGCGAGGAGCATTGTCCGCCGCCGCCCGACCACGCTCCCGTCGATACTCTGTTGATCAGCGATGCGTGCGGGCAGCTCGAGCTGAAACACACCATGTCCACCGGTCGTCTGGCGGTTTTTTCCCGGGTCAATGACATCCTGATGCACCAGGTGCGCAACAAGCTTTTGGATCTGGTGGCCTTGGCCAAGAATGCCCATCGGATCCGGTTCGCCTTCATCCACCTGCTGCTCAACCTGAAAGACGACGGCAGTGTAGCCAAGCGGGTTTCCAACGAATTCATCGAGCCACTGGCACGCATTCGAACGGACCTCGATCAATTCAGCTACATCGAGACCGAGGCGCTGATGTACCACGGATACACCCTGATCGATGCGATGATCCGCCGGTGGTGCCGGGAAGGGTTGATCCCCGACAAGGACGAGGACATCCCACCGCTTAAGACGCCGCCCTTATTCCTGAAGAAGGTGCACGATAACATCGACTCGACGACGGCGATCCGAAACGAACTGGTGGCTGGCAGCGAAAAGGTTTTCCTGTTCCGGTGCTGGAAGAAGTTCGGCTGGGTGCGCACGTTGCCTATTTACCTCATCGCCTTCGCGGTCTGGCTCTGGATCGTCGGCTACCTCTTCGCCGATCCGCATCGCTTTGTGGACCCGGTGGTCAGCTTGTGGCAGGGGTGGCTCGATAAAATCAGCTTGCCCAGCGGGGCCGGAGCACTCATCCAAAGGATCAAGGACGCCCTGGAGACGATTGTGAACGGAGCTGCCGGGCTGGCCGGAGTTCTAACGGTGTTGCTGCTGCCGGCCTACGTGGTGGTGTATCTCCTGTGGGAACTCATGCGGGTGGTGGCGTTGACCATCGACCGCCGGCTTTACAGCAAACTGACCAAGGGAGCGGACCCCGAATCGAAGGGAGCGGACCCCGAATCGCTGGACTGGGTTATCGAGCCGGTGGATTCGGTAGAACCCAGTCCTGCCAATGCCGACAGAGGCTGACTGCTTCCCATCCCCAGGGGGTCCCCATTCTGCGGTAAAGTCGTTTTAGACCTCAGGATGGGGTTTCGCCTGAGGCGTCAAAACTTAGGAGACATGCTATGCGCGCGTTGAAAGTGGCGCTTCCGGCGGCCATTTTGATGACTGGTTTCCTGCTGTGCACCTCGGCCACCTACGGCAAGCCCGAGTACGCCAAGAAGGAGAGCAAGGGCTGCGTCTACTGCCACGTCAAGATGGGAGCGAAGGATCTGAACGACACCGGCAAGTGCTACAAGGATAACGATCACTCGCTGGCCAAGTGCAAGGCGCCCGAGAAGAAATAGGGCCAGCGGGCTGCGGCGCTGGGCCGAATGCTGTTTATTTAAGCCAGCTCCGCAGGAGCGGTAGACTCTAGCCCACGGCGCAAGCCGTGGGAATGGGCACGAAAACGATTCAGCCCGGAGGGGCGTAAGATGCTGCGGCCCAGGTCTTCCGCCCCGGTCCGGGGCTTTCTGGCTGTTCATCCCTTTCCCAAGGCTGACGCCTTGGGCCATCTTCTTTCGCCCTATCGGGCTCAACGCCAAAGTGAACAGTATTGGCGCTATGCCGAATAGCTCTGCTTCCACCTGGAAAGCTCGGCGGCCAGTGAAGTCCGGACCGTCAGATACTGCGGATTGTCGTACTGGTTGACCCTTTCGCGCGGATCCACGGGGAGATCGTAGAGCTCGTCAGGCCCCTTCCCCCGGTCGCGCAGAACCAGCTTGTAACGCTTCTCGCGGGCCATCTCCGTGTTTTGGAGGTGGCCGAAAACGGTGGTGCGCCAGGGCTGCTTTTTGGGCAGCGGTTTGCCGGTGGCGAGCGGCAAATAGCTGCGGCCGCACAGACTCCGGGCGGGCAGACCGGCACCAGTGAGATCGCAGAGGGTGGGCACAAGATCGTAAGCGCTCACCAGTTCGGGCCGGGTCAATTGCGGCGGCACGTGCCCGGGCCAGCTCCACAGGAGCGGCGTGGCGATTACTTCCTCGTACATGTTGACGGGATCGGAGGCCTGCCCGGCATCCCACAGGCCGTGGCGGCCCAGCAGCGAACCACAGGTGGAGGTGAAGATGACCAGGGTATGGTCGAGGAACTGCTTCTGGGAAAGCCTGGAAAGGAGCGCCGCGACATCGTCATCCAGCGCCGTGACGGCGGCGGCGGCGTTTCGCTGGTTGCCGGAGAGGTCACCCAGCATTTCCTTATCGCGGGCGGCATTCCTGGCGGCCGCCTCCTGGCTGAAGGTGGCGAACTTCACTGAGGCATAGAGGTCGCGATACTTCCGCGGCACGCCGTCGTAGGGCGGGCGCAGGCTGGCGTAGCCGACCGTCAGGAAGAAGGGTTTGCCGGCGGCCTGCTGGTCGAGGAACTTCCCGGCCGTGGCGCTATCGCCGGCGGCGCAAGCGTATCCCGGACCCTCCAGCACCTTGGAGAGGGGGACTTCGGAGGGGGAACTGGCGTCCGCCTCGCCAAGCTGCATGGGGGTGCGGCCGGTCAGAAGGGTGGCGCGGCCCAGCGCCGGGGCCGGCACGCACGCAAAGTGATTCAGGAAGCGCATGCCGGTCTGGGCGAACCGGTCGAGGTTGGGCGTGCGAACTTCGTTGTTGCCGTAACAGCCGAGTATCCAAGAGGGCAGATAATCCGCCAGGATCAGCAGGATATTGGGCCGCTCGACAGCCGGTTTGCCGGCGGCGAGGGGCGGCAGCGCGAGGCTGCCGAAGAAGAAATGGCGGCGGGAAAGGGGCATGGTGAATTACAAGTATAAGATGAGGGACAGCAACAGCGTGTTTGTAGCCGTGCCCTCCGCTCGCTCACGCTCGCGGCTCAATGAGCGGGGTATTTCGGAGTTGAAGGCTGAGGAACTCGGCGAGCGCGGCCTGCCATGGGCGGAGAGGGGGCAGCTTGGTGTTGAGAAGAACCGCCTTGGGCGGGCGCGCGGCCTTCCGCGGGAAATGGGCTGACGGAACGGGAAGCACGGTCACGTTTTTTCCGGCGATGCGGAAGATCTCTTGGGCGAAGTCGAACCAGCTTGCGCTGCCGCTGTTGGTGAGGTGATAGATGCCCGGAAGAGGCAACGCGTCGAGCAAACGGCGAGTGGCTGCCGCCAGGTCGGGCGAGTAGGTCAGGCTGTTGATCTCGTCCGACACCACCTGGATGGTATCCCTCTTCGCAGACAGATCCAGCATGATGTCCGCGAAGCTTTTCTTGGAAAGGTCGCTCGAGCCCTTGGGGCCGAAGATCACCGCGGTGCGGACGACGTAACACCAGCCGCCGCTGGCCGCGGCCAATTGCTCGCCTCGCAATTTGGAGCGAGCGTATACGGAGAGCGGCGCGGGCGCGTCCTCCTCGGCGTATTCGCCGTGGGCGCCGTCAAACACGTAATTGGTGCTGTAGTGGACCAGCGGGACGCCCATTTCCCTGGTGTGGCGCGCCAGTTCGCCGACGAAATCGGCATTGAGGGCGAAGGCCTGCGCGGGGTGGTCTTCGGCGCCGTCCACGTCGTTGAAAGCGACGCAATTGATGACGGCGTCGGGGATGAAACCGAGCCCGCCGAGATGGGCGCGCAGGGAAGGATAATCGAGGACGTCGAGGTCTTCGCGATCCCAGCCGACGGCGTCGGGATACAACTTCATGAGCTGCCCGCCAAGAGTGCCCTGGGATCCGAGGATGAGTACTCTCCTCATGGGCATCCTCAATTATAAGGGGGCCTCGGTTGTTGCCGGGCATCGCCGGGGATTATAGTTGGTTTGGGCCATGATTCCCAACGTACTGACGATTCTCCGGATCTTTTTCGTGCCACTGCTGGTAGCGGCACTGGTGCAGGAGAGCGTCGTTCTGCGCCTGGGAGGTCTCACGGTGACCAACGAGTGGCTGGCGCTGGCGATTTTTCTCTCGGCCGCCGCCACGGACCTGCTGGATGGGTACCTGGCGCGGCGCTGGAAACAGGTCACCACCATCGGGACATTGCTCGATCCGATCGCCGACAAGCTGCTGGTCTCGGCCGCTTTGATCTCACTGGTGCAGGTGCGCGCGCTGCCGGGATGGATGGCCATTCTGATTATCGGGCGTGAATTCGCGGTCTCGGGGTTGCGGGCCATCGCCGCGGCCGAAGGCTACACCATCAGGGCCAGCGACCTGGGCAAGACCAAGATGTTCTCGCAGGTGGTGGCCATCTCCTGCATGCTGCTGAGCGTGCGGCATCCGGCGCTGCTGCGGCCGGGCATCATCCTGATGTGGGGCGTGGTGTTCTTCGCGCTGCTCTCCGCGGTCAGCTACTTCCGCAAGTTCTGGCGCAAGGTGGACGAGCGCATCAAGAATCGCCGAAGGCGCGAATTGCTGACGCTGGAGCGCAAGCGCCAGAGAGCGGCGTTGCGCCGTCACAGGGGATCGAGGGGCGCCGGAGGCTTGGGCACGGCTACGATCTCGAACCCGCCCGAGGTGAACTGAACCGTCCGCACCTGGCCCCTGGGACCCACCGGGCCGACGGGTTTTCCATTCAGCGTAATGGTGACGCCACCGGCGTTGCCCAGCCGCAGAATCACGGTGCTGTTAGCCTCGATGGTGCGGCTCTGCCTGCCGGTGAGAGTGCCGGAGAAGACGTACTTGCCGTCGCGCCGCGCCTGGACCCAAACCGGTTCGTCGGCCGTCACTTCCACGCGCACCGGCGCATTGGGATTGGATTCGGAAGTGCCGGCCACGGGAGCGGACGGCGGGGTGCCCTCTGGGCCCGGCGGCGTCGCGGGGGGCGCGGGTTGCTCCGTCGAAGGCGCGGGAGCGGATGCCCCGGACACCGGCTGAGCGGCGGGATTCCGGGCCACGGTTAGAGCAGGGGCAGCCTCGCCGGGAGCCGCGGGCGACGGGGCCGGCAGCGGCGGGGATGGCTGAACAGGAGGCGTTTGTGGCGGTGGCTGAACGGCGGCAACCGGGGGGCTTTCACGCGCGGCCGCCGGATGGCGCGCGTGCTGCCACCAAGTGTACAGGACCGAGCATACCAGCATCACTGCTATGACGAGCGCCGCGGCGGCCAGTGACGCCACCCAGCGAAAGCCGCTTCCGCCAACCGCCTGCCACTCCTCCACGCGCGGCACGCGAATTCCGGAATCCTCAGGTTTGGGCGTTTCGACGAACTCCGGGACCTCCGGCGGCGGCGGTTCCAGCATGCGCTGCACTTCGCCGGCGATCTGCTCTTCGTCGAGACCCAGCAGGCGGGCGTACTGGAGGATGAAGCTCTTGGTGAAGACGCCGCCAGGAAGCTTGTCGAGTTGTCCGGCTTCGATGGCTTCCAGGAATCTGGAGGAGATCTTGAGCTCTTCGGCGATCTTGCCGAGTTCCAGGTTGCGCTTCAGGCGTTCGCGGCGCAGGGTCTCGCCAAAGGAGGTCATAGAGGTGGTGCTCGGCCGACTAAGCCCATCATACAACACGGGCTTCGCCCTTGATCCGATGCGGATGGGAGTCAGGAGTCGAGGAAGTCAGAAGCCGGAACGCGCAATTCGTGCGGGGTGATTCCGGCTTCTGGTCTTCTGACTTCTGACTTCTCAACATCGACACGTTTTTGTCGATGTTGGCGCCGTAGGCGCCTAAGCGAGGCAGGGCGATGCCGCGCCCTGCTAGCATAATCGGTTGATCTCTGTCGTGGTGGTGAATTGGAACCGGAGGGAGCTTCTGCGCGCCTGCCTGGCGTCGCTGGCGCGGCAGACGGGCGTGGAGTTCGAAACCATCGTGGTGGACAACGGCTCGACCGACGGCTCGGCGGAAATGGTGGAAGGGGAGTTCGGCTGGCGGGTGATCCGCAACACGGAAAACCGGGGCTTCTGCGCAGCTAACAATCAGGGTATCGCGGCGGCACGCGGCGAATTCGTGGCGCTGCTCAACAATGACGCGGAAGCCGAACCGGGCTGGCTGAGCGCGCTCCACCGCGCCTGTTCGGGACGGCCGGACGTAGGCATGGCAGCCAGCAAAGTGCTGGTGTGGGAGGACCCCGGGCGCATCGACAAGGCCGGACACCTGATTTTTCCGGATGGACAGAATCGCGGGCGCGGCAGCGGCGCGCTGGACCGCGGCCAATACGACCACGAAGAGGAAGCGCTCTGGCCGGACGGCTGCGCGGCGATGTACCGCAAGGAAATGCTGGAGCGGATCGGCGGATTCGACGAGGATTTCTTTGCCTATGGCGACGACGCCGAACTGGGGCTGCGCGCGCGCATCGCGGGCTGGAAGTGCATCTACACGCCCCAGGCCGTGGTGCGGCACCACCGGGGCTCGACGCTGGGGAAGGACTCGGTGCGGCGGCTGGAATTGATCGAGCGCAACCGGCTGCTGCTGGCGATCAAGCTGTTTCCCTGGAGCCTGCTGTGGCTCAACCCGTTTTACTACGCGGCGCGCGTGGCGGCGGGGCTGGCGGCGGCGCGGCGGGGCGAGGGCGACACGGCGCATTTCCCCGGCCTGCGAGGCAAGTGCGCGATGGCGGGCGCGCTGGTTCGCGGCGATCTGGAGGCGCTGCGCCTGGCGCCGCGCATGCTGCGCAAGCGCGCGGAGATCCGGCGGATCCGGCGGTTAACGCCGGGTGAAGTGCGGCGGCTGATTCTGGCCCATCGGCTGAGCCTGCGGGAGGTGGCATGAGCGCGTGCCTGATCTGTGGGTGCGAGCGCTGGGCGGCGCTGTTCACGTCGTCGGACCGGCTCTACCAGACCACGGCCAGGGAGTTCGCGGTGGTGCGGTGCCGGGAATGCGGCCTGGCACGGCTCGATCCGCAGCCCGGCCCCGAGGAACTGCGCCGCTACTATCCCGAAGACTACTGGTTTGCGCCCGATGAGGGCGCGGCCGGCCGCCTGGAAGAAGCCTACCGGCGCATGGTTCTGCGGGACCACGTGCGGTTCGTGGCGCAAGCGCTGGGGGGCGCCCGCGCGCGCGGGCCGCTGCTGGACGTGGGGTGCGGCGGCGGGCTTTTTTTAGGGATGATGCGGGAGCGCGGGTTCCGGGTGGCGGGGCTGGACGTATCGCGCGAGGCGGCGGCCATCGCGTGGAGACGGCAGGGGGCGCCGGCGGTTTGCGGCGATCTGGCCAGCGCTCCGCTGCGCGCGGGCAGTTTCGCGGGCATCACCATGTTCCATGTGCTGGAGCACCTTCACGATCCGCGCGCCTACCTGTTGGCCGCGCGCGAGCTGCTGGCGCCGGACGGACGCCTGGTGGCGCAGGTTCCCAACGCGGCGTCGTGGCAGTTCCGCCTGCTGGGCCGCTGGTGGAGCGGCGTGGACGTGCCACGCCACCTGTTCGACTTCCGCGACCGCGACGTGGAGAAACTTCTGGAGTCTTGCGGCTTCGAGGTGGTGCGGCGCAAATGCTTCTCGCTGCGCGACAACCCGGCGGGGCTGGCGAGCAGCGTGGCGCCGGGGCTCGACCCCATGGCGCGGCGCGTGCGGCGGGTCGCGGAGAGCGCCGGCGCGCGGCTCGCCAAAGACCTGGCATACTTTGCGCTGGTGGCGGCGGCGCTGCCGTTCACGCTGGCGGAGGCGGCCTTCCGGGCAGGCTCGACGGTGATGATGGAGGCGCGCAAGCGATGAGGTATTC
>Ga0187850_10003890_pt1 | contig 12221 bp, 10 predicted proteins | sample June2016WEW_4_15_FD_132436 | JGI IMG/M metagenome (GOLD analysis project Ga0187850, IMG submission 132436) | Peatland microbial communities from SPRUCE experiment site at the Marcell Experimental Forest, Minnesota, USA - June2016WEW_4_150 | ecosystem: Environmental > Terrestrial > Soil >... | reverse complement strand
CGCCACGCAGAACCCGGCGCTGCGCGCCAGGTTCCAGGGCCAGCCCGAGCACCTCATCAACTACTTCTTCTTCGTGGCTGAGGAGGTGCGCGAGTGGCTGGCGCAGCTCGGCTTCCGCACTTTGGACGAAGCCATCGGCCGCGTGGACCGGCTGGAGATGGCCGACGCTCTGGATCACTGGAAGGCGCGCGGGCTGGACTACTCGTCGATTCTTTACAGCCCGCCAGTGCCCGGCCGCGTCTCGCGCCGCTGCACCACCAGCCAGGACCACGGCTTGCAGCAGGCGCTCGACTACAAGCTCATCGACCACGCGCGCGACGCACTGGAGAGCGGCACGCCGGTCGAGTTCCGCCTGCCCATCCGCAACATCCACCGCACCGTGGGCGCCATGCTCTCGGGCGAAGTGGCGCGCCGCTACGGCTCCGAGGGCCTGCCCGAGGACACCATCAGGTTCCACTTCACCGGGTCGGCGGGCCAGAGTTTTGGCGCGTTCCTGGCCAAGGGCGTCACGCTCGCGCTCGAGGGCGACGCCAACGATTACGTGGGCAAGGGTCTCTCGGGCGGCAAGCTCATCATCTTTCCGCCGAAGAAATCGACCTTCCAGCCCGAGGAGAACATGCTGGTCGGCAACGTCGTGCTCTACGGCGCCACGAGCGGCGAGGCGTTCTTCAACGGAATGGCCGGCGAGCGATTCGCGGTGCGGAATTCGGGCGCCACGGCGGTGGTCGAGGCGGTTGGCGACCACGGCTGCGAGTACATGACCAACGGCATCGTGGTGGTGCTCGGGCGCACCGGAAGGAACTTCGCGGCCGGCATGACCGGCGGCATCGCCTACGTGCTGGATGAGGCCCGCGACTTCGCCTCGCGCTGCAACCGCGCCGGGGTGGACCTCGAGCCGCTGGACGATACCGCCGACATCCAGTTGCTGCACGGCCTGATCGAGCGCCACCTCGATACCACCGGCAGTCCGCGCGCCGGCTGGATTCTGGACAACTGGGCTTCCATGATGAGCAAGTTCGTCAAGGTCTTCCCACACGAGTACAAGCGCGTGCTCGGCGTTCCGCGCGCGGCGGAGGTGGTCCATGGGTAAAGTCACCGGCTTTCTCGAATACCCCCGCGAGGCGGCCCAGCGGCGTCCCATCAGCGAGCGCCTCAACGACTTCTTCGAGGTCTACGAAGAGTTCCCCGAGGCCAAGGTCCAGGTGCAGGGCGCGCGCTGCATGGATTGCGGCGTGCCCTTCTGCCACACCGGCTGCCCGCTGAACAACCTCATCCCCGATTGGAACGACTTGGTCTATCGCGACCGCTGGAAGGATGCCATCCGGGCCCTGCACGCCACCAACAATTTTCCGGAATTCACGGGCCGGCTCTGCCCCGCCCCGTGCGAGACCTCCTGCGTGCTCGGCATCAGCGAGCCGCCGGTCACCATCAAGCAGATCGAAAAGTCCATCGTCGACCGCGCCTTTCGCGAGGGCTGGATCGTGCCCGAGCCGCCGCCGGCCCGCACCGGCAAGCGCGTCGCGGTGGTCGGGTCGGGGCCGGCAGGCCTGGCCGCCGCGCAGCAGTTGAACCGCGCCGGCCACAATGTCGCCGTGTTCGAGAAGGCGGACCGCATCGGCGGCCTGCTGCGCTACGGCATCCCCGATTTCAAGATGGAGAAGCGCATCCTGGATCGCCGCCTCGACCAACTGACGGCCGAGGGCGTCGTCTTCCGCGCCAATTCCCACGTCGGCGGCAACGTGCCGGTGGAGAGCCTGCAACAAGAGTTCGATGCCGTCCTGCTGGCGGGCGGCGCCGAACACCCGCGCGACTTGCACGTGCCGGGGCGCGACCTCAAGGGCATTCACTTCGCCATGGAGTTCCTGCCGCAGCAGAACCGCCGCACCGCCGGCGAGCGCATCAACTCCAAGGGAGGCATCCTGGCCACCGGCAGGCGCGTGGTCATCATCGGCGGCGGCGACACCGGCGCCGACTGCCTGGGGACCTGCCACCGCCAGAACGCCGCCTCCGTTCACCAGTTCGAGATCTTGCCGATGCCGCCCGCCAACCGCGCGCCCGAGACGCCCTGGCCGCTCTGGCCGCTGCAACTGCGCGTCGAAAGCTCGCACGAAGAGGGCGGCATCCGCGAATGGGCCGTCGCCACCACCAAGTTCACCGGCGACGACCGCGGCAACGTGGCGCAACTTCACGCTGTGCGCGTTGGCCCCGCGCCGAGCTTCGCGCCAATCCCCGGCGCCGAGTTGACGCTCGAAGTCGACCTGGTGCTGCTGGCCCTGGGCTTCACCGGCCCGGTGAAAAACGGAATGCTCGAACAGCTCGGGGTGAACCTCGACCCCCGCGGCAACGTCGCCACCAACGAGAACCACATGAGCTCCGTCCCCGGCATCTTCGCCGCCGGCGACATGCGCCGCGGCCAATCCCTCATCGTCTGGGCCATCGCCGAAGGCCGCAGAGCCGCCCGCGCCATCGACCGCTACCTGATGGGGGAGAGCAGATTGGCGTAAGAAGTGGCAAGCCGTGCCCCTCTGCCCACGGCCGCTACATTCACCAACGCGTGCCCTGGTCACACCGGTGACCGATGCACGATGAGCGATCCGCCCTTGGGCAGCGCCTCATGCGCCTTCTTGAGCAGCGCTCGTTTCGTGTCCAGGTCCCAGTCGTGGAGGATGTGTCCCATCACCAGGACGTCCGCCCCGCCATCTCGAACAGGCCGGCCGCAGTCCTCGGCGCGCTATTCGCAGCGCAGGGCGGTGACGGGGTCGACGCGGGTGGCCCGGCGGGCCGGAATCCAGGTGGCGAGCAGGGCCACGGCGGCAAGCACGATGGCCACGCCCGCGAAGGTGAGCGGGTCGGTGGCTTTGACGCCATAGAGCAGCGCGGTGAGCACGCGGGTCAGGCCGAAGGCAGCGGCCAGACCGATGGCCACGCCGATCCCGGCTAGCGTCATGCCGTGGCGCACCACCAGGCCCAACACGTCGCCCCGACCGGCGCCGAGCGCGATGCGGATGCCAATCTCGTGGGCGCGCTGCTCCACCGAGTACGCCATCACGCCGTAGATGCCGATCGCCGCCAGCAGCAGCGCCGTTCCGGCGAAGACGCTCAGCAGCAGCAGGATGAAACCGCGGTCCGCCATCGATTTCTCGAACACCTGGTCCATCGAGCGGAAGTCGAACACCGCCTGTTGGGGATCGACCGAGACCACTTCGCGGCGCACGGTGGTGGCGAGCGTCATGGGATCCATGGATGTGCGTACCACCCAGGCGATGGGCAGAATCTTGTTGACCAGCGCCGTCAACGCATCGTTAACCTGCGCCTGCGGGACGTACATCATGGGCGGCGGCTCGTTGTTCAGGCCGAATTCGCGCACATTGCCGACCACACCGACGATTTCGCGCGTGTGATCGTCGAACTCCGGGGCCAGGCCCTTGCCGATGGTGATGCGCTGGCCGAGCGGGTCCTCCTTCGGCCAGTATTTGCGCTTCATGGCTTCGTTGACGATCGCCACCGCGGGCGATTTGGCGGTATCCGTGTCGGCGAACTCCCGGCCGCGCAGCAGGGAGACGCCCGTGGCTCGGAATGCGCGGGGCGAGGCATAGCGCCACTGTTCCTCACCGGTCGGATCGGCGCCCGAGGCGGGCCGGCCTTCGATCCAGAACGGCAGGTCGGGGCCAGGTTCGGTGGGAAGGCTGATGATATTGGCGGCTGCCCGCACTCCCGGCAGGCGTTCCAGGCGCTCGATCAGGAGACGGCTGAACTGCGTCACGGCGGCGGTGTTGGCGTACCTGGCGCCGGTGAGCGCGGTCTTGAAGGTGAGCACGTTGCGCGCGTCGACGCCGGGTTGAACGCCGCGCAGCAGCACGGCGCTGCGAATCAGCAGGCCGGCGGCGATCAACAGCACCAGGCCAAGCGCCATCTCGCTCACCACCAACAGACCACGCGCGCGCAGATGCCGCACGCTCGAGGTGGTGCGGACGGCGCCCTCCTTCAGGGTGGAGTTCAGGTCGGGCCGCGAGATCTTGAACGCGGGCGCCAGGCCGAACACAACGCCAGTTGCGAGCGAAAGCAGCAGTGTGAACAGGAGCACGCGGACGTCGAGCCCGGAGTGGGTAGTCATTTCCGAGAGGCGCGGAAGCTCCGCGGGCGTGAAGGCCAGCAGAAGCCTGAGACCCCAATGCCCGAGCAGCAGGCCGATGGCGCCGCCGGCCAGAGCCAGCAGACCGCTCTCGGTGAGCAGTTGGCGAACCAGCCGCCAGCGGCCGGCGCCCATCGCGGTCCGGATGGCGATCTCCTTTTCGCGGGCCGCCGCGCGCGCCAGCAGCAGGTTGGCAACGTTGGCGCAGGCGATCAGCAGCACGAAAGCCACCGCGCCCAGCGTGATCAAAAGCATGGGCCGGATGTCGCCCACCACTTGCTCGCGCATGGAGAACACGCCCGCACTTTCCTGCTTCGCCATCGCGTTCGGGTACTGGCGGCGAAACTGCTCCGCGGCGATTTTCATCCGCGCATTGGCGGCGCCGCTGCTCACACCGGGCTTGAGCCGCCCGCCGCAGTTCAGATAGTGCGCTTGGTTATTGCTGTTGGGGTCAGCTTGGAGCAGCAGCCAGACGTCGGCGGGAGGATTAGGCTCGAAACCGGGCGGCGCGATGCCGACCACCGTGTGCGGTTCCCCGCTCAGCACCACGCTCCGGCCGACCAGCCGCGGGTCCGCACCGAAGCGGCGTTTCCACAACCCGTAGCTGAGGACGGCCACGCGCGGGCCGCCGGGACGGTCTTCTTCCGCGCTGAAGGTCCGGCCCAGGGCGGGCGTGGCGCCGAACAACCGGAAGTAGTCCACCGAGGCGTGAATCGCCTTGACCTGTTCGGGGTCGCCTTCGCCGCTGAGGCTAACGCCCGGACCCATGAAGTCGTAGGCGGCAACGCTGGTGAGAACATCGCTCGAGTCCCGCTTCCAGGAGAAGAACTTGGGGATGGAGACGCCCCCCCCGTACCCGCCCTGGAAGGTACGCGCGAGGAAAACCAGCCGCTCGGCGTCCCGGTACGGCAACGGGCGGAGCAGGATCGCGTTGACCACCGTGAAGATCGCGGTATTGGCCCCGATCCCCAGGGCCAGGGTCAGAACGGCCACGGCCGTGAAGCCGGGGCTTTTCAACATGCTGCGCACCGCGTAGCGCGCGTCCTGGAGCATGGACAAGCGGCACCTCCCCTCCATAGGGAATACGCAGGGGAGGCGGAATCGATCCGCAAATTCCCGCGCTACGGCTCTACAACCAACTGGCCCTTCATCTTCTTGTGTCCCAAACCGCAGAACTGCGAGCACTGAAATGGAAATGTCCCGGCACGATCGGCTGTGAATTCCACCGCGACGGGCTCGCCCTTCGGCAGCTTCTTGTCGATTTGGAAAGCTTCGAGCTTGAATCCGTGATCGCGATCCAAGGCTGTGACGACCAGCCTGACGCGATCGCCCTTCTTCACTTTGATGACGTCCGGCGTGAACCGATACTTCACGGCCGTCATCTTGATCGCGCCGGCGCTTGATGGGGTTTCTTGTGCATGGCTGCAAAGCGTTGCGGCCGCCAGAACGGCCCAAATCCCCAATCCCGCTCTCAATTTGCCCATGTAAACCATTGTCGCATCCGGGAGCGCAGCCGGTTGTCGCCGGCGCGCAAACTTGCTGCGCTTGACAGACGCGGCGCTCTCGCGTGATCATCGACGCTTCGACATGGAACACCGCCACGAATCTCTGACCGGCTTCCCCGTTGTGATCGCCGTGCCCGTGCTGTGGGGCGATCAGGACGCCTTTGGGCACGTAAACAACCTCCGCTACATGTCGTGGGCCGAGACCGCCCGCGTCGAGTATCTGGTTCGCATCGGTTTGGGGGTTTCGCCCCCGCCCGATGGAGTCGCCCCGATTTTGGTCTCCATCTCTTGCGACTTCAAGCGCCCCGTGACTTACCCGGACACGGTCCTGGTGGGGGCGCGGGTCACGCGAATCGGCAACAGCAGCATCCGGATGGAGCATCGAATCACCAGCCTGGCTCTCAACGAGGTGGTCGCCGAGGTGGATTCCACCATAGTCGTGCTCGATTACGGCCGCATGAAATCCGTTCCCGTCCCGGAGGACATCCGGAAAGCGATCGCGAGCCTGGAAGGAAGGGAGTTCGAGGCCCCACTCTCCGGCAATGGGTAGTAGCCGGGCAGGTTTGGCAGACGACCCAAACCGATCGTCTGCCCCACCTCCCGGAGTTGATATCTTATTGGAATGTCCGAGAACGCGCGGCTGCTGCTGCGGCTGTGGTGGCGCCCGGCAGCCGCGATGAGCGGGATCCTGGATCGGGGCAGCCTGCTGTTCGCCAGTCTGGCCGTGCTGGCCGCCTCTCTTCTCTTGCACTTCAACCTGAGGCCGCTCCCGTTCAGTTTCTACAGCCCACTGCTGGTGTTGGCTGCCGTCTACGTTCCGGGCACGCTGTTGGTGGCCAGCCTGGTTGGCCGCCTGGGCGGTTTCCGCACCGTCTTCGCGCGCGACTATTCCCCCTTGCTCACCTGCACTGCGATGGCCTGGACCGCTGTCGTCGTGCCGCTGTCCCTCACGGTGCGGGTGGTTCCCCTGCCGGTGCTCCTCGGGCTGGCCGCATTGGCCTGCCTCTACTTCGCGGTCCTGATGTTCTTCGCCGTACGGACCGTACTGGGCACGACGAATGGGGTCGCGACCGGCACGGTTGCGCTGTCCTGGATTCCGTTGGCCGCGGTTGTTGTTTTCCGGCAGCCGCTCGAGTTCATCATGGGCTGGCTGGCCTCGCCGTTCTTTCTGCTGTTCGTCTTCTACTATCTCGGCAGCGAGCTCAGCAACCTCGGCGCCGGGTTGAGAAGCCGCCAGAACTTCCGCCGTATGCTGGAAGCCTCCGCGCTCAATCCGCACGACGCCGGGGCGCAGTATCAGCTCGGGCTGATTTACCAGCAGCGCCGCCAGTACAGCGAAGCCATCGAGCGGTTCCAGAACGCCGTGGCCATCGACCCGAGGGAGACCGACGCCCACTTCCAATTGGGCCGTATCGCGCGCGAGCAGGGGCGCCTCAACGACGCCCTGGCGCATTTCCAGACCGTCCTGGACCAGGACGACAAGCACAGCCAGAACGAGATTCTGCGCGAGATCGGCGCGATGTACCTGGCTGCCCGCCAGTACAAGCACGCGCGCCGGGAGCTCGCGGCATACGCAGACCGGCGGCCGTACGACCCGGAAGGGCTGTTCTATTACGGCCAGGCATTGGAGGGGTTGGGCCGGGCCGCGGAGGCCCGCGAAATGTATGCACACGCCGTGGAGGCCGCGCGCACCGCGCCACCTTTCCGCAAGCGCGAAACCGCCCGCTGGAGCCGCCTGGCCCAGAAACAAGCGCGGAAACTCGGCGGAACACCACGCAACGCCTCGGGTCCAGAAGCAGGCTAGAATCGGTACATGGCGCTTGTTAAGAGGCATCGGAATGTTCTGATCGTAGGCGCGCTGGCGGCTCTCGGCGTGTTGGCCGCTCCTCAGCAGGTTGAGAATGGCGGCGACATCCCAAAAACCTTCGCGGTCCCCCTCGCGGGCTACGACTACGTGAGGCGCGAGGTGATGATCCCCATGCGGGACGGGGTGAAGCTGCACACCGTGATCATGGCGCCCAAGGGCGCGAGCAACGCGCCGATTCTGCTGACCCGCACACCCTATGACGCCTCCAAGCGCGCCACGCGCAACAACAGCCCGCACATGCTCGCGGCGGTGCCGCAGGGAGACGAGGTGTTCGCCAGGGACGGCTACATCTGCGTGTTCCAGGACGTGCGCGGCAAATACAAGTCGGAGGGAGATTACATCATGACGCGCCCGCCGCGCGGCCCGCTGAACCGCACCGCGACCGACCACGCGACCGACGCATACGACACCATCGACTGGCTGGTGAAGAACACGCCGGAGTCGAACGGGCGGGTAGGCATGATCGGCTCGTCGTACGAGGGCTTCACCGTGGCCATGGCGCTGCTGGACCCGCACCCGGCTCTCAAGGTTGCCGCGCCCGAGAGCCCGATGGTCGATGGCTGGATGGGCGATGACTGGTTCCACTACGGCGCGTTCCGCCAGATCAACTTCGACTACTTCTCCTTCCAGACGACCAAGCGGGAGGGAGGCGAGGCCGTGGCGCGCGACGCCTACGACGACTACGAGGTTTTCCGCCGGGCCGGTTCGGCCGGGGACTACGCGCGGGCGCACGGCGTCCTTCAACTGCCGTGGGCGCGCCGGGTGATGGAACATCCCGCCTACGACGCCTTCTGGCAGGGGCAGGCGCTGGACAAGTTGCTGGCCCAGCGCCCGTCGCGCGTGCCCACCATGTGGATTCAGGGGCTGTGGGACCAGGAGGACATGTGGGGCGCGGTTCATTGCTACCTGGCTCTGAAAGCCCAGGGGCAGGCCGATCACAACTACCTGGTGATGGGTCCGTGGGGGCACAGCCAGGTGAACTACGACGGCTACAACCTGGGGCCGTTGCGGTGGGACGGAGACACCGCGTTCCAGTTCCGCCGCGACGTGCTGAAACCGTTTTTCGATCAGTATCTGAAGGAGGGAGCGCCCAAAGCCGAGACGCCGCCCGTGCTCATCTACAACACCGGCGAGAACCACTGGGATCGTCTGAAGAGCTGGCCGTTGGCCTGCGAGAAGGGATGCGCCGCGCCGATGAAGCCGCTCTATTTGCAGGCTGAATTCGGATTGGGATTCGACAAGCCGCAAGCCGCGGGCGCCGTCGCGGACACTTACGTCTCCGATCCGGCGAAGCCCGTGCCGTACCTGCCGCGGCCGGTGCGCTTCTCCGACTACGACCAGTGGAAGCGGTGGCTGGTGAGCGATCAGCGGGCGGTGGCCGACCGAACCGATGTGCTGACTTACCAGACGGCGGTGCTCGCCGCTCCGGTGCGCGCGAGCGGCGCGCCGATCGCGGAGCTGTTCGCGGCCAGCAGCGGCACGGACTCCGACTGGGTGGTGAAGCTGATCGACGTCTATCCCGACGAGGTTCCGAGCCAAGCCGAGCTGGGCGGCTATCAGTTGGCGGTGTCGATGGACATTTTCCGAGGCCGCTACCGCGAGAGCTTCGAGCGCCCCTCGGCCATCCCGGCCGGCAAGCCGCAGCGCTATCGCTTCGCGCTTCCGACGATCGATCATGTGTTCCTGCCAGGCCACCGCATCATGGTGCAGATCCAGTCGAGTTGGTTCCCGCTCTACGATCGCAACCCGCAGACTTACGTCCCGAACATTTTCTTCGCCAAGCCGGCGGACTATGTGAAGGCAACCCAGTCCGTCTATCGCTCGGGCGACCAAGCCAGTGCGATGTGGCTGCCCGTCGTCAAGTAGGAAATGTCGCCGGTTGGCGGCCAATTGGCAGGTGATTTGCGCGCGACCGCGTTCCATCCGATCGGGCGGTTCCGCTGGATTTCCACAGTTGATCATATTGCTGGGTAGGGAGTTGTGTGGCCTCGTCCCATTTTCGGGATTGGGTTCGAACGTTCATTTTTGTATTTTTGCGAGGTAAGGGCGTGGAGGGCCTTGTAAAAGGCGCGCAGGGCGGAGTTTTGGCAGCGGATGAGGGTGCCGAAGAAGTTGTGGCCCCACTTGTCGAGGGCGCCGGGCTGGTTGCTGAGGCCGGCGGTGAAGACGCCGGTTTCGAGGCGCGGGACGCGGCGGAGGCGCCAATGGGCGGCGGCCAACTGGCAGACGAGCAAATCCTCGTAGGGGTTGGCGGGCTGGAACTCGGACCGCAATGCGGCCAGCGAGGCGGCGAACTCGTTGGGGTCTTCGGTGGGGAGGAGCAGGTTGCGGGAGCGCAGGCCGTGGAGAGAGCGGTTCCGGGCGGCTCTGGCCTTGCCCTCGGGGGTTTTGGGGCCGGTCGAGAGCCGGGCGTTGCGGCGGTTGGCCTCGATCTGGCGCTGGGAAGGCACAGTACGCCTCGGCTCCAGGGTAAACCCGAGCGGGGCGGATGCCGAGGGCACGGAAGAGGCAAGTGGCTCAGGGGGCGGGAGAAAAAGGTGGGGGGAGAGGGGGGAATGGGGGGAGGGGAAGAAGCATTTGCGGTGTCGATCATGACTGGAGGTAGCAGTTCCTCAGGAAGGCTGTTCATGAGGTAGTGAGCCTGGGGGATCTGGTTGGTCAACTCGGAACAGACAGTGCCCGCACAAGCTGCACCTCAAACGGGGCCGCGAAGGTGGTAACATCGGGCGGAAGCGGTAGTTGGAAATCACGACGGCGGAAGAGCGAGTGGCGCGGAGGAGGAGGCACGCCAAGTCGTAGGTAGTGATGCGGTCCCTTGCACTGAAGAAGAAGGCGTCATGACCAATCTGAGGCGACTGACTCTCCTGGGAGTTCTACTTGAGTCTGGGGGGCCGGTCTCTCGAACCCGGCTGATGAAGTTGCTGTTTCTGCTTCGGGAGGATGTCGGGGTGCCGGTCTTCGATTTCTTCCCGTACCGCTACGGACCGTATTCATGGCTCGCCCAGCGGACGCTCGACTCGCTTTATCGGGACGGTTCAGTGGCTGGCGCAGAACCTACCGTTCTGAACCGGGTGCAGGCTTCCAGAGATTACTCCACGATTCCCCTGACGGTCCGGAACGGGATTGGTCAACTCCTTGAGCGGATGGCTGATCGGTCGGACCGTGATGTCCTCAACTTGGTGTATGAGCGGTTCCCCGCATTCACGGTGATGAGCAATCGGGGGCCGCGCCGGAGCCGGACCACCGCCCGGGACGTGGTTTTCTCCGTCGGCTACGAGGGTGTGTCGATCGACCGCTTTCTGAACACGCTGGTCCAGGCAGGTGTTCGGCGCCTGATGGATGTCCGGCGTAATCCGATATCACGCCGCTTTGGGTTTTCGAAAACCAGGCTCTCGGAGTTCTGCCAGAAGATCGATATCGAGTACGTCCACCTTCCGGAGTTGGGAATAGCTTCTGAGTTCCGAGCCGACCTGAACGGAGCGGACTCCTATCGACGGCTGCTTGATCGATACGAGACGGAACTTCTGCCCGAGCAGGAGCCCGCGTTAAATCGTGCCACAAGGCTCGTGAAGGAAAAGGCCTCCGCGTTGCTCTGCTATGAGGCCGACGTGGGCTGCTGCCACCGCGGTCGGCTGGCTGCACGCCTGGCGAAGGCTACCGGATTGTCTGCGGTGCACCTGATTCACACATGATTGAGCGGAAACGGATTCTGATCACGGTCAAGACCTACCCCCATCCGGATCCCGCCGACCTGGAACGCGTCTGCACGGCCGGCATGCTGGAAGACGGGGCGTTCATCCGCCTCTACCCTGTGCCTTTTCGCTATCTGCCGAAATGGCAAAGCTACGCGAAGTACCAGTGGATTCAGGTTGACGTCGAGAAGCACTGCGGGCAGGACCGCCGCCCGGAGAGCTATCGACCCGACGTTGACAGTATTCGCCTCGACGGCCCACCCATCTCAACGAAGCACGCCTGGGCTGCAAGGAAGCGAATCGTTTTCAAGCAACCCGTTAGATCGATGGAAGAGCTCTATGATCTCCAGGAGGGGCAGAACATCAGCCTTGGCCTGGTTCGGCCACGAGTTGTCGAGGACCTGTTGATCGTGCCCGACGAGGAAGACTGGAAACCCGAATGGAAGGCGGACTTGGACCAGTTCCGGCTTGACATCGGCCCGCAGCGTCTGCCGCTCGAGAAGATTCCATTCAAGTTCCGGTACAGGTTTCGATGCTATGACGAGCGGTGCAACGGCCACACGATGTCCCTCGGGGATTGGGAGGCGGGTGTGCTATTTCTCAAACAGCGGCGAATTCGTGGAGATGCCCAGAGGGCGGCCAGTGTCGTCAGGGACAAGTTCCTCGGCGAGCTCTGCAGCTCCGACAAAGACGTCCACTTCTTCGTCGGGACCGTCGCCCAGTTCGGCACCTGGATTGTGCTCGGGGTTTTCTGTCCGCCGCGAACCAGCCAGCGCCCTATGCCGCTCTTCGACTGATGACCGTCACGAGGGCAAGTCCACTTGAGGAGACATAGGGCGCATCCTCGCCTACAGCCTTCGTGGCGTCCGTCGGATTCCATATCAAACGCCGTGATGCCGGTCCGCTCAGGGGACGGGACAAAGATGGTCGTGAGAGGTGGTCGGCCTCGATCTGGCGCTGGGAAGGCACGGCTCCAGGGTAAGCCCGAGCGGGGCGGGCGCCGAGGGCACGGAAGGGGCAAGTGG
>Ga0187850_10003878_pt1 | contig 12279 bp, 8 predicted proteins | sample June2016WEW_4_15_FD_132436 | JGI IMG/M metagenome (GOLD analysis project Ga0187850, IMG submission 132436) | Peatland microbial communities from SPRUCE experiment site at the Marcell Experimental Forest, Minnesota, USA - June2016WEW_4_150 | ecosystem: Environmental > Terrestrial > Soil >... | reverse complement strand
GGGCGACCGGGTTGAAATCCGGTTCGACTACTCGCACGAGGGAGCCGGGACTGGATTCTCCTTCGAGGTGCATTGGGGCGGCAGCGTGCTGGTGTCGCGTGGCGGCGGGGCGAGCGAATCCATGGTGTCGGGAAAAGCCGACGCGGCCCTGCACTCGGGCGGCGCGCAGTTGAGCGCGCTGACCTGGGGCGCCGCGCTGACGCTGCAGTCGCTGGTCCTCGCCTCGAGCGAATCGCTGTCCGCCCCCCTGACCATCGACTTCCTCGGGAAGATGAATGCCGTCAGCGGAGAGACCGTCACGCTGCGCAACTTCACCGTGGTCCGCTACCCGGCGCAGCAAAACCCGTAAGAGTGGCAGGCAGTGGGGCAGACGATCGCCTTTTGTCGTCTGCCAGGATGGCAGGCCACAAAAGGCGATGGCCTGCCCCACGAGGGGGCCGGGGTATAATGGCGGATTCGCTCGCGAGCGGCGCCCGCCATGAACGATACCACCAACTCCCGGCACAATCAGGCCCCGGGCGAGCACAAGGTGTTCTCCCGCGAGTACCTCGTGCCTTTCGTCCTGGTGACCGCCCTGTTCTTCTTCTGGGCCATTCCCAACAACCTCAACGATGTGCTGATCAAGCAGTTCATGAAGTCGTTCGAGATCAGCCGCCTCAAGGCCGGGTTGCTCCAGTCGGCGTTCTACATGGGCTATTTCCTGTTGTCCATGCCGGCCGCGCTGATCATGCGGAAGTACAGTTACAAGGTCGGGCTGGTCGCCGGATTGCTCCTCTATGGGAGCGGCACCATGCTGTTCGTGCCGGCCGCCATCGCGTGGCAGTACGGTTTTTTCCTGTTTGCCTTGTTCGTCATTGCCAGCGGGCTGGCGTTCCTGGAGACGGGAGCGAACTCCTTCATCGCGCAACTGGGCGACCCGGTGAGCTCGGAACGGCGGTTGAACTTCTCGCAAGCCTTCAATCCCTTTGGCGCGATCAGCGGCGCCCTGATTGGCACGGTTTTCATCTTCTCCGGAATCGAACTGAAGCCCGCGCAGATCCAAGCGATGAAGACCGCCGGATCTTATCGGCAGTACCTGCACGACGAAACCATGCGCGTCATTCCGCCCTACGTCGTGATCGGCTGCGTGGTGCTGATCTGGGCGCTGCTCATGATTCGCACGAAGTTCCCCAGGGTCGCCGGGGAGGGCGTCTCCGAGGCCGGCGAGGACAAGGGCAGGTTCCTGGATCTGTTCAAGTACCCCCACTTTATCCAGGCGGTCATTGCCCAGTTCGTCTACGTCGGCGCTCAAGTGGGCACCTGGAGCTACTTCATCCCGTACGTGCAGGACTATACTCACCTGTCGGAGAAGAGCGCGGGGTACTTTCTCACCGGGACTCTGGCTGCTTTCGGAGTGGGAAGGTTCTCGGCCACTTACATCATGAAGTTCGTTGAGCCCCGCAAGCTGATGGGGGCTTACAGCATCGTGAATGTCCTGCTGGTCGCCGCCGGAGCGCTGTTCCCCGGCTGGATCGGACTCTGGGCGATTTTCCTGACCAGCTTCTTCATGTCCCTGATGTTCCCGACGATCTTCGCGCTCGGCCTCAAGGAACTGGGGCCCAACACGAAGCTGGGCGGCTCGATGATCATTATGGCGATCATCGGCGGCGCGGTCTTCCCGCCTGTGATGGGCCTGGTCTATCAGATGACCAAGAGCATGGCGATCGGGATGCTGGTAAACCTGGTCGCCTACGCGTTCATTGCCTACTACGGATTCGTCGGGTCGCGGGTGCGGATCCCCGCGGCCAGGAGCGTCTGAGCGGTAGCACGGAGGGTTGCCGGCTTCTTTGCTAGAATTGGAATTCACCATGAGTTCCAAGGAGAAGAAGCCCCGGCAGCCCATGCCCCCCTTGAGCGTGTGGGGGCCGGCCGTCGCCCTGGCGTGGCTTGTGCCGGGCGGTGGCCACTTCCTTTTGAAGCGCCACGGCAGGGCCACCCTGCTGCTGGTTTCCATCCTGGCCATGTTCCTGTTCGGACTCATGATGCGCGGCGAGTTCCTGAAACCGCAGGGCGGCGACCTGCTGACCATCCTGATCTATTACGGCGGCTTTCTCTGCAACCTGCTGTCCGGCATCCCCTATCTGATGGCCACCTGGCTGGGCTACTCGCAGCCGGACGTGGCGGGCGCCGTGCACGATTACGGCACCAAGTTCCTGGTCACCGCGGGCCTGCTGAACGTGCTGGCCATGGTGGACGCGTACGAAATCGCGGCGGGGAAGAAGAGCTGATGAAGGTCAACCTCTCTCATTTCGAAGCCGCGCTGCTGTTCTCGCTGTTCACCTCGATCGTGCTGGGCGTGGTCACCAAGAGGACCGACCGTGAGCGCCTGCGATACGGCCTGTACTGCTTCGCCTGCTTCGTGGTGGCGCTGTTCGGGCTGGGCTGGCTGATGTACCTGGGCCACGGGTAGCGCCTGGCCCACGCCACAGTCCTACTTGAACTGCTTCTTGTACAGGAAGTCGATTCCGAACAGGCCGTTCTCCTCTCGCAGCGCGACCGCCGACCAGTCCTTGGTGAGATCCCACTCCACCCGGATGGTTTGCGCCTGGGCGCGCGAGAGGTCCGTGATGTAGGTGAGCGAGAGGTTGCTGGAGATCTGCTGCTCGACCGTCACCCGCGCCGCGGCGTTGCTGGTGGTCACGCCGGTGACCTGCGGGTCGATCTTCAGGCGGCTCACTCCGAAGAAACGCTGTAACCGCCCGGCGACCGGGTTGGCGATCGCCTGGCTGAGCAGCGCACCCGGCCCGGCCTGCCCCCAGTTTTGCGAGAACTGCGACTGCTGCCCGCTCAGTCCCCGGCTGGTCGCCGGTTCGCTCCCGGTCGTCAACAACCCCACAATGTCGGGGAATGACAGCGGCGGGTCCGAGCGGTAACTCACGTTCATCTTCTCGACCGGGCCGGCGATGTGCAGCGTGACCTCCACGCCCCGCGCCGTCGTCTCCAAGTCCAGGTTGACGATCGGCTCGTTCCGGGAGGCGTTGACAAAGAGGAGTTGGCCGGAGCCGATGGTGTACCGGTTCCCGTAGAACAGCACTTCCCCCTGGTTGATCAGCACGCGGCCCAGCAGCACCGGGCGGATCGGGTCGCCCCGCAGGCGCAGGTCGGCGTCCGCCTGAATATCCCGGGTCATCTGGGTCTCCAGGCGCGCCTGCGACGAGGTCACGATGTGCACGTCGAGATGCATTCCCCGCTCGAACCGGGTGGCCCGGCCGGGCACGCGCACAGGCTGGGCGGTTCGCGCCAGGATCGAGCCGAGGTCCGACCGCGGGTTGAACCCCATGCGCGTCACCACGATGTCTCCCGACAGCAGGCTGTGGTCGGTGGTTCCCGTGAAGCTCAGGTTCGCATCCATGGACGAGCTGACGCCTTCCGGGTAGCGCACCCGAACGTCGGCCGCCTTGGCCTGCAAATGGAAACTGGTCACGTCGGCGAACCCGACGAACCCGCCGAAGGAAACCTTGCCGCCGCCGCTCCCGGCCGTCAGGTTGTCGATCATGACCCAGTCCCGGAACAGGAGAATCAGCCCGTTGGCGTTCTCAATTCCATTAGGCAGGCCGGCAAAGTTCACCGACGCGTCTTTCAGCTCGATGCGCCCGTACACGTCGGGTCGCGCCGGCGTGCCGCGCACCGAGACGTCCAGGGTCAACGCCCCGGAGGAGGAAAAGCGGTCGTCGAAATCCTGGAGCAACGCCAGGTTCGTTCCGCCGCGCACCCGCAGGTCCCAGGGATTCTCCCCGCCGAACCCCACCGAGCCCGTGATCGTCAGATCGGTATTCTTTCCGCGCAGCAGCGCCTGGCGGACGCGGGCCCCTCGGGCATCGAGGTCAATCGCGATCGGGCCTTCGTTTCGCAGCACGAGCTCGTTCGCGTTGGCGGTCCCGAACGCGTTGGCTGCGGGCCGGACCTCGAACGCCGGCAACTCGACCACGGCTTTCCAGGTGTTCGGGTCCAGGCTGGGACCCGAGAAGCCGGCCCTGGCCGTCACGAATCCCTCAAACGGCAACCCCCGCCCCGCCGCGGTCCCCAGGTGCGCGAGCAACTGCGAGAACTTCAGCGGGGTACACTCGACGTGCCCGCGCACGTCGCTCCCGTCGAGCGCCCACTGACTCTCGCCGGTCACCTTCGACCCCGCCAGTTCCCCCTCCAGCCGCGCCGAGAGCGTCTTCTCTTTGCCGGAGGCGGTGAGCATCAGCCAGCCCAGCCGGTCTCCCTCCCTCGCCAGATCTCTCACCGCGACCCAGCCGTTGAAAACCCCGGGGCGCAGCCCGGAGGTCGTCAACGCGACTTCTCCCGCCATCTGCGTCTCGAGACGCCCCTCGATTCCAGGCACCCGCTGCGCGACCGTCTGCACCTGCGCCAACTGGATGCCGCGGCTCGCCACCTGTAATCTCAGCCGCCCCTCTTTCGCGTTGCCCTTCGGATGTTCGAAACTGCCCGACACGTCCAGCCGGCCCGGACCCGCCCGGATCTGCCCCGAGGTCACCTCGACCAGCGTCTCGGTGTACCGCACCTGCCCCCGAACCGAGTCGAGCGGCTGACCCCAGGCCACCAGCTTTGACACCTGCGCATTGCCGCTCGCCCACGGCGCCCCGATGGTTCCCGCGACCTTCACATCCGCGGTCACGTCGCCTCCCGCGACCGGTAGCGTCTCTCCAAACTCCGCCAGCAGGGCCGGCAAGCTCGCGGCCCGAAGCGTGAATGCGCCCGAGACGGGCTGGTCCGGATCCGGCTGCCACTCCCGAAAGCCCACTTCGAGCGCGCCTGCCGCTCGCATCTGGTCCTTCGTCACGATCGCGTTCTTCACCGAGACGCCCGAACTGGAAACCACCACGCTGGCCTCCGCCTGGCCGATCGTATGCCCCTCGAACACGAACCGCGAGATCGAACCGCGACCCCGCACCGTTGGGTCCTCGAGCGGCCCGGCCACCGTCCCTTGAAAGCGTGCGGTCCCGTTGCTTAGTAACTTCACCGGCAGCGCTGGCGGCGGCCCCTGGGTGAGCATTCCGATCGCCGGCCGGAGATCGTTGAGATCGGTCGTCTGGAGCGTCACTTCGAGGAGCTGCCCGAGCGTCCCGCCGAGCTGCATGCGGCTGAATCGCGTGGCCGCAAAGGACTTCCCGAAGTCGATACTGTCGGTGCTCTGGTCGTAGGTGAGGTCGATGAAACCTTCCACCGGGTGCTCGCCCTCCGCCGGTTCGACCGTCATCCGCCCGCGCACCAGCACATCGCGCAGATCGCCCTCAAGAAGCTCGCCCGTCACGCTGGCCGGTCCGGAGAAATTCCCGTTCCAGACGACCCGCCCCACGCCTTCAATCCCGCTCGTGAGCTCCTGCACCGAGTAGTCCTGGATCTGCCCTTCCAACTGGAAGCGCCTCCATCGGGTCATCTCCAAACGCCCTGAAAACCGGCCTCCGAGCGCGCTCAAGCCGAGGCCCGCGAGCTCGATCCGCTCCGGCGTCACTGTGACCGTAGATGTGAGACCGATGTTCCGGATGCGGATGCCCTGCTCCTGGAACTCGAGGCCCCGCCCCTGCACTCTCCCGGTCACCACGAAGTCCGCCGCGCCGATAATCGTGGCCCGGCCGGCCACCGTCACCGTGCCCCGATTCGCAATCTGCGCGACGGCGAGGTCGCCTCCAATGTCCTTCAGATGCACTCGCGCCGAGTATTCGAGTTCCGTGCGCGGCGCGGCGAAGTTGTTGAGCGCCCCTTTCACGTCCAGCGACGAGTCCTTCATCGCGAAATGCGCGCTCGTAATCTCGAGCCGGTCGGCGGCCAGCACCAGGCTGGCATCCACGTCGATGGGCAGCACCGGACGCTTTCCGGGCGCGATGTTCAACCGGCGGAAGGAAAGCTCTCCGCGGTAGCGCGGCGGCCCGGTTTCATAAGAGATCCGCACCCGCAGGTTTTCCCCAAGCACGTTGAGCGGCGCCTGCCGGGAGGCGACTCGAATCGTTCCCTCCGCAAGCTGGAAGCGGCGGACGGCCAGGTCCAGCACCGTCTGGACCGTGCTCTTCTTCGCCCGGCGCGCGGCCCGCGGCTGGGGCATATTCGTTCGCCCATCGGCGTACACGATCAGGTTGACCTGCGGCCGGTTCACCAGCAGGGAGGCTATGTCGATCTCCTTCTTCCAGAATGAGACGATCTTCAGGCCCACCCGGATCGAATCCGCGCGGAACAGCGGCGCCTCCGTACTTGGCTCGGTTCCATGGATCACCAGGTTCCGCACCTCCGCGGTCAGCGTCTGCCATTCGAGACTGAGGCCGCCGGCTTCCACGCGCCCCCCGGTCGCCTCCTCCAGCTCGGCGATCATGCGCTCCCGCAGCTTGCCGCGGAACCACTCCGTACGCAGGATCACAACCGCCACCAGCGTCAGCACGGCCGCCAGGGCGGCGAGTCCCGCCAGAAGGTACAACGGGATTTTCACTTTCCGGCTCACTGGAATGCTGCCTCCGTGTATCGAATTCGGGTTCGCCCCTTCACCTCCGCGAGCCACGCGTCGACCTGTTTGTCCACACGGTGCTGGGCCAGCGCTTCCTCGCACTGTCGGCGCGCCTCCTCGAACGAGGCCGGCCGCAACTGCTTCCGCTGGCACTCCGCCAGGTACACCGTCTCATAATACTGCCGCACCTCCGCCTCCAGCACCTGCACCTGCGGCCGGAAGCGCAACTCGATGAACCGCAGCACCGCCGCCTGCCGAGCCAGCGCCCGATCCAGCTCGTCCGCGCCGATCCCGTAGGCCTTGAGCTCCCGCTCGAACGCCGCTTGGCCGGCGAAGCGGCTCTTGACCGCCTTCAGCGCTCCCTCGATCTCCGCCCCCTCGGGCACGGTGTAGTGCGTGAACTCCATTTCGCGGCGGATCAGCGCCTGCTCCACCAGCCGGTCCGCCGTCCGGCGCCTGTTCGCCGGGCTGAGGTCCGGCTTCTCGCCGTTCAGAAACGCCGTCACGCGCAGTTCCCCCAGGAGTTGGCTCTCGGTAATGGGCTGGCTGTCGATTGTCACCGCGATGCGGTCGATGATCTCCGCGCGAGCGAGGCAGCAGAAAAGTACGAAGGACGAAGTACGAAGTACGAAGTGAGAGCCGCTGCGTGGGTTGTACTTCGTATTTCGTAATTCGTACTTCGTCATTCTAGAACGCCTGCCCCAAGGAGAAGTGGAACTGGAAGTGGCCGATCTGTTGGTTCGTCAGTTGCCCGGTCCCCAACAGCAATTGCTCCTGCGTGCCCTTGAATCCGAAGAAGCGCGGGGGATTGATGCTGTAGCCCAGATCCAGCCGGATCGGACCCACCGGGGTCTTGTACCGCACCCCGAACCCCACCGAGTGCACCATGTAGTTGAAGTCCTGGAGACCGCGCTGCTTGACCCGGAAAGAAACGCTGTTCAAGCCCGAATAGACGTTCCCCGCATCTTCGAACAGCACTCCGCGGACGTTTTCGCCGATCAGAGGGAATCGCAGCTCGACCTGGTTCATCAGCAGCGCCTTGCCGCCCAGCGGGAATCCGGTTTCGGGGTCGCGCGGTCCGGCTTGGTTCTCCGGGAAACCACGGTGCGACTGCGCGCCGCCCGCGAAGAACTTCTCGGGCAGCGGGATGTCCTGCGGGCCGGACAGCCTCTGTTCCCAGCCGAAGGTGATGGAGCGCGCCAGAACCAGCCGGCTTCCGAAACCGATCGGATGGTAGGTGGCGTTGTGCCCCACGAAGCGGGTGAAGGCAGTCTGCGATCCAAGCGCCTTCGCCGCCCAGCCCAGGTCCAGCGTGCTGTAAGCGCCGCGGTGTGAGTCCACCGGGTCGTCGCGCCGGTCCTGAATGTAGTTCACGGCCAGGATGCCGATCCGCGTCGGCTGGGAATACAACGGGATCAGCTCGACGCTGCTGATCTTCAGGTTCGACACGCTCACGCGGCGGAACGTAAACCGGTACAGCAGCGTGCTGGCCTTGGAGATCTTCTGCCCCAACTGCACCGAGCCTTCCCGGCGCCGGGCGTCGAAGGTCAGCACGTCGCGGGAGTCATCGTAGATTGCGCTGAACAGCAGGTTCAGGTTCGGATTGCCGCGGAACTGGGGCGCCTGATAGGTGAACACGGCCCGCTGCTCCAGGGTCGATGCGCGGCTCTGAAAGGAAACGATGTGCCCATAGCCCAGGAAGTCCCTGCGGGTGATGCCAAAATACGCTCGCGGGCTGAACCCGGCCTTCCCGGCGGGCGCGTCCAGGCAGGTCTGGCATCCGCCGATCTTGGTGATTTCCGCGCCCAGCCCTCCCGTCACGGTGTATTTCCGCGCTTCCTCGACGTCCAGCAGAACGTTCTTGTCCTGCTCCTCCCCCTGGGGGTCCTGAAGCGCCATGTCGACCCTCGCGAAAACTCCCAGGTCGTAGAGCCGCCGCTGCGTGTCCAGGACCTCCGCCCGCGACAGCGGGTCGCCCGGCTTGAGCTGTACGCGCTCGTCCACCAATTGCGGAGCCGCCGCCACCAGCCCGCTCTTCAGCACGCCGCGCACGAACTTGCGTTCGCCTTCCTCGATCGTATACTTCAAGTCCATGCGGTTGGGCTCCGCGGCCTGCGCAAAACTCCACTGGAGCGTTGCATTCGGGTAGCCATGGTTGTAATACCAGTCCAGCACGTTGTCGCGGTCGATGGCCACGTTCACCTCGCTGAACGGCTGGCCGGGCAGCGACTGAAGCAGGTTCTCCACCGCTTTGCGGTTCTCTGGGGAGTGCCCCGTCACGTCCAACTTCCCCACCAGCCACTGCGGGCTCTCCTGGATCCGGATGGACACGGCGATGTTGGTCGCTTTGCCCCTGTAGCCGTCGGTCACCTTCGACGTCACTTTCGCATCGCGGAAACCGTTCGCCAGGTACAGTGCCCCGATGGCATCCAGGTCCTGCCGAAGCAGGCTCCCGCTGTAGCGCCCGTGCCGGAATTGTAGCAGCGAGGCCGGCCGCACGTACATCCGCTCGAGAATGGTGTTGGTGTCGAAGTACTTGTTCCCCTGGATCGCCACCTCGACCACCTTGTGCCGTTCGCCCCGCGCCGCCTGGTATTGGATCAGCGATTGGCCTGCGCCGTTGGCCGCCTGGATCGCGTAGTCCACCTTGACGTCGAAGTAACCCTGGCTCTGGAAGTACTCGACCAGGTTCTGCTTGCCCTCCACCAGCAAGTCGCGGTCCACCGACTGCTCCTCGTAGACCGGCACCAATTGCCGCAGCTTTCCGAGCGAGATCTTCGCCCCCACCAGCTCGATCCGGATCTTAGGCCCGCCCTCCACCGCCAGCGTCGGCTTCACCCGCCCGGTGTTCGCGTCGTACTCCAGCCGCTCGAGCGAAACCCGCGCCTCCAGCCGGTCCTGCTTCTGGTACGACTTCCGCACCCGCTGGACGCCGTCCTGCGTCCGCACCTCGGTCTGCTTCCTCCAGAAGAACAAGCCCTTCCAGTGTGTCGCGCGGGCGATCTCCCGCGGCGTCCGCTGGGGATGCCCGGTCACCTCTAGGGTCGTGTACCGCGCCCGCTCCCCGCTCTCGATTCGGAAGTGGATCCGCACTTGCTGCGTCGCCGGATCGCGCTCCACCTCCGGTTGCACGCGACTCTGGTTGAAGCCGTTGTTCCGCAGCAGGCTCTCCAGGTTCCTCACCGCCTGCGCCACGTCCTCTTCCGCGTACGGCATGCCTAGCTCCAGCCGCGTGGAGTTCACCAGCACGCCTTCGTTCGGAGGCTCGGGCACCCGCTCCACGCTCACGTGTCCAATGAAGTAGTTGTTGGTGGTGCGGAATTCGAGGATGACCCCGCCGTCGGCGGGCCGCGCGTCCACCTCGATCTGGGTGTAGCGCCCGGTCGCGTACAGCCGCTCAATCGCCGTCCGCACTTCCACCGTGCGCAGCGGCGCATCGATTTTCAGTGGCAGGATCCGGTCCAGATACTCCCGGCTGTAGGGCTGCTTTTCCGGACGGAACTCGATCGCCCGGATCGGCCTGCCCTGGTAGTCTTCCGCCGCGGCCCTGGCGGAACACACCACGACGACACACCAAAACAGCGCCCGCGCCACCAAACAGCAATCTTAGCATCAGGCCCCCCAAGCCTCCCGGCAACCGAGGGACTGCCTCGGCCGTCCGCGGTTGAGACGACTCCCGCAATCGAGGGACTGCCTCGGCCGTCCGCAGTGGGGACGGCCCAGGCTGTCCCCGATTGCCCCCCTCTTTTCAAGGCGCCATCGATGCTGTGCGACCATGGGCTTGATGCAGCCCGAGCGCTACTCCCGCCAGATCCTGTTTGCCGGCATCGGTGCAGCCGGACAACAGCGCCTGGCCGCCTCCCGGGTCGCCATCGTCGGCTGCGGCGCGCTGGGGAGCTTTCAGGCTGGGGCACTGGCCCGCGCCGGCGTCGGCCATCTGCTGATCGTCGACCGCGACTACGTCGAGTGGAGCAACCTCCAGCGCCAGTGGCTGTTCGAGGAATCCGATGCGCGCGAGGCCTTGCCCAAAGCCATCGCCGCCGCCCAACGCCTGGCCGCCATCAACTCGGAGATCGAGGTTCTGCCGCTGGTCGCCGACCTCACCGCCGCCAACATCCACGATGCGCTGGAAGGCGCCGAGCTCATCCTGGACGGCACGGACAACTTCGAAACCCGCTACCTCATCAACGACTACGCGGTCAGCCGCGGCCTCCCCTGGATCTACGGCGCGGCAGTGGGCAGCTATGGCCTCACCATGCCCATACTGCCCGGTCGCACCGCCTGCCTGAAGTGCGTCTACCCCGAGCCGCCTTCCGGCGCGCAGCCGACCTGCGAGACCGCGGGAATCCTGAACGCCATCACTTCCGCCGTCGCCTCCCTCCAGGTTGGCGATGCGCTCAAGATCCTCGCCGGAGACGCCGCTTCCCTCCGCCCGCGCATCACCACCATCGACGTCTGGAGCGGCGAGGTCCGCCAGGTCGTTGTGCCCGCGCCCGACCCGCAGTGCGAGGCCTGCGCCCAGCGCCGCTTCCCGCACCTGGAAGGCGCCCGCCGCGTCCCTATCAGTCTGTGCGGCCGCGACGCCGTGCAGATCCACGAACGTTCCCGCCCCGTGGACCTCGGCGAACTCGAGAAGGTCCTCAAGCCGCTCGGCGAGGTCCGCGCCAACGAGTTCGCCCTGCGCTTCTTCCTCGCCCCATACGAGATCACCGTCTTCCCCGACGGCCGCGCCATCATCAAGGGCACCACCGACACCGGCCTCGCCCGCAGCCTCTACGCCCGCTACGTCGGCAGTTAGCCCAGGCGCCCCGGGCGAGGCCCGCTTTTTGAGCCTGCTTCGGGTTATACTGTCACCTGGCCAGAGCCCCGGAATGGGAGCTCTGGTCAGGATGCACCACATCTCAGGAGGATGTTCTCATGACTGGATTCAGGTCTCGGGCCGATAGAAGCTCTTTTGTGCAAATCGTGAAGCTCATCAACCCAATGACGGTCGCTTCCTACGGCCCGCTGTTGGATGCCTGGCTGACCCTTCCCGAAGACAACAGAGCCCTGGTGTCGGTCCTCAAGCTGGTCAATCCAATCACCGTGGCCAGCTACGGCCCGCTGCTCGACGCCTGGTTGACCCGTGCATGGGACAGGATTCAGTTGGCCCAGATCTTGAAATTGGTGAATCCGTTCACCGTATCTGCTTACGGCCCTGCGCTGGAGGCATGGGCCAGAACCTGGTAGAGCCGCTGGGCCTCCGGCATCCTTGCCCTGCCGCTACTTCTTGTGGTAATTCGGATACGCCGGCTTCTTATACACCGGCGGCGGGTTCTTCTCCAGTTCCTCCAGCACCACCTCGACCGCCTTCTCCAGTTGCGGGTCGTGCCCGGCGCGCACCGCCTGCGGATCGTAATCCACCTCGATGTCCGGCGCGACGCCATGGTTCTCAACCTCCCAGGCCCCCTCGGTGTTATAGAAGGCCAGGTTCGGCGCGGTCACGCGGCCGCCGTCCATGAGAGGCGGGAAACCGAAGATCCCCACCAGCCCGCCCCAGGTGCGCTCGCCGATGAGTTTTCCAATGCGCGCCTTGCGGAACATCCACGGCATCATGTCGCCGCCCGAGCCCGCGTACTCGTTAACGATCATCGCCTTCGGCCCGAAGATCGAGCCTACCGGCGTGGTGAAGGCTGCCCCGTCGCGGGTGGCGAAGAAGTTCATCAGCGGCCGCCGCAAGTGGTCGATGATGTAGTCGGCCGCGGCGCCCCCGCCGTTGAAGCGCTCGTCGATCACCGCGCCCTGCTTGTCCACTTGCG
>Ga0187850_10003876_pt1 | contig 12286 bp, 18 predicted proteins | sample June2016WEW_4_15_FD_132436 | JGI IMG/M metagenome (GOLD analysis project Ga0187850, IMG submission 132436) | Peatland microbial communities from SPRUCE experiment site at the Marcell Experimental Forest, Minnesota, USA - June2016WEW_4_150 | ecosystem: Environmental > Terrestrial > Soil >... | reverse complement strand
CGCCTTCGTCGCAATTGGGTTGCTCCTGATTGTCTGCGGTGGCTTCCGCAGATGGAATTGGGTTCGGAATCCGTGGTTCCGGATGGCGCATCTTGCCGCGACCGGTGTGGTCGTCGTCCAGGCTTGGTTCGGAGTGATCTGCCCTCTTACGGCATTGGAGATGAGCCTCCGCGAGCGAGCCGGCGATGGAACATACGGCGGGACTTGCATCGCATACTGGCTTCAAAAGTTGCTTTACTACGAGGCGCCACCCTGGGCCTTCGTGGTTTCCTACACGCTCTTCGGCCTTGCAGTTGTGGGCAGTTGGATCGGATTCCGGCCGAGACCGTTCCGCGACGGCCGGGCGCGACCGAGCAATGACTAAGACCCGAGAAAAGAAAGATCCCCACCCAGAGTGTCGTGTGCCGCGCTAGCCGGCACACAACCCTTGTTGAACAGGCACACATGGAGCCTCAACAGAGGTTGTTTGAGACGACGGAGACGGCGTGGAGTCTCCACCCAACTCAGGATGGCTCATCAGCCTCACTCCCCTCCACTTCGATTAGAACGGAAGTGGAATTGCCCGCCAAAGTCGGCCCCGCCGTTTTCACAAGCCACTAATCGGTTGAAATATGCGAAGGGACGGCGTACACGGCTCGTAGGATAACCACCCTGTTGATGCTATGAGGACTACGAAAAAGGTGTTTTTGTCGGCCTTAATCGGGACGGTATGCGTGCTTGGTGTTGTCATCTGGGCGGAGGCAAACTCCACAACAATGTTCGCCCCGGCAGATTTGCGTGAAGCGAAGAAGACTGTGAGCGCGGCAACGGAGGGAGCAAATCGGACGTCTACAAACGAAGAGAGAGAAATCATACGGCTCTTCGAAAGAGAGGTTCAAATGGTGCAGAGCACCAACGTAACAACGAAATTCTGTGGTGTCGCCATAGTGATCTTTTCGGTGTTGTGCATAATCGTAATCTGGGTTCCTCCCGATTCCGAGAAGCTCAACCAGCCGCCCGAGCCAACGCCGGGCGAGCGCCTTCCATCCGCGCCGAGTCCTCACTCGGGCGCGCCTCAGCTCTAGACGTTCGGCGAAAGGGTAAATATGCCACTGCCGAGAGAGAAAGCATGGTTTTCTGCAAAGACATATGGTTGGGGCTGGGGCCTACCTATGCGTTGGCAAGGCTGGATCGTGATGATCGGTTTCATCGTAGTCTTGGTCGCTGGCGCGCCGCTCACGAGAATAGGAACAGCGCTTTTTGTGGGCTACAGTGTGGCAGTCGCAGCGGTGCTGTTGGCGATATGCTACTGGAAAGGCGAAGCTCCGCGGTGGCGTTGGGGAAAAGACGAATGAAAAACGTGCCGAACCAGGCGCCGGAGCCAACGCCCTTGGCTATCACGCCGGCTGCTAACGCACCCGTCGCGCCGCCTCCCCCCGTGGCAGATCTCTGACGTTCGGGTGCAACAGGGGAGACCCAATGCCTTTCATGCTGTACGACGTGGCTGCCCTTCAAGGCCGGAAGCAATACACGCTCGTCCGGACGATTCCACTCGCCGGCAAAACCGGGCCGTTGGCTGCGATCCAGCGGTCCAAGAACCCATCGGGTGCGACACCGTTCCCCTGGCACGCGACCTCCACGGAGATTGTCGCTGCGATCGCAGGTACCTCACCGACGCAAGAGATCGTCATCGACCTGAAGCCGAACGTCGCGAAGAACGTGTCCCTGTATCGCCTCCTCGACATCTGGGGCTTCTCATACCGGGACTGGACCCCGCTGGCCGTGCGCCTCGAGAGCCTGTTTGAGGACCTCGGCCACAACGAACCCCAACAGTTCAAAGCCTCCTTCTCCGATGCCGACGCCAATCGCTCCTTGGTGGGCGAGTTTCTCTACGTCCAGGGGGGCACGGCTGGCGGCAGCTGGATTTGGGGTCGCGTTGGCAGCGTAAACGGCGCTCTTCTCTGGCGCGATGCCTTCGATTACCTGTCGGGCAAGCTCAATGAAGCGCTGTAGCCGCGGCGTGCGAGCGTTGGAGTGCCTATCGACGGGCTCCAGCGGACGCGCTTCGCGCGCCGCTGACCGCGAGCGTTAGGCACGTTACCCGGACGCGATGAACTAGCATCAAACGGGCGACGACTGCAATGCTCAGCCGCCTCCCTATCGCGTGATTTCACCGCAATCCGCACGGCCTTATGAACCGCAAATCAATCTCCTTCCAGCGGCCAGATCGAGATTTTGCGTATATATATAGCTGATGAGAACGATGACTGCTTTCGAACGACTATTGCAGGACCGCATCATCGCCCCTGTCCTTGCCTCGGCGACGGCGCCGTTGAGCGTCAAAGCCGGCGTACGATTTACCGCGATGTGCCTCAACAGACTGCCCGCGCAAAGCCAAGAAGCTTATTTCTGGGACGCTATCCGTGGCACCCAAAGGAGCCGCAGATTCGCTGCCTCGATGGCGGCAGCGGGATTCGAGACCTTCGACGACATCATTCCTGACGCGTGCCGGATCTTCACAACAACCAAGTCGCTGTAGGAGTGACCGTCGCTACTCCTCCTCTGACGTGCTGGCGACTCATCGGTGGGAGCCATCCCACTGCTCGGATTGAGTCGAACCCATAACCCCATGCCCGGGAAGGCATCAAGCCGATACCAGATTGACTATGGCCGTCTGCTAGCCGGCCGGGAGCACTGTTCAACCCAGCAGAAGGCGGAGATGCTCTTGAAGCAGCTGCCGGATCTTTGGAGGGCGGCCTACCTCAAAATGACCCCGCGACAGACGGAGATATTCTTTGTCCGCCACGGGTCGTTCCAATACATGTTTGACCACCCGATGCATGCGGCCCCCAGTGTCGCTTCTTCCCAGCCAGCCTGTGAGAGCCGATTGGTGGTAGCGTTCGGTTGGTCCAAGAGGCAACTTGGCGGTCGCGACGACTTCAGATTGAAGGGATGGGTAGGACCGACTGAGAAGACTTTTGGCCTGGAATGGGACAAAGGGCATTTCATCGGGCACTCGATTGGGGGCACGGTCGACCAGTGCGAGCTGAACGTGTTTGTGCAGCGTCGCGATCTGAATCGTGGGTGGTCGCCCTCCGGCAAACGCTATCGACGCTTGGAGCGGTATTGTTTCCGCAACCCGGGCACGTTTTGTTTCAGCCGGCCGATCTATCTGGATGGTTCGTCGATGCCCGCGATGCTCGAGTTCGGAATCCTCAAGACGACGGGAGAGTTGGTGGTGGAGCTGTTTGACAACAGCTGACGGGCCTTAATGTTCGGCGATGCCATTTGCTGCAAATGACGTCGCTTCGTGCGGGTCAACCACGCCTTGATGCTCGCATGCTGGGCGCTCCGGGTCGACACGGTGCAGGTGGTCCGGGCGCTGCGCAGGGCCGACGGGACGCCGATGACCAGGCCGCCGCGGTAGGCCCGCCCGCGCCGGGGGGACCGGTGGCGGGGGTCTCACCGCCTCCGCGGCGCCGGCCCCACGCCGGGCAGCCCCAGCTCGCCCCAGTCGCAGCGCTGCGGGTAGAGGTCGGCGACGGAGGTCCCGAGGACCTTGGCGAGCAGGGCGACCTCGAAGTCGCCCACCCACCGCACGCGGCCCTCGATGGCGGCGACGATGCTGCGCGAGACATCCCAGCCGGCGAGCTGGCACTTGACTGCGAGGCCGGCCTGGGACCAGCCCAGCTCGGCCCGGCGCTTCTGAACTGCCCTGCCGACGACGTTTCGGGGTTGTGTCCTTCTGGGGCGCATTGTCCGGATTTCCGGACTTGCACCCTAGCGGCTTTTTCGGTCTCATGTGTCTGAATTTCCGGACAATATTGAGATGAAACCGCTCCTCGTGGTGTCACGGAGACATGAAAACCTACAAGGCGTCGTTCTGGCTCAACAGCAGGTACATTCAGACGACCATCACCGCCAACGGCTACTGGCAGGCGAAGGAGATGATCCAATCCCAGTACCCAGGCGCCTCGAGCATCACCATCACCGAGATGCGGTGATTGGTCGGTATTGTCTACACCACCGCCCATTCTGGTCATGACCTCGTGGTCAACCGTGAAAGCTGTGCTTTCTGCCGTGTCGGTCTGCTGCCTCATCCTGGCTGCCGCCTGCTCGCGTGGCTCAATCCGGTCCGCGGAATCCTACGACGAAGGACGCCGCCTGGAGAAGGCCGAGAAATACGAAGACGCCATCCGGGCCTATCGGGAGGCGCTCAGGTTCCGGCCAGACGATCCCCATGCGTATTACCATCTGGGCAACTGTTATTTTCACCTCCGGCAATTCGATGCGGCGGTCCCGGTCTACAGGAAGGCGATGAGCCTGGCGCCGGACTATGCGTGGCCGTGCATCGGCCTGGGCCGCTGCTATCTCGACCGCGACAACGAGCAGGCGATCGCCCTGTTCAAGGAGGCCATCCGTCGCGCGCCGGATCTGGCCATAGCCCATTATGATCTGGGAGAGGCTCTTTCGATGCAGGCGTTGCTGGACTGGGTGCAGGCTGGGATGGGTGGGCGCCGGGACGCCGAATCCGAATCCCCCAATATGCGCGAGGCGATCGCGGCGTACAAAGAGGCAATCAGACTGCAGCCGGACCTCTGGTTCGCCTACGAGGACCTCGCCCACTGCTATAGAAGGCTCGGGCGGGAGGAGGACGCCGCGGCCGCCGACCGGGAAGCCGCCCGCCTCCGCCCCGTCAAGGGAGGCGCCAAGCTAGGCGCCGGTCCGCCGTAGCCGAATCCCGCCGTCGCAACCCGTGGGTACCGATTGTCACTTCACGATGAAACCCGCTATCCGATCGGTCCTGTTCTGCCTTGCTCTCTGGTTGACTGGCGGCTGCGAGCCCGCACAACCCTCGGCGGAGACGGTCGTGCGCAGGTGCCTCGACGCCGCGATCGCGGAGGGCGACGTCAACGAGTTCGTCGAGGTGGGCGTGGACACCTCCTTGGTCACCCGGTACGTGATCGACAGCTACGAGGTGAAGAACGCCGGCAAGGAGGTGGTGTCAGTGGTGGTGAACTACCGGGGGACCGAACGGCCCCGGGACGACTGGGTCACGCCGCCGAAGCGGATCGAGATGCCGCAAACGCTGCGCTTCCAGGTGAGGAACGGGAGAATCGTCCACATCGACTGATCGCCCGGAACCGGCGATGGGGAGGCGCGCGCTGAGGGGAGGGCAGGTCGGCGGAGACCGCCGCCACGCTCGGGAACGCGGAGCCCCCCTCGGATGCCCGCCGAGCGCCGGCGCCTCGCCCAGGCGTGACGAACGAGGAGGTCGCCGGGCAGGCAGCTCGCCGCCATGCTGTTTATGGGCCGCGGGCGCCGAGTTCTCAGAGGGAATGACCTGCCATCCTGTTCCCTCCAAAGGCGTCCTGCCCGGGCGCACGCTCCACTGCGCGCTCGTGGCGGACTGCCTCGACCTCCTGCGGGCGCTGCCTGACGGCTCGGTGCAACTCCTGGTCGCCGACCCGCCCTACAACCTCCGTCTGGCGCCGTGGGACGCTCACGAGGACTATCTCGCTTGGGCGGCACCCTGGCTCGCCGAGGCGGAGCGCGTCCTGGCCAACACCGGCAGCATGGCGCTCTTCGGCGGGATTCAGTACCAGACCATGGCCGGCTCGGGCGATTTGCTGACGCTGCTGGCCCACCTGCGGGCGCGGAGCCGGATGCGCCTCGTGAACTTGATCATCTGGAACTATCCCAACGGGCCGGGCGCGCGCAGGTTTTTCAGCAACCGCTATGAGCTTGTCGCCTGGCTCGCGCAGACCAACAAGTATTACTTCGACCTCGACGCCGTCCGGGAGCCGTACGACGAGGCGACAAAGAAGATCTATCTCAAGGACCGGCGCCTGCGCCCGAAGAACGTCGAGAGGGGGCGGAACCCCACCAACGTGTGGCGCATCCCGCGGCTCGGCGCCAACTCCAAGGAGCGCGTCGGCCACCCGACCCAGAAGCCCGCCGAGCTGGTCCGCCGCCTGGTGCGCGCCCTCTCGTGGCCGGGCTCGGTGGTCGCCGACCCCTTCGCCGGCAGCGGGGTCGTCACCCGCGTCTGCGTCGAGGAGGGCCGCCACAGCGTGTCCTGCGACAGCGACCCGATGATGTTGGAATATCTGAGGAAGCAGCTGGCGGCGGCGGAGCGGGCGGGGCGCCTGCCGCCCCACGTGGTCGTCCACGGGCTCGAGCGGTCGCATCCAGTCTTCGCCAGCCGGCCCGCGTATGCACCCGGCGGCTGGGTGGGCGGGCCACGGGTAGAGCACCCGCCCACAGTGCCTTGGAGGAACGCAACCCGCCCCTCAAATCTTCGGCGCGGGGAGTTCGGAGATCAGCCTGTCGAGCCGCTCCGCCTCGTCGCCGCTGACCTTGAGCCCGCCCGGCTGTGTTCCAGGCATTCCCGGGTGAATCGCCGGCACTCCCGCACTACCGTGTCCAGCCGCCTGGCCGTCGCCAGCCAGCCGGCGGATCGCCCGCCGTGCTTGAAGCTGTTCAGGGAGCTGCGGGCCTTGCCGGCGATGGTTGTCGGCCCGGTGCTCTTGCGCCACGGCTGCCAATTGTGGATCAATTTCGATTGCCGGTTTCGTTCGTCCTGGCTCCAAAGTCTCACGATTGTTGTCCTCGGATAATAGTTGGTTTGAAGGAGTGCTGATTTTCCCTTGGTCCGCGCGCGCGGTGGACATGTTCTGCACGAGCTGCTGGCCAGCGACGTTTGCCTGCTGGACGAACGTCGCCGACCTCGGGTTCACCAATTCGCCCAATGTCTCCAGGGTCGCGCGGGATTGGGCCTGACACTTGAGCGCCAGCGCCAGCGTGGGTTCGTTGCATCGCGGAACGCAATTCGTTCCCATCGCCCTCTGCGCGAGGAGCGCGAAGATCGTCTGGAGGGCCACGGCCTGCGAGTAGAGCATCGCTTCCGGGCGGCGCATGTCGCCCGCCGCGATGTCGCGGAAGTTCTGGGACAGCGCCACAGCGATGGCGGCGCAGTCCGCCTGGCCAGAAGCGCCCCTGGCGAACGCCGCGGCAATCTTGGCGCTGGGCAGGAACGGGTTGATGGCGACCTCGGCAAGCGCGATCCGGTCGGCGAGGGCCTGGTCGAGGTCGGCCCCGGCGCTCGCGTCCTCGATCTTGGCGTTTGCCGATCTGCTGGCCTGCGGGATACCGTCATCCAAAGTGTCCATGTTGTGATAACTACCGAGACCACCCATGCCCGGCGAGACCCTCACTGGACGTCGGGCGCTGTCGTGGCCCTGCCCATCCCTTTTGGCGCGTGCCGGGCGGGATGGGGAGTGGCACGCGGGCGTTTGGAACGACTCGCGCGAACCCAGGCGTGGGGCGCCGGAACGCAGATGGTTACGACGTTCTTGCAACAGGTGGCTTGGCAGCCACACATCAGGCCTTGCGCAAGGCGGTCCAAAATGCGACCTTGAGCACGCCGTACGAGCTTCTGACATGCCCAACGCACAAACCGTCCACCTTGGCACGATCTTGTTCTCGCGCTGCCTCGAGGCCGGACACTGGCCCGACAAGATCCAGTTCACCAAGTATCTTTACCTGCTGGATTACTGTCATTGGCGTTTTCACGGCGGGCAGCTGACAGACATCCGCTGGATTTTCTACAACTACGGCCCTTGGTCGCCAGACGCCGCTGCGGTCATGGACAGCGTGCAAGCCCACTTTCGCCTAGGCTGGCGGGACTTGACCGCGAACAACGAGGACGAGCGTGAGTTTCATGGCTTTGACGCGATTGCGGAGAAGCTCGCACCCGGGATCGAGGGGATGATCCAGAAGATCCTCGGCGCGTTCAAGAATCGCGATGTCACCGACCTGATCGACTGGTGCTACACGCAGACCGAACCGATGCTGGCTGCCCGCCGCGGCGAAGCGCTGGATTTTTCCACGGTTCCCGTCGCGAACGAGATGCCGGTGTTCTATCCACAGGTGACCACGCGCGCGATGCCGCAGCTCGGCGCCGCCAGCCAGATCCGCATCGCCGCCTATCGCGGGAAGGCGGCCAACCTCAAAGAAAAAGCCCGCCAGTGGCGCGCCGCGATGCAGACGCCGGCCTACGAGGAGGCGATGCTGCTGCTCGCCCAGCAGCGCCGGAGCGAGCTGCCCGACCTGCACGGACGCAAGGTGTACCTCGACGCAGACAGCGTCGCCGCGCTCAACGAGCTCGGTCATGAGTGACTTCTACTGCCAGCTGCAAGCTGGCCCGATGCGCTCCCATCAGCCCGGCCAGATTTTTTGGGTGCCCGCGCCAATCATCAGCATGGGCGCGCTCGGATTACGGCTGGGCCTTCTCAAGGAGGGACAGGACATCACTCAAATCCCGCTCAAAATCTCCAGACTGCGTTGGGAAGACGTCGGACGACCGACCGAAGCCGAGAAGGCCGAGTTCTACAAGCGAATGCCGCTGCCGGAGATTTCTCTCAGCGCGAGCGAGGATCTGCTCATCCAGAAGGTGAAAAGGCGTCTGGCCGTCCTGCTGTTCAAAGGTGGCTTACACCCGCGGCGGTTCGCGCAGTACATCGCCCGACTGACGACAAAGCCTGTCAATCCCAGCCATTACGTCTTCGCTCCGATCTACTCCCTGCGCAAGCAGGACAATGTCGGAAACGATTACCCGCCCGTTTTCATCAGCGATTTGCAGGCTGGCAAGTTCCCGCACCTGCTCCATCTGCCTGCCCACGGCAGTCACCTGCCCAACGAATCGATGGCCGTGCTCAACGATCTCTTCGGCATCGGCATAATGGCTTTCGAGGAGACACCGCTCGCCATCGACCCGCTCGAACTCGCCTCCAAACTCGAAGAGTTCTTCGAGTTCTTTCAGGGCGAGCTGCTGTTGCAGGCCGAGGGCGAGTGACCCTGGGATTGAGCGGCATCATCATCCACGTTCCTCGTAGGTACCGGTTGAGGAAGAAGAGCCACCGCCAGACGTTCCTGTCTTCAACCGCCCACTCGCTGCCCTCCCAGACGTCAGCCAGCGTTCTCCAATACCCCGGTCCGTCAGCCGTGACTGTACCGATAGAAACGGTCTCATCGGGGTGCGCGTGGACAATAAAATCCACGCTTTTATTAGCCGGCAATTACAGGCGAAAAACAGATGCAGTTTGGGCCACCTGGGCGAGCTCTGCGGACGCAGCTCGCCCTATTTCAGGCGCATTGCGGGCGCGCGCGAGAGGCGCGCGTCGTTGGGCGAGCGTGGCGCATATGCCGGGCAGGTCGGGGCCGGCGGCGCTAAGTCGGCGGGTTTAGCCGAGGCCCGACCGGACGCATCTAGCACTTATGTGAAGCAGTCGCTAGCCGCGTTCGAGAGGTCGGACGAAGCCGAAACCTCAGGGATGAGGTTTCTGAAGACGCTGCAGATGTTGGGTGCGGAATGCCAAGCCGCTGATTCGGGCTTGATCATGGGGAAAGACCAGATTGCCGCCCTGGCGTGGTGTGGGCAGGCCGTCGTCCTTTTTAAGCCGGGCCATAAGGGGCGCGGCAGGCCGTGAGATTGTGGGTTAGAGCCGGACGGCCAGTGCCGGGTTTGAAGCCGGGCTACAACGAGCGCGGCGGGCCGTGAAGTTGTCAAAGAATTGGCGCCGTGAATCAGTTGCCATTTTCAAAGGCGCTCTGCCAACGGCAGCCATCTAAGTATTCGATCGCTCGAAATTGACCTCACAAAAGAGTTGAGTACTAAAAACGCCCTATGGGCATTTCCCGAATCTCCACGTCAACCTGTTGTTAGGGAGTCGGGTCAGCCTGGGTGAGCTATTTATCATCAGTTGTTTCGAATCAGCTGCTCCTCTCGGTAGTCGATCATGACTACGATCTTCCCCTCGATGTCCGGAGGGCTTGCGCGTCCGATGGCCCAGCCCCGCTTCTTTGCGGCTTCGGTTTTGACCCGGTCGCGGCGCTTGCGGCTGGGCTGCCTGTGCCAAGTGCGCCCGTCAACCTCAATGAGGAGGCGTAACGCCGGTATCGCGAAGTCAAAGAAGAAGCCCTCGATCGGATACTCCTGGTCGAACCGGTAGCCGGTTTGGGTCAAGACCCTGATGGCGATACGCTCGAGGTAGGATGGCCGCCGGCGGCGGTGGCGGAGACCGGGCCTCTCCTGCAGCTTGGCGCGACAGGCGTCGCACACGAACTTGAAGTGGCAGCGGCCCGGGATTCGCTGGAAGCGCCCGGCGGCACGGGGCTTCAGCTTCCGGCAATAGTGGCAAACCTCAGGCAAGGGCATGGCACTTCACCGTGAACAGAACCGGATTGCGGGCGGAGCAGGGCGGGGGAAACGCGGGCCATCATTGCCGAGCGCGTACAACGGGCGGCTGCGTGGCCGGCCGACGTCGGCCCAAAGCCTGGCGGCTTTGAGGGCGGCCCAGGCGCTGCAGAGCCTGCACCTCCTGCAACGCCTCGGCGAAGACCGAAGTGACGCGGCCGACGGGCGCCGTGTTCTCCTGCAGCATATCGACCGCCCTCCGAATCCCACCCACGAGCGCTCGCTCGGCCAGGAAGTCGGCCACGTGGTCGCGGACGAACTCCCAGTCCGACACGTCCAGCTCCTGAAGCCTTTTCACGAAGTCGGTAACGAGCATGAACTCGGACTCCGGCACCTGGCTGCACGCCTCGTGAAGGCGCTGGTCGAGCGCCTCCCACGTCGGGAAGCGCTTGTACCGCTCGAAATGCTCCAACATGCACCGAGCCGCCATCCTGGGCTGAGCGCCCGTGAAGTACTCCGTCTTTATCTCCGGCGCGACGTGGAGGAAGTGCTTCGGTTCCCGCATCAGGCAGGAAAGGAACATCTCCTGAAAACCGTCTCTGAAGTCAAATTCCATTGGCATGGTACTAATCTCCTAGATTGTGAGGGATTAGGCCGGAGTGACGTGGGTAATGGGAAAGGCTCGGTCACCGAGCCGGCGACGTTGAGTGGCACTCCGGCCGCACCCTCTAAGAACAGAAGTCCAGCCGCGTGGGGCAGGGATGCCGCAGGGCATCCTCAAAAAGAACGCGGCGCTGCCTGCACCAGTCTCAAGGACCTGCACTGCAACGGTGCAGAAATGTTTACAGGCTCGGCTAGCGGCCGATGAGGCCAGCGCCGTCCGTGACCGTTACGAGATGGTGGAGATGGTTTTCAGTTGCTGCCGCCCACCTGACTATTACCCAAGTGCGGTTCAACCCTGGCACGTTGGCGGCTGCCACCTACCACGACGTGCTTCGTGAGGCGACCGCGGGTGAACCGCGACAACGCCGTGGTCCGGACGCGCGCCAGGATCACCTCGAGGCCGCCCATGCTCGGCGCGTCCAGCAATGTGGTTTACCTGCTGATACCGCCGACGCCGGGAAAGGCGGCGCGGGTGCGGGGGCCGCCTCTGCCGGTCAGCAGAGTGGTGAAGGCCGCCGCCGTTGGTGTTGACCAGCCCGTTGACCAGCCCAGCGACAGCAATGCGCGCCGGCGCTGCCACCGCCATTCCGGCCATCATCAGGATGCCGGTCACCAGCGATTTTGTTTACGCGACCTGCGGGCTTGAAGCGGCCTAAGGCATACCCTGGATTGGATACCCCCTGCCAGGAGATCGGGCCTGCCATGCGCGCACGCACAGCAAAGGCGGGCTTGCTGGCGCGCGTGTTCAACGAACACGTTCTGCTGTCCAGCAGAACCGTTGAACAACCGCAAACAAGTCAGCATAAAGTAGGACTTGTTAGGACCTGCTGGCCTAATTTGTTAGGACCTTGGCGATATTTGCCAAAGAAAACACAGTCTAAACAGTTGACTGTAAGTTAATTGGTCGGGCCGGTGAGACTCGAACTCACGACCCCTTGCACCCCATGCAAGTGCGCTACCAGGCTGCGCCACGGCCCGAACCAAGGAACGGAGAGCTAGAGCCACGCCGGTGAGCGAGGCAAGGGTTTTCTGATCGGACTGACGGCGACCTGAATCGTTACGATGGTTCAGGTCTGCATTTGTTGTAGCCGGGGTCGCCGACCCCGGATGACCGGCCTCACCGAGGCCGGCTACAGCGGCACGTTTCCGGGTGCTGCCTCAGCAGCCATGACAACCACGTGTTGAAATTTTGGCCGAACCACTGCCTAATCACTGGGAATGACTTCCGCCGAGGCCAGGCAGCGCATCGCCGACCTGCGCGCCCAAGTGGCGCGCCACGACGAACTGTACTACCGGCAGGCGAAGCCGGAGATCACGGATTTTGAGTACGACCGTCTGAAGCGCGAGCTGGCCGACCTCGAAACGCAGTTTCCCCAGTTCAAGGCGGCCGATTCCCCCACGACCCGCGTCGGCGACGACCGGCTCGAGGGTTTCGCCACCTACCGG
>Ga0187850_10003874_pt1 | contig 12297 bp, 18 predicted proteins | sample June2016WEW_4_15_FD_132436 | JGI IMG/M metagenome (GOLD analysis project Ga0187850, IMG submission 132436) | Peatland microbial communities from SPRUCE experiment site at the Marcell Experimental Forest, Minnesota, USA - June2016WEW_4_150 | ecosystem: Environmental > Terrestrial > Soil >... | reverse complement strand
GCCTGGGGAAGTTCTCATATTTGGTCACACCCACGTTCCATTCGTCAACAAAGCGGAAAACGTAGTGAACACCGGTTCTTGGGTTAAAGACGCTGTCATCCACAACACCTACGTGGAGCTTAGTGGTGGAAAGCCCAGACTCTTCGTGTACGGTGGACATGAAATAACTGAACGGACAGAACCTTGACAAAGCGCGGCAACAACTGTGCACAGTGTATGTTCTGCGTCTAGAGTTTCGTCCCACATTACCTACAGAAGGCAATGATTCTTAGACAGTACTCTACATTATCTCTTTGCTCTCTTTGGATTTTCGGCGAGCTAACAGAATTTGAATCGTAAGTTTAATCATTTTTCGTGTGTGTGTAGATACTTCTTGCAAGCCACGAGCCATGATTAAGCTGCGCACTCATGCAGTGGATGATTCGTCCACTCTGGTTATAAGTGGTGAACTACACTGCATAGTTCCAATGAGCTGAAGAAAATGCAGAAAACCATGAAGTATTCTCTCATAGCTGGAATCCTCCTAACGTTGACTGTTGCAGGGCTTTGGGTGACAACCAGCAATGCATCAGCGCAGGCAGCCTCGGGCTCTTTCAACCCACAGACAGAGTTCCCAGTGGGTTCCACGGTCACCATTACCTCAGTGTACGGAATAGCCACGGTTCCTTCGCATCCATTCAATGCCAGCAGCATGCCGGGTCCAGGAAACCGGAACTGGAACCAAACTAACAAGAATCATAACTGGAATCAGACAGGCGGATTTCACAACCTGAATCAAACCATCAGAAACCACAAGAACCTGAACCAGACCGCGATCGACCACAACCGGAATCAGACCTTCATCAATCCTAGCTGGAATGGCACCTTCATGCCCCCTGTCACAACGTACAGCACCTCGATAACGATAACCGCTCAAGTAGCAACCGACACGGCTAACGGCGGAATACAATGGACAATTCAAAGTGGCTCGATCGTTGTCAACGGAAACACGTTCACCATAACCGGTGGCAAAGGCCAAATGAGCAGCCTTGGTCGACTGGTCATAGGCGGCACAGCAACCGACTCTAACGGAAACACACTCAGATGGCAGTTACAAGGACTCGCAGCCATGTACAACGGCACAGTCATCGCAGACCTGAATGGCGGTAGCTTCACCGCAGCGAACGATGCGCTCGCACACGCAAACCTAACCTACCTTGCGACTATTAGTTAAGGAAACTCAGAACACACATTGCCGCCACATCCCTCTCTCCCATTGTTGACGAGTTGGATACGCTGGTGCGCGCACACACGCACAAAAAACTGCCTGAACTTACGGTTCGATTTCCAGTGCTCGCACCAATAGTGCCACACACACTGAAGCGATTATTCCATCGTAATGAACGCAATTCGCAGTTTCAGCATTGGTTCTTGCTTTCTGAGTCCTTCCTAACCGCTAGTAGGCTTTCGCTAAAGAATGGAGCAGAAAGGATGATTCATCCATTTCGTTTATACGTCAACTACAAGACATAGTTAAGTGCATGCAGTGCAAGAAGAATCGACGAATGAACAGGAGTCTGCTAGGGGTGCGTCCTAATCTGCGAGTTGCCGTATTCGTAATCATTTCCCTAGCTCTATTGGGCCTGGTCTTGAGCGGCCCGACGGCGAGCGCCGCCAGGGTCTTCCAGACAGGTAACTCTACTCTGACGGACTCTTCGTCGTCTACAGCGTCGCCGGACTCTTCCACAACGTCTCCGGACCCTACGGTTTCGACAGAATTTACCTCTGTAACATCAACGACATCTGTGGTTTCGACGGAATCTACGTCTGTAACGCCGACGACCTCTGTGGTTTCGTCCTCAACGGATTCTACCGTGATTTCGTCCTCATCGGTGTCTACTGACACGACGGACCAGTCGTCGTCTACAACATCCGGGTCGTCCACAATCTCTACGAGTTCAACATCTGAGTCATCTTCGGTGACAAGTGAAACATCTTCCAGCACCAGCGTAACCTCTTCGGCTACGTCGTCCGAGACGGCTACGATTCCTGTGACGTCTGCCGTGACAACATTAACTTCGTTAGCATCTTCAACTTCGGCTTCATCAACATCTACGACGTCTGCACCCCCTACAGCTACCACATCCACTGACCCCACTACATCGGCCGTAACCACGACTGTCGTGATCACAAGCTCGACAACGGTATCAACGGATCCCCCGTACAGCACATGTCACCACGGGTACAACTGCTATACAACCAACTGCAACTACTATGGTTGCTACTCGAACTGTAACTACTATGGGTGCAATTCGAACTGCGGCTACTCTGGTTGCTATTCGAACTGTAACTACTATGGGTGTTACAATCAGGTTCCCGCTCCTTGCTACCCAGACGACCCGAGTTATCCCTACTGCTCCCCAGGTAACGGCTATCAACAACAAACGACCACGACCGCTACTGCACTTTCACTTCTGACGCAAACGAGCTATACAACCCAAACAACAACCTCAACCCCTAACCCCATCATCATAACCGGCATAGTGACAAGCACAACAACCACAACAGACCCCACAACTGAAACAATGTTCGGCTCCCTAATGCTCATCTTCATAGCCCTGTTCCTGGCCACACTGTTTCTACTCTTGAGAGGTAGACCTTCACCAGCCAACCTGACCCCAACAACCGACGCAAACTCGATACAAACCACTTCACCAGCGCAAACCGCCCCCACCGGACCGACGCCAACTCCTCCATTTTGCATAAACTGCGGAGCGAAGCTTCTTCAGCGCGCTAAGTTTTGCGGTGACTGCGGTTCACAGCGCATACGACAAGCAGGTTCAATCCAGTAAGCTTCCGAAGAACTTGTTTCGGCTTGAAAGAATCAAGCGGCGCGGCATCGAGTACGTGGGCGTAATTAGGAAATAACAATCTGTGCTCGCACCAGCATACCCACACACACTTTCAAACGACGACGAACGACGACGGTTCAAATTTGGGTGCCCACACCATTGATACCACACACACGGAATGATGCTTGTCTTCTATCTTCTGCTTTAAGACAGGACAGATCGCTTTCTCAATCTGAAGAGCACAGCAACGGACAGAACCGACAGGATCAACGACACGCTAGTGAACGAAAATTCCGGTATTGGCGCTGACGCGAAATCCAATGTGCCCCAAGAGCTTGGGTCCTTCCAGCCCCAGCTAGATGGATAGTTTGCATGAACCTCTGTCCAGTAGTCAGAGAACTCGATTCCAATACCGATCTTGCCTGGAATTTGAGCCTTCAGAGTGGCAAAAGTTAGGGGAATTTTCAGTTCCAGTATCATGTGGGAAACCGAAGAGTGTGACGACGAGACATACTGAACACGATTGGAAATCCCGACGTTGGAAGAATCCCAATCGGCCCATCCGCCTGAATTTGTGCCCTTCGACACTCTGACGGTCCCTGTCGGCACACTGCCAGTAAAAACGTCGATACGGTACATGCTCGGATCAACTGAGTTAGAAGTTTGTTTGCTCAAGGGATCAAGGTACATTACGACTTGGTTTGGATAGTAGCCGTTCGATTGATTTCCTGGGAACATTTTTTGGCACTCCACGAAATCCCAGATTGAGTACATGGAAGCTGCATCGTATTTGACGCTGAAGTAAGCCACAACTCCCCTGACACCCACCTCAATGGGGAACTCGGAGGTGTCGGTCCATTCGGAGGCAGTAGTATACCTGCCATCTAGGGTGACTTGAGTTGTTAACGGAGAAGCTACCGGATGGTCTGTTTGTGCGGACGCAAGCGGGTAGGTGAAGAGTAGAAAAGCGAAAGCCAGAACCGCTTTTAGTAGTAGTCTTCTCATTTGACCTTCCTCGGAACATTATAGCTATCTCTAAACTTATTACAGTTCCCAAGCTACTTTATTTATTGTACTTACAAAGCTGAGAACGACTGGAAACTATGATGGTCTTAGGTTTGTGTGCGCACCATAGGCACCACACGAAATGAGAGTCTTCCGATTCTTCTCAGCAGGTTTGCGTGTAGACGTTTCTTCTCCTCAGAAAAGCAATGGAGCATAAGACGAATGCAATAACCACTGCAGTCAATGAGATATTGGTTGGTCCAAATTCTGGAATCGGGTATTGCGTTGCAAAGATCCCCGCGACATCTGGCTTCGTGCTTACTAGCTCCATGAGAGCCATCTGAACAGTTTTCTGATTCATGCCTATGACCTCGGCAATTTCGTTTGGCGTTTGTGGTTCTCCATTTACTAGTCCCTTAGATTTGCAGATATGAGTTTCTAATCGGTGATTCCCAACTAGTTCTAAAGTGGGCCTCAATGATCTAGCAGACGATTGGTAACAGCCCTTTCGGGCTGACGAAGACGTACCGTTACCTTGCAAGTGTAACGTCATTACCTTCTGTTACGGCTAGTAAGCGGTCGCTGGCGGGGGCTTATAGCCACGTTGTTGTTGGTTGGAGACACTTTCGGTGAAGTCTCAGTGTGCAACTTCTTACAGTTTGCGAGTGCTCTGGGTTGTTCAAGTGAGCAACTTCCGGGTTAAACACTAAATTCTTCACAACTGAACTCATGGAACAAGAAGCATTGGACCGGTTGCGGATTCTGATTGATTCGTCGCCGCGCTGCAGATGTGGCGGGAACTGTGAACTACTCCAAAGCCTAGCTGAACAGGTTTTGGATATTCAGGAAAATGAGGTTGGGTTCAAAGCGCAATATGGGCAATCCAATTCTATCCACGAATCTTGCCGCCTACAAATTGACCACTTAAGGCTCAAAGTGGCCTGCGACCACAGCCTCAGACGTCAAGAAAAGTGGAAACATGAATCAGCAGAGGTCAATGAAAATACCCATTAAATGACATCGGCTAGGTGTGCATGTCCTTAATGTGCACGTACGCCATTTTCACTAGGAGGAGTTGGGCAGGGTGTTTATCCTTTGCATGGAAGCCTAGACGGGTTCAAGAAGTATCGGGAGCAGATGAATGAGAAGATCCTTGCTTCGGGAAATTTGCAGATTCAACGGTTCTTCAACCTGGACACGCGAGCGTACGTGGAAGGTGCGCTGTCAACTAAGACAAAGGAGCTGATGGGTCTTGTCGCGTCGATGGTTCTCAGGTGTGACGATTGCGTCACCTACCATGTAACCCGATGTGTTGAGGAGGGAGTAACCGATCCAGAATTCTTTGAAGCATTCAATGTTGCACTCGTAGTAGGAGGTTCAATTACGATACTGCATCTACGCCGTGCAGTAGACCGCTTAGAAGAATGTAGAAAGGAACTCAAGTAATGTGGAACAATCGTACAAGTTGCCAAAAACGATTCAAAGCGGCGTAGACGGGCTGTATCGACGCGTAGTTTGTGGAGTTCCTGATTGGCGTGTTTTGGGGTTCTTTTGGTGTTTTGGGCGTCTGTGAGCGGAATTTCGTTCTGTAAGGCTCAAGTGGAGCCTGTTTGTGCTTTGGAATTAGACATGTTACTGTAAAGCAAGCTAAGAAACAATATATTAGCTTGGAAACGTCAATGCCCAAGCATTGGTATTGGAGTTAGGCTACCCTCTCACTGAGTGTCACATAGGTATTGGAGAATTCGTGAATTGACCAAGAGACGTAAGAAAGAATCACTCGTACTCATGCTTGTGTTGATGAGCGTCATAGTCATCACTCTTTCGAATGTTGAACCTCCGGCCTTCGCTGTTGCAGGAGGAACCGCCATTTTCTCGACAACTTCTGGCCCGGTAGGCACAGTCGTCACCGTGACCGGTTCAGGATGGGGCCCGTTAGAAACAGGTCTCACTTTTCCGAGCAACCCCACAGGCCTCGCTGTAAACGACACGTGCAACATCCCGGTCGGAACCGGAATCATTAGTCCGGGATGCCAATTCACTGTCGCCTACGGTATCAATCCAGTAACCTACACGATTACTGTAACCGGAACTATCACCGGAGCTACGACGCTGAAAACTTTCACGGTTACTTCGCCTACTGTTTCGGTCTCGCCTAACCAAGTGGGTCCAACGTTTTTCGTGACCGTGACAGGTTCAGGCTTCAGTCCTCTAGACCAATTTTGTAGTATATCAGTAAACACTCCCATCACTACACATGGGACCTGCTCAATTACGGGCCCGGGGAGCGGAGGGATTCAGGGGTCGTTCACCGTACCCTCGATTACACCTTCTGATTTTGGGACATACACTGTGACAGTTAATGGGAATAGAGGTAATCCCCCGGTCCCGATAGATATAGGGTTCACTAGCATCGTGATTGTTGGGGGGGTAACCTCAACATCCATTTCCACATCGTTCACTTCGACCACTACCGTTTCTACCACTACAATAACTTCCACCACCTTGATGGCAACTTCAACATCGTTCAGCACTACAACGTTCAGTTCCACTGGTCTCACAAGTGTAACATACACAATCTACTCGTCATCTACTGTTGTGGGGCCGACCACAACCTCAATCACAATTTCACCCCTAGGCACTTTTCAGTTTAACGTGACAACGACTGGTGGAACCGTGTTCATATCTATTACAGTTCCCACTACCGTTACTGTTTCCGGTTTCATTACGGGGGCTGTTGCGCAAGCCGCCAGCGCTGGGGCGCCTGATTATGTTGGCCTATTAGGAATGATGTTACTTCTAGGTTGGGTTATCGTAAGGAGGCTGGTGAGTTGATGTCGAAGCGCGACACTGCATTTTGCGTGTTCATACTTGGCTTCGCGCTTTTGGGTGCGTTGCCATTGAATGGTCAGGTGGCTGCGAGCCTGGGTCCACTGCAAACCTTTGTCTCAACAACCACCACGACAAGTACTTCAGCGGTCTCATCGATTTCAGCTACGTCGACCACAACTTCGATCTCCACGTCCACCACAAGCACAAGCACAACCAGCACGTCGTCCTTCATCACGTACACATCAACCCTGACCACTTCGACAACGATTCTTTCGACTTTCATACAGGCCACCACAACCTACACGTGGACGATTACAAGTGGCTTTCAATCGACGATTACCCAGACCATCGGAGCATCGTTAACGCAAGCCATCACATTCATCTCGGTCTTGACCACTACTGCAGGTGTTTTCCTTCCAATTGGGATACCGGGCTTTCCGATTGAAGCAATTCTGGTGGGCTTGCTCGTGGGCCTTATGGGCCTGATTGTACGTAGAAGGCAGGCTCGCAAAACAGAAACAGAGTAAGCCCCTACTCCGCGTCTGAGCCTCACTCTACAAAGCTTCTCGCTGGCATTCCTGCTTAGCACGGTCGGCTAGGTGATTCCGCACCTTCGATGTGCAGAGGAACGCATCGAAGAATGCCGACCCGAACCTAGACCTTATCCGGCCTTAGAATACAACGTGCTCTAATCCAGGCTCGGTTCGCGCTTGATCTTGTTGGCGAAAGTGAGCACCAAAACGAGCCCCACCGCGAATACCGCGAAAATGCCGGTGTCAAATTCCGGTATCACCCCGCTCAGTACGTTAATGGCAACGTGAGATTGGGCGAAGCAGCCACTAGAATCATGCACCTGAACAGCGGCGGTGTAATTCGCCGCGTTGAGATACGTATACGTTGCCATCGGGCCAGTCACGATCGATACGCTAGTAGTTTGGGCACCGTAATAGTCGCCATAGAACCAGTTGTACGAAACCGAGCTTCCGCTGGATATGGCGTACGCGGCAAACGTAACGGTCACTGGGACGGTGCCGGTAGCATTGGGGAGTAATATCACCGCCAGCGTGCAACTGTTTGGGGCAACGTAGCCAGTAGTCGTTGTGGTCGTGCTGCTTGTCGAGGTTGACGTTGTGGTTGAAGTCGAGGTGGAAGTTTGGGACGAAGTGGTTGTGGAAATGGATGAGGAAGTGGATGTCGTAGATGAGGTTAAAGTTGTTAGTTGCGATGAAATCACTGAAAACGTACTGGTCAAAATCGTCGTAATTCCCTTGGATAATGTGGTTATGACTGTGGTCGACGGGTTCCCAGTGAAAGATGTCCACGCAACGGAAGTCACGTACGCTAACACATAGATAATCTGCGTTTGCGTTGTGGTGCTTGTCACACTAAGTGTGCTCATGCTTGATACGAAACTCGTGGATGTTGACACGCTGGGCAGTGAGCTGGTTGTAGAAGAGGTAAGGGTGGTCGAGGTGTACGTGGTGGACGGTTGAGTTGACGTTGAGGTTGAGGTGGAAATGCCGGTAAAAGTCGTGCTGTACTCTGTTGATGGAACCGTCAAAGTAGCTGGAACAGTCGTCGTAGATGTCGTGGACGTGGTCGTAGGCGCTATTGACGACAGGGTCTGCGTGGTCGTTGACGTGGCGGGCGTTGTGAACAAACTCTTCAGGGTGAATGAGATTGTTTGAGTTAGCGTCGCAGACGTTCGAGTGACCGATGTCGTTGTGTAAGAGCTTAACCTAGTTGTAGTTGATCTCGACGCGCTTTGAGTATACGTTGTTGAAGTTGCTGTCGCCACAGTCGCTATCACAAGATTCGTCATTGTTTGCAAGTTTCGCGTTACTGCCGTGAAGACCAATGTGCTAATCCTAGTCGTTGAGGTGCTGACTAACGTTGAAGTCGACGTAAACGGAGTGATCACCGTGAAAGTCGACGTGATTAGAGGTGTTGTTGTAGTAATCTTAGTTAATGTTGTGGATGTGCTAGTTGTGTGCGTAGTAGAAACGGATATCGATGTAGACGTTGTTGTTGTAGCTTGCTGGACAGTTAGGCTGATGAAGACGGTCTGGGTGTTAGTTCCACCGCCGCTGCCCGACTGAGCTTGGACCGTGATTTGATAAGTACCCGGCGCTATTGAAGTCGAGCTAGCAATAGTCAATATTGTTTGAAATGTAGGGTTCGGTGTTCCGGATGTTTGGCCAAGGCTAGCGGTCAACCCTAATGGGACGTTGGTGACGGTGAGCTGAGTGAGCTGAGAAACACCGCTGAGCAGATTCACGGACACAATGCAAACTGCAGTTTGCCCTTGCATGATCGGCAGGGGCTGCGAAACTGATAACGTGTAGGAATATGTGTCGAAGATTATGGCTCTAGCGGCGATTCTTGCTGATGTACTGCCGTCGAGCAACCATTCACTAGTGTTCGCGCCCACGAAGACAGGTTGCGCCTCTGACCCGCTGAACGTGGCCAAGAGACTTGGAATAACAGTGGACATGACCGCTAGGCTGGACGCGATAACGAGGGCCACATAGAAGCAGAACAGAACCCTGCGCCCCCTCCCACGATTGGGACAGCCCGTTTGGTCCAAAGCTAGTCTACTCTGGTCAGGTGTAATCTTCTTCAAACGGCTTCTTTAGGTGTAGCGAATAGGACCCGAGTTGGAAGGGAAAGATCGAAGCGATTGAGTTTACATCGTGAATTTGGAGGTTGGCGCCACCTAGTTGCCAAGGGAATGTCACAGAAGCGAGTTAGTGTTCTCCAAGTGTGTTGGGTGTCCATATGCTCGATCGCAACGTCCACCTCCTGATCCACGACAACCACAACAACAACGAGCATATCCTCCTCCACCTACACGTCTGCCTAGGTGTAGATTACGAATCGCATCTTGACCTCGAAGAGGCCTCAGTCTTGGGGTGTTCGATGTTCATTTCATGCCAGCGCGTACGCCTTTCCAAATTGTGTCAGAATAGTATGGTTTCCATTCCCAAAACCGGCCTATTTGCCTCAAATCTGCTAGAGGACTTTTCTTAATAGGTCAAACCTTTACTATACACGCAAAACCAAGTCGGGTGTGTGCGGAGCATGTTCTCTAGGTCGTTCCTGAACTCGAAAAGGATTCTGCTAATCATAATCATGATTGCAATGTTTGCTTCCCCGATCGTTCCCTTGCCAGAAGCGAAGGCGACCAGTCCCACCCTAAGCCTCCAGGAATGGCAGGTGCCATCGAGCAATGCTGGCCCTTGGGGTATAGCTGTCGATTCCTACGGGAAGACTTGGTTCACTGAAAACGTAACAAACAGACTTGGAATGCTGGACCCAACTACAAACACATTTTATGAAATGAATACGCCTAGCTCAAGCCCTCGAGGTCTTGCCGTCAGAACTGTTGCCCTTACCGGTTACTCATCGAGTCGGGTCTTTTTCACCGAGGGCTCTTCGAATAAGGTTGCCTTTTTCGACAACAACACTGGTACGCCATATCGGTTCACGGAGTATCAGCTACACGGTGGGAGCAATCCGGTGAACATTGCTGTCGATGACCAAGGCGTAATGTACTTCCCCGAGTCAGGTCGTGACATAATCGGAGTCTTAGACCCAAGTTCGAACACTTTAACCGAATGGACACTCCCCGGCGCCACAACGAGCGCAGGCTCAAACAATAATCTTGGGAATCTGGGAGTCTGGGGAATTTCAGTTCAGGTGGTAAATTCACAGAGCGGCACCAACCGGCTCGTTTGGTTTACCGAACTCCTCGGGGATAAGATCGGACGATTGAACACAAGCACCGGTCAGCTGGTATTATACGACATTAGCACTCTTGGCGTCTCTGCGCATCATAGCCCTGCCGGCATCGTTGCGACGCCTGCCACATGCTCCAGCAGTGGTACCACATGTAACAGCAATCAGGTTTTCTTCTCATCCAGTAACACGAATCAAATCTCAGTCATAGGCCCCACGGACACGTTAAGTAGTTACAATCTTTTCGGGGGGATTGGTGGCGCGAAGCCTACAGCCGTAGCAATGGATTCTGCGAACAATAGGCTTTGGTTTCCGGAAAGCAATTCTGGAAACATAGGCTTCATTGACACAACGTTTTCGCAGCCTACTCAAATAGTCCCCACTAGTCTCTGCACACTCACCAGCGGCGGAGGAAATTGTCCGCAGCCAATAGGTACAACCGCTCCAACAGTCCTGACATGCAATCCGAGTAGCTCAAATGGGTCAGGAGCCAACCAATGCACTTTGAGTAGTCCAAGCACACCTGGCACTAGTCCAACCGTTAATGTACAAGGCCCTGGGCCAACGAACACTTTGACCCCAGGCAATGCTTTGAATGGAGCATACGAGTACCCACTAACAAGCACGGGTTCACAACCGCAATCCGTCACGTTGGATGCTTCAGGGAACGTCGGGGTGGCTGAGAACGCGAATTCCGCGAACAAGATTGGGCGAGTTCAAGTCATCCCTAACTCTTTTCAGGTTACGGTTACGTCTGCTTCCACGCAGACCGTAACCCAAGGGCAGTCAGCTACTTTCACTGTTAGTGTTAGTTTGGTTAGCGGTGCTGCGTCGTCGGTGCAGCTATCCGTCAATGCGCCCTCGGGTCTAACGGACAACTTCAACCCAGCTTCAGGCACCCCGACGTCAGGAACCCCCTTCACTTCAACCCTAACGATTTTCACAAGCAGCACGACTACTCCGCAAAGCTATCCAATGACAATTACGGGAACGGGTGGGGGGCAGACAAATACCGCCCAGATTACTCTCATCGTTAACCAGGTCACCACGTCCGTCTCTAGCAGTTCCACAAGCGGAGTCGCAAGCGACTTCCAAATCTCAGTTGTTGGTTCGGATACTGCGACCGTGCTTGAAGGCAGCTCTGCTACGTACGGCCTAGATGTTGCACAGGTCAGCGGAACCGCAGGTACGGTCACTCTGAGCCCTAGTGGGTTGCCGACTGGGGCAACCGCCTCGTTCAATCCGGCAAGCAATGCTCCTAATTTCGGTTCAACGCTAACTGTAAGCACAATACTGGGAGTGACAATTGGCACTTTTCCAATCACTATCACCGCCAGCGGTGAAAGTACAAGTCACACCGTCACCGTCACGCTTGTGACGCAGCCTCAACTGCGAGACTTTACTCTCTCGTTCACCAGGAACTCGGAACCCATAACCAGCGCGAGCTTTGTGCAGGGTGCGAGGGTGGATATTTTGGTAACGGTGAACGCGTACGGTGTATTCAATAGCCCAGTTACACTTGCTGGCGCATTCTCGCCATCGGACCCATCACTGACCGCTGCTTTTTCTCCTTCCTCGGTGACGCCTCCGCTCGGTGGATACGCGGTATCGACATTGGAGATTGTGGCCCAGAGAGGCACGCCAGGTAACACGTATCAGTTCACAGTAACCGCAACTGACACGACTGGGAAGGTGTCGCCGAAAACCTATCAAATAACGATAAGCATTTCCCCATGCCTAATAGCTACAGCCACTTACGGCTCCGAGCTGTCGCCTGAGGTTCAGTTCCTCCGCAACTTCCGCGACCAACAAATCCTACGCACTTTTGCGGGCTCAAGTTTCATGGACGTATTCAATGCCTGGTACTATTCCTTCAGCCCGGCTGTGGCTC
>Ga0187850_10003870_pt1 | contig 12300 bp, 8 predicted proteins | sample June2016WEW_4_15_FD_132436 | JGI IMG/M metagenome (GOLD analysis project Ga0187850, IMG submission 132436) | Peatland microbial communities from SPRUCE experiment site at the Marcell Experimental Forest, Minnesota, USA - June2016WEW_4_150 | ecosystem: Environmental > Terrestrial > Soil >... | reverse complement strand
CGCCCCGGTCGATTTGGCGAGGCGCGCGAGCCGGGCGGCGAGGTCCAGCGGATTCCCCTGCACCTTGAAGATGAGCGTCCCGGCGGGATACTTCCGGCTGTTCTGCGTGAAGGCGCGGTCGCTCGAGAAGGCGAGCAAGTCCTCGCGAAACGCGGCCGCGAGCAAACGCCCCGCGGCCTGCGTGGCCCAGGGCACGAGGTAGGCGATCGGCTTTGCGCTGGAGGGCGCCAGCGTCCCGGGCGGAATGCGCCCCGGCCGCACGGTCTCGAAATCCCCCTTCGAGACCTCGCCGGAGGCCAGGGCCTCGATGTTGAAGGCCAGCGGAAGCGACCAGCTCGTGACGTCGTAGACTTCGTCGGGCAGCTTCTTCTGGCGTAGCCGCTCCTGCTCTTTGACGAAGGCCGGATCCATCGGCACGTTCGGGTCGAGCAGCGTCCGAATGAGCCGCTTGGCGGGCTGGGCGAGCGAGACGACGTAGCTACCCGCCGGAATGTCGCGGCCGGAGACGCGGAAGGGCGCCCGCGCCCGCTTGATTTCGATCCCCTGTTCGTCGAGTAGGGCGGCCAGTTTGTCCACCGCCGCGGTGTCGCCCTTGCGGATGAGGATGTATTCGCGCGGCGGACCGCTCGCGCCCTCCTCGATGGCCGACTTGCGGTAGCGGTAGAAATTCTCGAGCAGCTTCTCGCGGTTGCGCGCGGCGGCCTCGGCGGTGGAGAGCGAGGCGGTGAAGTGCTGGCGGATGGTGTTGCGATAGGGGAGGATTGTGTCGTCGCTGCGGCGCATGACCAGCCCGCGCGCGGAAGCCTGCTCATAGGTCATGCCGATGGCGCCGTAGAAGGCCGGCCAGGAGTCGCCGTAGCCCGGATAGAAGGCGTCGAAGACGTCGCGGGTGAAGTAGTCGAAGCCGAACTTGTCGAACCAGCGCGCGTTGTTCTTGCCGAACCAGGCGAGAGCTTCCTTCTGCTGCGCGGTGAGGTGGGGATTGTAGGGGTCGGCGCCGGGCGCGAAGTAGTAGGTGGAATCCGAGCCCATCTCGTGGAGGTCGGCGAACACCAACGGGTACCACTCCTGCAAGACCTTGACCTGGCCGCGGACTTCCGGCTGGGTGAGGGCGAACCAGTCGCGGTTCATGTCGAAGAGGTAGTGGTTGCCACGCCCGCCGGGCCAAGGCTCGTTGTGCTCGGCGGCCGCGGGGCTCGCGTCCGGCTCGAGCCCGAGCGATTGCTCGAAGTTGTGGACGAAGCGGTCGCGGCCGTCGGGATTCTGAAGCGGCGCGATCAGCACGAGCACGTTCTTCAGGATTCCGTCCACCATCTCGTCGTTGCGCGCGGCCAGCAGATGGTATGAAGTCAGGAGCGCCGCCTCGGGCGAAGAGATCTCGTTGCCATGGATGCCGTAAGCCAGCCAGATGACCGCGGGCAACTGCGGCATCAGCTTTCGGGCCTCGGCCTCCGGGGTGGTTCGCGGGTCGGCCAGGCGGTGCATCCCAGCGCGGATCTCATCGAGGCGCTCGAGGTTCGCCTCGGAGCCGACGGCGGCGTAGACCAGCTTGCGTCCTTCCCAGCTTTGGCCGTACTCGAAGATCTTCAGCCGGCCGGACGCGGCGGCCAGCGCCTCGAGGTACTTCAGAAGCTGCGCGTGGGAGCTGATGTGGTCGCCCGGCTCGTATCCGAGGACCTGCCGGAACGTGGGGATGCGGGGGTCATAGCTCGCGCCGGGCCAGAACTCGAACTTGCTCTGGGCGGCCAGCGGCCAGGCCAGCAGCAGGCAGATGAGGAGAGCCAGGTTCTTTCTGGGCATAAGCCAACCAGGATACGCCAAAGAAGAAGGGCACGCCGGAGCGTGCCCTTCTTCGCCGCGTCAAAAGGATTTGACCCTGAATTGTTGACTTCTTGGTCCCCTTCGCATCGGGGCAATAACATGCTAGCACATCGGGGACCCAGTTACAGTGCCTCGCACATGCTTTGTCGGCTTGTGGCTTGTGGCCTGTGGCCTGTTGATCCAGCGGCGATGGTCGGGCTGGCGCTCGCTGGGGCGATAGCAGGTGCGCCGTAGCTTGTGATCCACAGGCCACAAGCCACAGGCCACAAGCCGCTACAGCTTCTCGGCGATGGATTTGGCCTGCAAGAAGAGCAGCATGTAGTCCGGGCCGCCGGCCTTGGAGTCGGTGCCCGACAGGTTGAAGCCGCCGAAGGGGTGCGCGCCCACCATCGCGCCGGTGCACTTGCGGTTGAAGTAGAGATTGCCGGTGAAGAAGCGCTGTTTGGCCTTCTCGATCTTCTCGCGATTGGTCGTGAAGACGGCGCCCGTAAGGCCGTACTCGGAGCGGTTGGCCAGTTCCAGCGCCTCATCGAAGTCCTTGGCCTTGGTCACGGCCAGGACCGGGCCGAAGATCTCCTCCCGGAAGATCCTGGCGTCGGGGGAGACGTCGGCGATCACGGTGGGGCGGATGAAGTAGCCGTCGCCCTCGGAGGGATTACCGCCCGCGATCAGCCGGCCCTCCCGCTTGCCGATCTCGATGTAGTTGAGGATGGAGCGTTGGGCGCTCGCGTTGATGACCGGCCCCATGTAGTTCCCGGGGTCGTCGGCTGGGCCGACCCGGATGGCCTCGACCTTCTTCGCGAGGCGCGCCAGGAACTCGTCGTAAACAGCTTCATCGACGATGGCGCGGGAGCAGGCGGAGCACTTCTGCCCCTGGTACCCGTAGGCGGAAACCAGCACGCCGTCCACGGCGCGGTCGAGATCGCATTCGCGGTCCACGATGATGGGGTCTTTGCCGCCCATCTCGGCCACCACGCGCTTGATCCAGATCTGGCCGGGCTGCGGCTTGGCCGCCAGCTCGTTGATGCGCAGGCCCACCTCTTTGGAGCCGGTGAAGGAGATGAACCGCGTCTTGGGGTGCTGGACCAGGACGTCGCCGACCACGGCGCCACTACCCACCAGCAGGCAGAAGCTGCGGAGCGGGAAGCCGGCCTCGCGCAACACCTCGACGAACTTCGCGGCGATGGTTGGCGTATCGCTGGAGGGCTTGAGGACCACGGTGTTGCCGGCGACCAGGGCCGCGGTGGTCATGCCCACCAGGATGGCGGCCGGGAAATTCCAGGGCGGGATGACGACGCCTACGCCGAGTGGCAGGTAGACCAACTCGTCCTTCTCGCCGGGCAGTTGGACGACCGGTTGCGGGCCGCCGAGGCGCAGCATCTCCCGCGCGTAGTACTCGCAGAAATCGATGGCTTCGCAGACGTCGGCCTCGGCCTCGATCCAGGTCTTGCCGGCCTCGTAAACCAGCCAGGCGTCGAATTCCAGCTTGCGCCGGCGCAGGATCGAGGCGGTCCGAAGCAGCGCAGCCACGCGGTCCTGGGCGGGGACGCGGCTCCACTCCGGGAAAAAGGAAAACGCGGATTCCACCGCGCGGCGGGCCAGCTCCGGCGTCGCTTTCTGATGGACGCCGACGATTTCAGCGGGCCGCGAAGGGTTCCGAGATTCGAGCTTCTGTTCGGTCTTGACGGACTCGCCGCCGATCCACAAGTCGTACTCGCGTCCGAATTGGGCGCGGACGCCGGCGAGCGCTTGTTTCATTGCCTCGCGGTTTTCGGGCCGCGAAAAGTCAGTGTAGGGTTCGTTGTGAAAAACGGGTAGTGGCTCCATTAACTCCTAGCTTACCCCCGAGTGCGGCCGATCCGCCCCGCGGCGCTCTCTGCCGCACCGGCGACTGCGCTCACGCCTTTCTTGTAGGCTTCTTTTCCCGCATCCACAATGTGCTCGCCCTTGTCGACCAGAGCGTCCTTGATGTGCTCACCGGCTTCGACCAGCGAGTCCTTTGCCTCTTCCGCCTTGCGGCGGATCAGCTTCCGCGTCTCCTTCCCGGATTGCGGGGCATAGAGCAGGGCAAGGCCCGCGCCGATCGACGCCCCGATCAGAAACCAAGCTGCCTTTTCCGTGGTACGCATGTTGGGTCCCCCCCTCCATTCTATCTAAAGGGGCCGGATAACGAACCGCAACCTGTTCTATGCTGGAGCCATGGCGGATGAACGGGAACTCGTTACGGTTTTTCGATCGGCTGATTCGGACGCCGAAGACCAGGCCGCCGCGGCGCGGGACCTGCTGACTCAAGCCGGCCTTTCCGCGGAGACCTTCGACGATTCGACGCCGGGAGTGCCAGCGGGCGCGTTCGAAGTCCGCGTGCCGCCCGAGCAGCAGGCCGAGGCCGAACGGCTGATCGATAGCCAGCGGGAGCCTTCTGGGGAACCGCCCGACCTTTCGCCCGACCTCGACATGGTGCCGGTGTTCGCCTCGGATGCCGCCGAAGCGGAGATGCTGGCGACGCAGATCCGCAGCATCCTCGAGGCGCGCGACATCCCCTCGGTGCTGACGAGCGGGTCGATGTTCCCGAGCCTGCCCTTTGAAGTGCGCGTTCCGAAGATCCGCCTGGAGGAAGCGCGCCAGGCGATTGTCGAAGCGCAGGAGGCGGGGCCCGCGGCGGCGGAAGAGGGCGAGCGGGAGTCGGAAGCGGAGAGCGGCGGCTCAGAAGGCGGAGTATAGGCCGCCCGGCTCCAGCCAGCGCATGGTATCGAGTTCGAGGCGCCGGCCGTCGCTGCGGATCGAGATCAGCCCCTCAAGGTCCGTTCGCAGCACCTCGGCATGACGTTGCTCGAGCCGCTTCAGCACCTCCGCGTTCGGGATATTGTACGAGTTCTCAAAGCCTACGGAGATGACGCCAAACGCCGGCCGCACGGCATCCAGGAACGGAACGCTGGAAGAGGTCCGGCTACCGTGGTGCGGCACTTTCAGCACATCGGCGCGCATCGAGGCGCCGCGGGCGACCAACTGCCGCTCCACCTGGCGCTCGATATCGCCGGTCAGCAGAAACGAATGCCGGCCGTAGCTGAGGCGCAGCACCAGCGAGTCGTTGTTGTGCGCGACTTCGCTGGCCTCATAGTCGGGGAACGGCGCCAGAACTTCGACCTCAACGCCCCCGTAGCGAAAGGCCTGGCCAGCGTGCAACGGAACGATCTTCACCCCGCGCCGGAGCGCCACCTCGCGCAGCCGCAGCCATTCCGGGCTGTCCGCCATTGCGCCGGTCCACAACTCCTTGGGACGGAAGTTCTCGATGACCGCCGCCAGCCCGCCGATGTGGTCCTCGTGCGCGTGCGAGAGCGCGATCGTGTCCAGCCGCCGGATCGAGCGGTTCCACAGGTACGGCGAAACGACGTCTTCGCCGATATCCAGGCGCGGGCGCCGGCGCCGGCCAAACGTGGGAATCCCGCCGCCATCCAGCAGCATCCGCCGGCCATCCGGGAAGGCAAGGAAGAGGCCGTCGCCTTGACCAACGTCAATGGCCGTCAACTCGAGGAAACCGGACGCGACTTTCGGCGGGAACGGGTGCACGACGATCAGCAGCAGCAAACCCGCCCAGGCGCAGAGGGCGCAGACGAAAACCACGCGACGGCGACGGAATACGGCCACAGTGAGCAGCGCCGCGGTCAGGCCGATCGCCAGCCAGAGCGGCGGGTCGCAGATGCGCCAGTCCGGCTCCCAACGCATGTGCCATTGCGCCGCCCATTGGGAAAAGGACAGCAACCAGCCGGCGATGGCGGCAGGCGCCTTCCACACGGTGAAGATGGCGGTGAAGCCGGCCGGCACAACCGCCGCCATCGCCGGAACGATCAGCAGATTCGCGGACAAGCCGCTCACCGAAAGCCGATGAAAATAGAGGGCCAGGGGCAGCGCCAGCCCGAGTTGCATGAAGGTGGAGATCACTACCATCTCATAGGCCCAGAACACCGCGCGCAACGCGAAGCCGATCGCCGCCAGCCACCCGCGTTGCGGAATGCGCGTCCAGAGCCAGAGCGTCTCGGCGAGCAGTCGCAGCTCGAGGCGAAGGCGGGCCACGCGCGGCGCCAGGCGCAGGTCCCGGTCGCGCTCGCCCAGCCCGGCGAGGCCCCTCGCCAGCGGCGCCGAGGTGCGCTCCAGCAACGGCATGGCGAACGCGCCGATGGTCGCCACCCCCAGGAACGAGAGTTGGAAGCTGGCTTCGAACATCTGCTCGGGGTCGCAGACGACAAAGGCCAGCGCGATGGCCGCGAGCAGGTTGAGCAGCCGCGACCGGCGGTAGAGATAGCGCACGACGACGAACATGGTGAAGCCAGCCGCGCCGCGAATCGCCGGCGCATGCCAGCCGGAGACCAGCGCGTAGGTCCAGGCCACCAGCGTGGTAAGGGTGAGCGCGGCCGCCTCCGGGAAAAAGCACAGGCGCAACAAGAACAGGAAGAAGGCCGCCAGCACGGTGACGTGCAGGCCGGAGATCACCAGTGTGTGATAGGTGCCGGTGCGGCGGAAATCCTCCGTCCAGACTCTTTCAAGGTTGGTCGTTTCGCCGACCAGGACGGCCTGCATCATGGTGGTCTTGTAGGTATCGCCGCGGTAGAGCCGTTCGAGCCGCTCGAGGGCGGCGACGCGCAAGCCGAAAATGGCGCGCCCAAAAAGGGTGCCGCAGTCGCCCGGAAGCACCTTCACCGGAGCGCCGGGGCGTGCCGAGGCGGTCCAATAAATGCCTCTGCGCGCCAGGTAGCCCGCATAGTCGAAGGAGCCGGGGTTGCGGAAATTGCGGGTGCGGCGCGGGCGCGCCTCGATCTCGACCTTCTGGCCGTAGCGCAGGTCGGGCGGCCGCTGACCGGGCTTCAGGAACAGGCTGACCTGCGCCCGCGCCCCTTGGCCCAACTCCAGCAGGAACTGCTCGCGGTCTTCGGAGAAGACCGGTGGCTCGACCACGCAGCCGCTCAGGATCACGATTTCGCGCGGGGCAGTGTCCAATTCCGGCGCGGGCCCCGGCCGGTGCGCCACCCCGACCAGCGCCCCGGCAAAGAACAGGGCCGCGAGGCACGCGGCCATGGCGGCGCGGCGCGTGCTCTTCCACAGCGCGAACAGCGCCAGGACGCCGAGAACGCCGATGGCCCAAAGCAGTTCCCGCGCGCCGAACGGGACGAATCGCACGAGCACGAGGCCCGCGGCCAAGGCCGCCAGCGGCGGAATCAGCGGATCGGGCACACTCTCCCCCTGGGGTATAGTGGGATCTCGCCCGGGAAAGTCGCAGCGCGGTTGGCCTGTGGTAGCCTGAATCCATCATGCCGAGGCTGAGGTGACCGAGCGGGCCGCCGAGGCGAGCCGCCGGTATTGGATTTGGGCTGGGGCCGGTGTGCTGGCGGCGAGTACCCTGTACCTGAACGGGATCACCGTGTGGTCGGTCTGGACTGCCAGGTCGGAAGTGCCGTGGCGCGACCAGTGGACCTACCTGGAGGACGCCAAGTCGATCCTGGGAGGCGCGTGGCCGCGGCTTTGGTACAGCTACTGGGGCAATCGCCTGGTGATGACCCGGCTCATCACCCTGCTCGATGTGCGCTTGTTTTCCGGCTTGAATACGCCAATCCTCGTGCTCAGCCTGGCGATTCAGACGGCGCACGCGGCGATGCTGGCTTACGTGGCATGGCGGCTGTTTGCCCGGATGTCCAAGGCGGTCTTCCTGGCCGTCGCCAGTCTGGCTTTTCATCTGTGCCTGTCGGCATTGCAGCTCGAGAACCTGATGTGGGCGGGGCAGGTGGGTTTCGTTTTGGTGTCGGCCAGCGCCAGTGCCGCCTTCCTGCTGCTGGCGTTGTACTCGCTGCAGCCGGCTGAAAGCGGACCACTGAAGAAGGGCGTGTTGCTGGGCGGCTCGATGCTGTCGGCGCTGGTGAGCACGCTTTCGAGCGCCAACGGTGCGCTGGTCTGGCCCCTGTTGGTGGCGCAAGCGGGCCTGGTGGGCGCCGGCCGCAGAGCCCGCCTCCTGCTGGCGTGCACCGGCGGCCTGGCGATCGCCGCCTATTTCTGGGGATACAAGGCCGGGCCGCCCGTGGGCATGGGAGCAGGAAGGGCGATGCTGCACCCGGAACAGAGCATTCCCCTGCTGGGTGCGCTGCTGGTGGGACCGCTGAGCGTGGTCTCGCTCCGGCTCGGGATGGTGATCGGATGCGCCGCGCTCCTGGCGGCGCTGTACGCGCTCTTCGAAGCCTTCCGGCCGAAGCGCCGGCCGCCGGCGCTTCTGAGCGTGTACGGAGCGGTGGTTGTGTTCTCGCTCCTCTCGCTGGCGGCCGTGGTGAGTGGGCGCATTACGCCGGAATTCGCCGCTTCGCGAGTACGGGAGCATTTGCTGGTGTTTCCGAGCCGGTACTTTTCGACGCCGTTCTTCCTGTGGTCCTGCCTGCTGGGGATCTCGATGTGGCTGGTGGCGAGGAACCGGCGCCAGTGGCCGCAACTCGCCGTGCTCGGTTCGGTCACGCTGCTGCTCTCGATTGGCACAGCTTGCTGGCAGAGCGGCGAAGCAGCGAATTGGAGGGCCTTCTATCGGGAGCTGGATGTGGCGGCGACGGCGCTCCTCATGGATGTGCAGGATCCGGGCAACCAGGCGCTGGCGCAGATATATCCGGAGGTGAGCCTGCGCTCGCGGGTTCGGGCGTGGCTGGAAGCGGACCGGTTGTCGATCTTCCAAGAGCGGCGTGCGTACCTGGCGGGGGCGCGTTTCGCGGCGGTCGCCGGAGTCCCGCGGGAGGGCCGCTGTCAGGGATCGGCGCGAGCCGTGGTGCGGGTGAGCGAAGGCAGTTTTCGCGTGACCGGCTGGGTCGTGGATTCCGTCGCCGCGCGCCCGCCGCGCGATCTGGTCTTCGCGGACCGTTCCGGCATCATCGCCGGGATTGCCAGGAGCGGCCTGCGGCGTCCCGACCTGGAGGGGAGAATCGACCGGCGGTTCCTGGATGACGCAGGCTGGCAAGGATACCTGAGGACCACGAGTGCAGGCCCGATCGCGGTGTACGGCCTGCTGGCCGGCTCAAGCGGCTCTTGTTTCGTGACCGAGGTTGCAGAGCTGCCGCCGCGATGAAAAAGTTGGCTGGTGGCGCCCTGGGGTATAGTGGGAGCGCAGCGCTGCTGAGTATGCGATTCCGCGAGTTCGCTGCCCGGAGAGTTCTTGTTGGCGCGGTGTGTGTCCTCACTCTTTTCGGGCTGAATGTCTACGTCTCCCTGAAGCTGTTCGGGTGCGAGTATACGCGCAGCTCGCGTTCGACTGAGGGGAATTTCATCGCGATGAGCCGGCTGCGGATGGAGCACTCGGGGCAGCTCGAGTGGCGGCCGTATTGGGCGGCGCGCATGCCCATCCAACACACCCACTCTCCGCTGATGCCGGCGACGGTGGCGGCGGTGGGAACGCAGGCGGGCTGGACGGCGGCGCTGGAGGGGGCGAGCGAGGGGGCCGTGCGCAGAGCGCTCGCACGCACGACGGGGACGGTGCGGCTGCCGGCGGGCATCATCGAAGTCCCGGTCGAACTCGCGATACCGCGCGGGGCGCACGATCTCGAGGTGACCGGCGACCCGGCGGGAACCGTGCTGCGCGCCACGGCTTCGTTCCAAGGCCGCGCCATTCTGAGCTGCCGGTCGGCCGCGCGCATCCGGTTTTCGCGCTTCACGGTGGATGGCAACCGCGCCTCGCTGGAACGCCGCGCCGGCCTGCCGCCGTACGTGGCGTTCGCCGGCTTCTACTCGAACAACGGAATCCTGGTGGAACAGGCGGCTGGGTTGACCATCCAGGACGTGAGCTTCCGCAATGTCGCGAGTTTCCCGATCCTGGTGGCCGCCTCCAAGGACGTGCTGATCCAGAGAGTGGTGATCGAGGACAGCGGCTCGCGGAACGAAAAGGGCAAGAACAACACCACCGGCGGGATTCTGCTGGAGGAGGGGACGACCGATTTCCGGGTCGAGGACTGCCGCATCCGCAACGTGCGGGGCAACGGCATCTGGACGCATTCCCTCTACAAGTCGCCGCGCAACCAGCGGGGGCGCATCGCCGGGAACCAGTTCGAGAACATCGGGCGGGACGCGATCCAGGTGGGCCACGCGGTGGCGGTGACGGTCACGGACAATACCGGCAAGCGGATCGGGTACCCGGCCGGGGAAGTCGACGTCGAGAACGGCGGGTTTCCGGTGGCCATCGATACGGCGGGCAACGTGGAGCGGTCCTTTTACTCGGCCAACCACTTCGAGGAGATCGACGGCAAGTGCATCGACTTGGACGGCTTCCACCATGGCGAGGTGCGCGACAACGTCTGCATCAACCGCGGCCGGCCCGAGGATTACCCGTTCGGCAACTATGGAATCGTGATGAACAACGCCAACCCGGACATGAAGTCCGAGTGGATCACCATCGCCGACAACGAGATCGACGGGACGCTGTACAGCGGGATGCTGGTCATCGGCAGCAATCACAAGATTGTCCGGAACCGCCTGCGCAACCTGAATCTGGCGCGCTGCAACGACAACCGGGCGCGGTGCACGTGGCTGCTGGCCACCGAGCCGGAGTTCCTGCGCAGCGGCATCTATCTCGCGCGCGGCGCCGCGCGTCCCGACCCGGCACGCGCGAACCGCATCGAGGCTAATGAAGTGTCAGGCTACGGGATCGCGCAGCACTGCATCGTGGCGGCGCCGGGGGTGTCGCTCGCGGCGAACACGGTCGTTGGCAACCGTTGCGGCGTGAGCTCCGGGAAATAGTCTGGACGGCAGTGTGGTCTGTCCGAGGACATAAACGGTTGACGAGAGACGATGCGGCCAAGTGGTGAACAAATGCTGAACACACAAATTCGGGTCGTCACCGCCCGTCCACTGAAAAGAAAGCAGAGAGCAGTCTGCGAGGACGAGTAGCGTGCCACGCAAACTCAGGGAACTATATGGCAGCAACGCTTATGTCGTGAGACGCTCATCCTGGCTGACACCGTTGCTCACCCAATCCACTCATCCAGAGCAATCGAGCCGTTAGCGTCTACAAAAAAGGCTCTGCGCAACGATTTGACGGGAGGCCCATTTTACGCGGCTTTCTGCAAAACGATGAATTCGGCCTTGGTCACGGCCATCCGCTGACCCTTGAGCAGCAGGTAGCGTAGATTCTTGTATCCGCGGCCGCGCCGTAACAGCGCCTTGATGTTGCCGTTGACCGCCTCCACCACTCCCAACCGAACCTTCGTCCGGCAGTAGTTGAGAATTCCCTCGAGGTGGTCCAGCAGCATCTCGGCCAGCTTCTGGAACGGTCGCAGGCGCTGCCAGCGAAGCTGGTCGATCCAGCTTTGTAGGTACCTCAGCATGGCGCCTTCGTAGCGGTAGTCCCACAGGCGGTCCAGGCCTTCCTTGAGCAGGTAGGCTTTCAGCAGCCGGCGGTTCAGCGCAAACAGCGCATTCAATTCCCGCCGCTTGCCGCTGGTCAGATTGACCCACCGCGTCAGCAGCAGCCAGCGCTTGCATTTGACCAGTCCCCGCCAGCGGCCCCCTTACGGAAAAACTCGGCCCGCCGCACTTGGTCGACCGCGGCGTTGGCGTGCTGCATCACCTGGAACTTGTCCACTCCCATCTGCCGCAGGGCTGGCAGCGGTCAGCCAGTCGATTGCCAACCGCTCAAACAGCGCCGTAAACCGGCTGCCCGGTTCCGCCCAGGGCAGCTTTACCACCCGAACCCCATGCTCGCCGCACTCCCCGCGGAGTGGCTTGGCATGCAGAATGGTCCGGTATTGGCAGGTGTCCAGGTGCCGCCACTGCCGCTCCCGCTGGTGGTCGTACTGCTGGCACGACTCGCCACACTCCGGGCAGGGCCAACTCCGCACATCGTGATGATCCAGATGGACGTGGACCTCACCCTCGGCTAGCTTCACTTCCACCCGCCCCACAAACCAGGGAGCCTTGCTTCCAAGAATCTCTGCGTACAGTTGTCGGTCTTGCATGGAGCTTCATTTTCCCATGCAGAACCGGCCGCCTTCCCACTACAAGGCCGGAATTCCCCTGTAATGTCCCAGAAGAACACAAAATCATTGATCGCCAAGTCGCCAGAACCTCCGTCCACCTTATGACCGCACCTCACTATTTCCTCTCAGACAGCCTTTCGGTATCCGGCTAAAACTGATAATAAAGGAAAACCGTCTCATTGCCATTCATCAACAGAAACGCCACAAAAAGCCCAACGGCATAAGCCACGGCATATATACGCCTTCGAGAAAACCTAATATCCCACGTTTCAGGCACAAAATTGGCGAGCAAGAAGCAACCAATGATTCCAGCAACTGGTATCCACGACACAACGGCTGTCCCCGCAGCACCGATGCCGATCATTTTCCCGAGCCACACTGACGCCATATGAAAATCACTGGAGCGGAACAACACCCACCCCGCGACAACAAGAATGAACGTCAACCACCGAAATACCAATGCAGGCAGCTTTTCTGTCACAGGCTCGGCGAT
>Ga0187850_10003866_pt1 | contig 12315 bp, 10 predicted proteins | sample June2016WEW_4_15_FD_132436 | JGI IMG/M metagenome (GOLD analysis project Ga0187850, IMG submission 132436) | Peatland microbial communities from SPRUCE experiment site at the Marcell Experimental Forest, Minnesota, USA - June2016WEW_4_150 | ecosystem: Environmental > Terrestrial > Soil >... | reverse complement strand
AGTTTGAGCAGATCTTTCGAGACCGTGTCGCATATACTGGATTGATTGAGACAGCGCGCACGCATGTCGCAGCGCATCGCATGTCACATTCTTCACATTTATCTAGCCATCGCTAGACATATACAGTATCAGGAGAGCATGTGAAAATGAAAGTCAAAAAGATCATAGCAACCGATGGGCTGGGCGGTTTCTGGAACGATGATAACGAAGCTATCAAGAGAGGCGCAGAACCCGATGGGTTCACTTACAAGGGCAAACCCATCACACCCGGATTCACAGCGATCAGGCAACCATCAAAGGCCGTAAGTGTTATTCTCGTTTTGGACAACGGCGAACTAGCTTTGGGTGACTGCGTATGGGTTCAGTACGGCGGCAAGAGAGCCGGCAGAGAAATGCTCGCTTCTTCAGATCAGGTTGTTCCACTTATTCACCGCAATGTTGAGCCTTGGCTGCTCAAGCGCGACCTGAACAGTTTCAGATCACTAATGAGTGATATGCAGCGTGATCTGGATCTCCCGAGAGCAGTTAAGTATGGTGTGAGTCAGGCAGTCCTCGATGCGATTGCAAAGAGCAAAAGAAAAACAATGGCCGAGATTCTAGCCGAGGAGTACGGAACAACAATAGAGAACAAGCCCTTCGCATTCTTCGCGCAATGTGGAGACGAGTACCACCATTCAGTTGACAAGATGATCCTGCGTAGGCTCCCAGTCTTTCCTCATGGACTAATTGACAATGCTGCACGCTTCCAGAAAGCATTGGAGTACGTTAAGTGGACCAGACGGAGAATCAGAGAATTGGTTCCAGACGAAACCTACACCCCCATACTGCATTATGACTTCTACGGTAACATGGGCTTGGCCTTTGAAAATAACATGGAGAAAGTGATTGGCTATCTACATCAGCTTGAGGAGACAGCTAAACCATTCAAACTGCAAGTTGAAGATCCATTCCACATGTCCTCAAAAGCCGAACAGATGGAAGTCATGAGCGAGCTCAGAAGAAGGATCAGGAAAGAAGGCTTAGCTATGAAACTCGTAGCAGATGAATGGGTTCCTACACTCGAGGACAAAATTGACTTCATAATGGCTGAAGCAGCTGACATTTACCAGATTAAGCCTCCTGACCTTGGGGGCGTTGACAGGAGCATCGAAGCTGTTCTCTACTGCAAATCTAAAGGAGTCGGCGCGTACCTTGGCGGCAGCTCGGCCGAGACAGCAAGATCAGCAGAGGTCTCAGTACATATCGCACTAGCAACCAGACCTGATCAAGTGTTAGCAAAGCCAGGCATGGGTGTAGACGAAGGAGTCTCCATAATGTACAACGAGATGCAGAGAACATTAGCCCTAATCTTTGGAGAACGTTCGCCATAGTCTTCATGCGTAAGCGTGTTTCCGAAGAAGGACACGCCACGAAATTAGGTAGTCTTCCTGAAGGCGCGCGTACCTCATTCTGTTAAAGACATTTAGGGACGACGCGAAGACTTTCTAAACGTGGTACGTTCATTCTTGTTCGAGATTCCTAACTTGCGATGAACTTGGGCGAGATTGGAATCAGCGTTGTGTTTCACGTTGTCGTACAGATTGTTGCCCGCTGTATCTATTGAGACTTGAAATGGGCCTAGGTCATTGGTTTCCACTACCCACAATGCTTCAGGCATTCCGAGATCAAGCCAGTGCACTTCCTTGATCTTAGCGATTTTCTTCCCGTATAACGATGCTGCTCCTCCTACTGCGGACAGATATGCTGCACCATGTTTTTTCATCGCCTCTACGACTTCGGGTCCCATCCCTAATCCTTTGCCGATGACAAGTTTGACGCCCCATTCTGCGATTGCGACCGGTTCTTCGTTATTCATGCGTCCGCTTGTGGTTGGGCCAGCCGACACAATAATCCACTCGTTCCGAACTTTCTTGACGATGGGGCCGCAATGCCAGTGAACGCCTCCGTTGAGATCTACTGGAAGCTCTTTCCCTTTCAAGCGATACTCGAGTGCACGGTCGAAGGCTCTGTCTCTGAAGATGTGGACCGTCCCACTTACATAGACGGAATCTCCCGCACGCAACTTTCTAACTGTCAATTCATTTGTTGGTGAGTTGATATGCCAGTCAGTCAAGCCGGTCATATCTCCGAGTTAATGTGGGTCACTATCTCAACTGAACGGTCGTTATGAATTCTGGCTGTTGCAAATCTTCCTGATGTCCAGCAACTTGGAGCAACCACCAAAGCCGGCACCGCCGTATGTGCTCCAACTATCTCCAGCTGAACGGCCAGGGCTGTTGTATCTCCGCCTAGAGCCATAGGTCCGATGCCGAGATCGTTGATTGCTTCAAGCATTTCTCTCTCGAGCTTTCCAGCCACAGGATCAGGGTTTGAAGTTCCCGTAGGAAGTCTGAACACAGTTTTTAAGGCTACGTGGTTTGCGATTCCAACTCCACCGCCAACACAAATTCCATAAACATGAGGAGGACAGGCCCAGCGTGATTCCATAGCAACCTGCAATATCCCTTTCTTGATGTGTTCAAGACGTGGTCCGGTGGATGGAATTCGTACTGTTGTCTGAGGGAGGTCGGCTCCACCGCCGCGCGGAACCGCCGTGAGCTCTATGTAGTTAACGTTAGGTCGGTAATCATAGAAAAGGTAGGGAATTCCCCAACCGACGTTAGTACCCGGATTTTCTGACGTTAGCGGGTGAACCACGTTTTCTCTGAGAGGCGTTTCTTTGGTTGCACGTTTCGTCCCGCGCGCTAAGGCGCCTGCTATGTCCGCATTTACCCTAGACTTTCCTCCCAAAGTTACAAAGTAGAAGGGTACGCCTGTGTCCTGACATAGCGGTCGGCGTTCCTCTTTTGCGATGTTTATTGACTCCAACATGATCTTCAGACGCGTCCTGGCGCCAGTGTTTCGTTCTCGCTCACACGCCTTATCGATCAACTTCACCCAGGATGGGACCATTTCAATTGAGGCAAGTCTGAGAAGGTTGCATGAGACCTCTTCAAGCAAGCGCCCGTCAATCTTTGTCACACTCATCAATCCACATCTCGCATATTTGGACTCGACAAGGTAAAAAAATATACGAGAGCATATATGCCCTGCGCATGTGTCACAATGGTTCCATCAACTGGTTACTGTGGAACCTCATACAAACCGATGGGCATCGGTTTTAGAAAGACAATTTTGAAGTTGTCAGTTGTCACAGCAGTACTCAACGCATGCTACAAACACGTGCAGAGCTCCCGCTGAGAGAAGTTAGTTTGAGGACGAGATTGTTAGACTTGTGATTTGTCTGACAACAATATATGAATCAACCTGCGCAAGGGTCAGAGAGATTAATGGTTCGTCTACTTGAATATCAAGGTAAAAACTTACTCAAAAGTTTCGAAATTCCAACGCCTGAAGGCGAAGTGGCATCGACTTCACAAGAGGTGCGGCAAATTGCGCAGAGATTACGGCTACCGGCGGTGATCAAAGCGCAGATCACGGCAACAGGACGCTTTAAGGCAGGAGGAATAGGGTTCGCTGATACTCCTGATGAGGCGGCAAAAGTCGCTGGACGAATCTTGGGCAGTAACATCAAAGGGTTCGTCGTCAGAAAGGTCTTGGTCGAAGAGAAGCTTCACGTTGACAGAGAGTTCTATGCTGGTGTCATAGTGGATGATTCGTACAAGGTGAGAGCCCCCGTATTGATGTTCAGCACTCAAGGCGGTGTGGACATAGAGCAGGTAGCTGCTGAGCATCCTGAAGCGGTGGGCAAGATTGTTGTGAATCCTCTGGAGGGGCTGAGCCTTGATGCTGTGGAGAATCTGATTCGAAGCCTCGGGATCTCGTCAGACCTCGCTGGCCGTTTAGGTAAGATCGCTTATGGAGTCTACCAAGTGTTCAGAAAGTATGGTGCCCGTAGCGTCGAGACGAACCCGATTGCATTAACCTCCGACGGCACAGGCTACGCAGTCGACTGTCGAATAGTTCTGGATGAGTCATCCGCGTCAAAGTATCCGGAGCTGGGAATCGAATTTCCGCGAGATATTGGCAGGCTGCCGACAGACCTTGAAAGGAAGGCTTGGAAGATTGAAGAGAACGATTTCAGAGGGGTAGCGTACTTCATTCAAATGGCTACTGAGATCAAACCAGGTGAAGGCTACGTAGGCTTTCACGGTATAGGGGGCGGCGGAGCGATGCTAGGGGCCGACGCGCTGGTTCGTCATGGGCTTAAACTGGCGAACTATGCTGATACGAGCGGCAATCCAACCGCCTCGAAGGTCTATCGCGTCGCTAAGATAATACTCTCGCAACCGAACATTGACGGCTACATCCTCATGGGCCCGGTGGTAGCGAACCAGGAGCAGTGGCATCACGCCCATGCCCTCGTAAGAGCCTTGCGAGAAGAAGTTGCAGACAGACGCAAGTTTCCCGTCGTGATCCTCATCGCCGGCAACAAGGAAAGTGAATCCATAGAGATCCTCAAGCACGGCCTAGCCGGCCTTTCCGCTCAGATAGAAGTGTACGGGCGAGATCATGTTTACGACGTAGATTTCGTAGCAGAACAGATGAAGAGACTTGTTGATGAGTACACAAGAGATAGGGCGAGGAACATTGACAGGTAAAAAAACTTCACCTTACGAGTTTCGCTTCAGAACCGGAAAAATCGTCATCGATCACATGAAATGCACAAAATGCGAGAACTATGTTTGTGTCAAAGCTGATAGTCTCTTTGGTACTGGCGTGTTGAGGATACAACGCGAAAAGCCCGTACTGACAACCAGCTTCGATAATGCCAAGCGACTCTGCAACGAATGCTTGGCATGTGAGCTATACTGCCAAACGTATGGCAACAAGGGGCTACAAATAGTGCTTGACACATTGGATGAATGAAATTGACCATACTCATCGACGAAAGCACAACAGTCGTAGTGCAGGGAATAACAGGGAGAGAGGGTACTGCACGAACAAGAACTATGGTAGATTACGGCACAAAGATCCTGTGCGGAGTGACGCCGGGTCGTGGTGGCATGAAGGTTTGGGACGTCCCTGTCTACAACAGCGTTGGAGAGGCCGTTGGGAAGCACGGCCTCATAGACGCCAGCGTAGTTTTCGTTCCAGGCCCACAGGTCAAAGATGCGGCATTCGAAGCCCTTGGGGCAGGAATAAAGTTACTAGTGATTCCAGCAGAGAGAGTACCACTACAAGACAGCCTCGAGATGCTAGCCCTAGCACGCAAGAAAGAGGCGAGAATCCTAGGCCCAGGCTCTCTGGGCATAATAAGCGCTGGGAAAACCCTGATGGGCTGGATAGGAGGAACAGAAGAATTCGCAAGAGAAGTCTTCAACCCCGGCCCTGTTGGAGTCATCTCGCGCAGTGGAGGGCAGACTACCACTGTCGCTTGGAGCATCACCCAAAGTGCACTCGGAATTACTACAGCATTACATGTTGGATCCGAACCAGTAGTTGGAACTAATTTTGCGGAAGCGCTACTCTTGTTCCAGGACGACCCGGAAACAAGAGCGGTCGTAATGTTCGGCGAAATTGGAACAGTTGCAGAGGAAGAGGCTGCCGAGGTGATCAAGGGGGGCAAATTCTCCAAACCCCTCGTGGCCTACATTGCAGGACGATCCCTGCCGTCGGGTATCAGGTTTTCCCACGCCAGCGCAATAATTGAGCGCGGAAGGGGAACTGCGGAAAGCAAGGTTAAGGCATTGGAAGAAGCCGGAGCACACGTCGTAGACAGGCCACAGGGATTAGCAAGCACCGTCCTCAAATTACTGGAGCGATGACATTATGGCACTACTCAGATCCATACTCTACTTCCCCGCAAACAGTGTGCGAATGATCGTCAAAGCAGCTACCCTTCCAACCGATGCCGTAATATTCGATCTTGAAGATGCCGTACCACTAGATGATAAGGAAAACGCGAGAGGAATTGCAAGAGATTACATCGGACTGATCAAGAAGCGTGGAATCCAAACGTTCGTCCGCGTCAACTCCTTAACTACAGGATTAACCGTCGAAGACATTCAATCCACCGCCGTTAAAGAATTGGATGGAGTGATGCTAGCAAAAACCGAGGCAGGGTCAGACGTAACTAAACTCTCAAAGATCCTTGATCGTGTCGAGAGAAAGGAAAGGATTGCTTCCAAAAGCATCAAGTTGATTCCCCTAATTGAGAGCACCAAAGGCGTGGTTAACTCTCTCCAGATAGCCTCAAGCAACCGCAGAGTGATAGCGGTCGCCTTCGGAGCTGGAGACTACTATAGAGACTTAGGGAGAGACATTAGCCAAATCTCCAACGACGAAGTCGAACTACTATACGCTCGCTCCACCATAGTCAACACGGGCAGAGCAGTTGGAATCCAAGCGATAGATACCCCATTCCTAGGATCGCTAACAGACCGAGAAGCTTTCCTTAGGGAAGTCAGAATCGCAGTGCAATTGGGTTTCAAGGGCAAGCAGTGCATCCACCCATCCCAGATCGAGCCGATAAATACCCTGTTCTCGCCATCACAGAACGAGATCGACCACGCCGGAAGAATAGTCAAAGCCTTTGAAGAAGCTCAAGCCAGAGGGTTAGGAGCCATATCTTTTGAAGGCAAGATGATAGACAATATGACCTACCGCCAAGCCAAAGACACTCTCGCGGCCGCCGAGCTGATCACAGCGAAAACTACGCGCGGCGGATACGTGAGTATATCTGAGATCTTCGCAGCACCGCAACGGTAACTCATGTTCCATGCCGTAAACTACGAAGATTAGCCCACCTTCAGGGACTGGGCTTGAGCTGCAATTACGCATACCACTTTGGTATCATCGCAATAATTCTGTCGGTTCTCAACTTATGACGTTTATGTGAATGAAAATAGGGTGCAAGATACATCATTCTTTTTGGGACTATTCTTTTGTTTTGCAAAACATTCTTGAATGTTTGTCTCAGTTTTCCACAAAAACGAGAGAAAGCGTTTTCATGACGTCATTAGACCCTACACACTAACGGACTACTTATGACGTTAGTAGAAATCCCACAACAAGGTCTCTCGCATTCACGCAGCCGCTAATCGCGCGTACGTGCGTATGCTTCTTTCGCCTCATCTTCCCTTGAAACGATGTGCATGTGCCACCCGATACACGCATAACGGGAAAATCAATATCAACTACCACGAAACAGGCGCGGGTCTTCCATTCGTCTTGATCCATGGTCTCTCCGACAGTTCCGCCCTGTGGTCCTCCATGATCCCGAAGTTGTCTACACACTATCGCACCATCGCCCTGGACCTTCGTGGCCACGGAGAGTCCGAGAAAATTCCGCGAATACATCAAACCCTGAATCACAATTACCCCTCTTCGCAAGAAACATGAAGCGCGCCACTCTCGGATCCAATCTACCCGACAAAGTCTAAATCAACAAAAATATCGCAAGCTTAGGCTAGGTCAAAATAAATATGAGAAATCAGCATCTGGAAGAACACTTTCGTCGAAGTGATATTTCATTGATTCTCTCTTGGGTGATGCTCTTGTGAAGTTCTCGTTGACTTTGCCTGAGGCAGTCCAGAGAGCAATCTGGAAAGTCAGATACCGCAGCTTGGCTTGGGCTTTTTCCAAGAATAAACTGATTCTTCGTATCCTCATGGTTAGATATCCTCCAAATCACAACTACTGGAAATACTTGGATCAACTTATTTCAGAACTGAAAGCGGCGAAGTGCGATGGCATAAGGGAGAAAATAGTGGATATCGCTAACAATTCAAACAAGTTCAACCCCACAATGAGTTAGAGATAGCACGAATCTTAGGCGAGCATCGAAAGAAGAACAAGCTGCTTCAGGATAGTTACGTATAATCAACAATAGCAAGCCCCGATATGTTGGTGGAAGACGAGACTGGTAGCTATTATGTGGAAGTCAGAAGATTTTCCGATGATGAAACCTCTGGAATTATCATAGACGAACTTCGGCGCTTTCTTGTTGATTCAACGCCACACTGTCGAGTCGACGTATTACTGCCAGAGACCCTGTCGCTTCCTGCGAACAACCACGTAGCGAGAGGCATAAAGCAAGCGAAAATCAGAGAAATCATTGACAAGTTCAAACAGATCGGCTCATGAATTCGCTCCAAGGTGCGGTCACCCGAGATTTCTCACTTGCAAGCCCGGCAAAGTGTATGACGCCGACATTTCATATCTGTATGCTATTGTTGACCGTTCAGAAACGAATGGGAAACTGTTCTCCCACTCTAATTTTGAAGTCAACTTTCAATGGAATAATATCACGCTGCGGAAGTCATTCACCGGTTTCAATCTCATCGTTCAGCTTGTTAGCTCTGGCTTCGAAGGAGGCATTTCCGAGCTTCGTGCCCTCGATGCGCTACCTCTTTGGACTTCCAAAGCTAATATGTCAAGGTTGTTCGTGCCCCTCCCCAATGTGGGTGGATAGCTCAGAATTTACTTTACTTAGCATTGTTTTATTTATTAGATCACGGAGAACAAAGTACGAAAGGTGTGAAAATGCCTTGAATAAGAAAATTGTGGCGCTGGGTATCATTGTGCTTGTGATCGTCGCATCATCAATAGCAGGATACGTACTCTACACTCAATCAGAGAAGACCCGCCTTGCACAGGAGAGATTGAAGCAGTGGCAGGATACTTTGATAGTGGGCACCACGATGTTCTTTGAGAACCCAGATCCAAGCGCAGGTTTTACTGGTTTTGATGAGGTCGCCGCAGCGCTTACGCACGATTATCTCTGGACGATTGATCGAAACACGGCTGGAATCTATCACCCTCACATCGCTGAGAGCTGGCAAATGAAGCAGACGGCTGAAGGCAGATATTACCTAGAGGTCAACATAAGGAAGGGCCTGAAATTCCAGGACGGCACACCGGTCAACGCTCAAGCAGTCAAGTCCTCATGGGAGCGAGCACCAATCGTTGACCCCAGAAAGGCGAGTTATTACTCAAGTTTTCAACAGCTTGTTGTCACTGACGACTACACTTTGAGAATATACATGAAAAGCTCCTTCACCCCGGAGTTGTTCTCTTGGATGGATCAAGGTGAAAACTACGGAGTCATATACAGTCCCGCGTCAGTGGAGAAGGCAGGAAAAGACGGAATGAAGATCGTCGGAAACGGTAGATACCAGTGGAAGGAATGGGTTACCGGAGAGCGAGCGGTATTTACTGCCTCGCCAGACTATCCTTGGGGAGCTCCAAAGATCAAGAACCTTATCGTCAGGTTCTTCGCCGACCCGGCAAGTATGAGGATAGCTCTGGAGAACGGAGAGATAGATATAGCTCTGAAAGACCTGACAAAAGAAGACATCCTTGCTTTGCAGACGAATCCTAATGTAGTTGTTGAGCTGAGGCCTTCTGGTTTCAGCAGATATTTCATGATCAACCGAAAGTTCAAGCCCTTCGACAACATACTCGTGAGAGAAGCTCTGGCGTACGCGGTAAACGTCTCTGAGTTCATCACAAAAACACAGCGAGGCTTAGCGAGCCCAGCGTACAGTATGGTTCAGGACTGGATGAAATACTACAACCCAATATTCCATCAGATGTATCCATACGATCCTGCTAAAGCAAAACAACTCCTAACTCAAGCAGGGTATCCCAATGGGTTCGACACAGCATTGTGGTATTCGACACGATACGATGTAGCTGATACCGAGAAGAACACAGCAACAATCTTTCAGTCACAGCTTGCCAAGATCGGCATTAGGGCCGACCTAAAGTTCGCTGAGTGGGGAGCATTCGTAGCATACCGCAGCAATGGTACCGTCATGCCCTTAGCACTCATGGGATGGAAATTCGATTATCCAGACGCAGACTCGCAACTTTATGCTCAGATGCAAGCAACTGGCGGCCGATCCTATGATTGGTACGGGTACAAGAACAGCACAGTGGAGAAGCTACTTGCTGACGAGAGGCAAATGTGGTCGGCAACAGGAAACGATCCGCCGCAGCGCAAGCTCATATTCGATGAGCTTCAAACGGAGCTCGCAAGAGATGTCGTACTGATACCGCTGTGGCATGCAAGTGAGTATGAGATCTTCAGGAGCTACGTTAAGAACTATCACGCGTACTGGACAACATATTATCATGATTTTCAGCTCGCCGAGAAAGAGTTGCCTAAGACATCCAGTGCTGGTGCGCTAGAAGTACCAGTAAGCCTTCAACTTGGATTCGTGACCAATGTAGCCGAGCGCATTCTATGTTCGGATATGCCCAGCACTGCTAGCAGATGAACACATTCCCGTTGCCGGGCTAAGCCGGCTGGCCGGTTGATATCGGTCCGACGTTCTCTCCGGGGACATCAGATGTGTCCCATGATGCATGCGATCAAAGGCAATATTCTAATTTGGTTATGAGACTATGCGAGTTTGACGGCGCGTTTTTGGAATCACGTAAAATCTTCTACACAATATACATAGACAAACTTTAAGCTAGCTTGTTACGCCTTTGACACATTGGCATTGATGTGAATGAAATTCACAGTAGGCAATGTTTCTGCAGAGAACGGATCAAAGGCATTTGGATGGTTGGACATAGGGCGCAGCCCAGACGGTTCGATGATTGGCGTGCCAATTATGATTGTCAACGGTGCAAGGGACGGACCTAAGCTTTGTGTGGATGGCTGTGTTCACGGAGATGAGTACGAGGGCACAGAAGCCATCCTGAAACTCGTACGGGAAATGGATCCAACTGAGTTGAAAGGGACTCTCATAGCTGTTCCTGTCGTGAACGTTCCTGCGTTTGCAGCTGGATTGCGTGCGAACCCGGTGGACTATGATCGCTATGACATAAACAGGGTCTTTCCTGGAAACTCCGATGGACACGTCAGCGAGAGGATAGCGTTCAAGCACTTCGAGACGATCTCTAGGGCCGACTTCTACATTTCACTTCATGGAGGAGGAAATTTCGAATTCCTCGAACCATTTGTTAACTTCTCAATCGATGAAGGCCTTCCTGCAACCTTGGTCAACCAGTCTATGGAATTGGCCAAGGCCTTTGGACTGAGAATTGTGAACAGACGTCCAGGCTCTTTCGCCGGAACAGCTCGCCTAGCAGCAGCAAGAAGAGGTATCCCTTCAATAACACCTGAGCTCGGAGGCCAATGCGAACGAGCTGACAGACGCCAAGTCAATGTTGACCTATTCGTCAAAGGCATCAACAACGTGATGAAGTATCTTAGCATGATGGAAGGGGAGCTTGAGAAACCTAAGAGTCAAGTTCTGGTCGAAACGACTGAAGTCCGATGTGAGAACGGCGGTCTGCAAATTCCGATGGTAAGGCCAGGAGGAAGCGTAAGCAAAGGAGACCCACTTGTGAAGATTTTGACGCCATTCTTTGGGGATGAGATTGAATGTGTGAAAGCCCCATTCGATGGACTAGTGTGCTTGATGTGGGCATATCCGATAGTTCAGCCCGGCGACTGGGTAACCCACCTTGGCAGAGTCATAAGAGTCTTGTAAGGCATGCTCGTGTCATGACCCTCAACGTGACTTGGAGGTAGAGGGAGTGCGAAGAGGCTCATACATAGCGATCAGGTTGCTGCTGTCAATTCCTACAGTCCTCCTACTGGCTACCACCGTTTTTGTCGTGACACACATTTTGCCCGGAGATCCTGTCAGGATGATGGTGGGCGATGTCGCTACTGAAGCGCAGGTCCAAGCAATAAGGCACTCGCTGGGTCTAGATAGACCTTTGTACATTCAATATTTCGATTACTTGTACAATCTTTTGCATTTGGATTTCGGAACCTCTATTAATAGTCGCCTTCCAGTTCTTCGTGAAATTGGTGCTGCACTTCCTGTGACAATAGAACTGACCATAGTGGGGCTAATGTCTGGAGTGGCTGCTGGTCTACCTCTTGGTATACTTGCAGCGTTGAAGAAGGGAAAAGCCGTGGACCACATTCTTCGAGCGTTCTCTATTGGCTGCTATTCTATTCCAATATATGTAACCGGAATACTTTTGCAGTTATCTCTCAGCTGGTACTTTCGAATACTGCCAGTTGCGGGACGAATGACCTCTACGATTGATGTTCAAAAGATCACTGGTCTCTATGTAGTAGACAGCCTTTTGACGCTCAATTTTGCAGCCATGTTCGACGCACTGGCGCATTTGATACTGCCTGGCATTACGTTGGCGATTTACCTTCTGCCCATGTTAAGCAGAATGAGTAGGGCCAGCATGATCGACGCGCTTACTGAAGATTACATAGTGACGGCTAGAGCCAAAGGTCTAACGGAGAGCTCTGTCGTATATCGACACGCGTTTCGCAACGTATTACTGCCGACTATTACAGTTATTGGGTTAAATTTCGCTGGTCTT
>Ga0187850_10003865_pt1 | contig 12315 bp, 11 predicted proteins | sample June2016WEW_4_15_FD_132436 | JGI IMG/M metagenome (GOLD analysis project Ga0187850, IMG submission 132436) | Peatland microbial communities from SPRUCE experiment site at the Marcell Experimental Forest, Minnesota, USA - June2016WEW_4_150 | ecosystem: Environmental > Terrestrial > Soil >... | reverse complement strand
CCCCCCCCCACCCCCCCCCCCACAACCCACCAAACAACACCCGCGTAATCACCAGCGACAGCCCCATCGAAACCGCCCCCCCCGCCTTCCCGCTCTGCCAGGAGCCACTCTTCAGCCGCTGACAGGCTTCAAACCCGCCGAGTACCGAGTTGGAGGCCGCTGCTGTCCGGAGTCGAGCACACGGGTGCCCAGCTTGGTGGACTTGTTGTGTTGGGAGCGCAGCCGTGAAGAATCAGGCTAGGCATCAGTCCGTAGCGGACAAATACGCGCGGGAAGGTCACCCCTCCATCGAGGAACTCGTCGCCGAACAGGGCACCGTCTTCCCGAGCGACCCGCGCGAACTTCTGGGCGACTTCTGGCCGGAAGACGAATCTATCGAGGACTTCCTCACCGCGCTCCACGAATGGCGAAGCCACCACCGGACCGATCGCGCTGCACGACCCCCTGTGTAGTCGCCACCGGCGTGGCTTCGTCTCGGCCCCGTCTCCTCGTACCCTAACCCTCGAATCGAACGCAGCCGCGATCGCTGCGACGGCCGGCGGTCTGCGGCGTGCCCGCGAGACACCAGCTCCTCAAATCATCCCTAACGCATCTCCCAGCATCCGCTCCGCTTCCTCCAAGAACTCCCGCGCCTGCCCGATCATCGCCTCCACGTCCTCTTGGGTCATCGCCACCGTGAACCCGTAGTCACCCTCCAGACGCCGGTCGAAAGCCCCCAGAAGCCAGCGATGATACTTGGAATCCATCAACCCGGCCTTCGCAAAATGCTGCCCAAACAGCGCGTGGATTCCGGAATGACTGCGCGCACGCATGCCCCGCTCATGGAGCAATGCTTCAGCCACGTAAAACATGGCGTAATAAGCCCGGCCCGCGCCGAATTCCCGCTCCCCTTCGCGAACCAATATCTCGGCGGCGCGAATCGCTCTGGCAGCCTTGTCGAGCAGGTTCCGGGTGCCCTCCTTCACGCTGCGATTGCCTCCTCCCGCACATTCTCCAGAAACGGGCTGTCCACGGACCTCCACTCAGCCTCCGCAACGAAGACCCGGCTGACGCTGACACCGTAATCCAGGGAGCGATCGGACACCAGGTAACCGGTGCGCTCGATCTCAGTCCCATAGGAATCGATGCGGTCAAGGACAATCAGAATGTCCACATCCGAATCCTCCCGCTCCTCGCCCCGCGCACGAGACCCGTACAGATACACCCCCCGCAACCGCGCCCCATAAATCTGCTCCAGGCCGCGCTTCAACTCACCCAACAGCGCCCGAATCCCATCCGTCATCGCTCCCCCAAGCTTACCGCAACCTCTCCCTCACAAGCCCCCGCCGCCCTACGTGGAAAACCCTCTCCCGCAGCTCATCCCACGAACCCGCCCGCCATTGCCCACGTCGCGTTCCCGAAGCCAACGAAATGTTGGCGTCGAGGGCGGCCATCACTGTTTGCGGTTGCTCCGGCGGGCTCTCTTGAACTCCTCCACAAGCTCGTCCCCGCTCACGCCCGCGGCCTCCAGCATTGCGTCCAGTCGAGCGGCGGCGGTCCTCAACGCCGTCAAATCCTCGTTCTTCGGCTTCTTGCGCGTCGGTATGTAGAATCCCACCGTCTCGCCATGCCGCGTAATCGCCACCGGAGCATCGGCCTCCAAGAACGACGCCAGCCTCTGCCGAAACTCCCGAACCCCAACTTTGACCGCCTCCATATGTACCTCTGTGTACACATGATATCACTTTTTCCGATCCAATCGATGACCTCGAAGACGCCCCCGGATCGAGAACCCCGGCCAGCCGTATCGCCAGCGAGCTCTCCACCGTCTTCCACGACTTCCCCGACGCGTCTTTCTACTCCGACATCGCCCACGCAAAACAGGTCGCCAGCACCATGACCGAGGCTTGCCTCGTGTGCAAGACCCTCGGCGCCGGCCTCCGCCAGGTCCACGTCAGCGACGCGAACACCCGAAGCAAGCACGACCCCCTCTCCTACGATTCCACCCTGGCTTTCCGCGAGGTGGCCCGCCTGATCCCCGAACACATCCCCCTCATCCTCGAGACCCCCATCTCCGAGCCGCAGATCGACGCCGAAATCGACCAGAGGCCCCAAGGCACCGTGGCACAGAGCGGAGAGCAGACGGCGCGCAGCACGGCAACGAAATAGCGCATGATGGTAGAGTCCCCTATGGGAATGTCATCCCCATTCCTCGACGATCTTGCCCAGCGACTCGAGGCCGGCTGGCCCCACATCTTCGCAGCCCGCAGCCGCGCGCAGGCGAAGAAGGCCGAACTGAGGCCCAAGCTGGTAGGAATGGACTCCGAGGATACCAGCATCGTTGTCTTCGGTTCTCTCGCCCGCGATGACTTCACCGAAGGAAGCGACATCGACTGGACGTTTCTGATCGACGGATTGGCCGACCCAAAACACTTCAATCTGCAACGTAGCGTCGAGGCCGTGATCAACGAGGGCGCCGCCAAGCCCGTCGGTCGCGAGGGCACCTTTGGCGGTATGGCTTTTAGCCACGAGATCGTCCACCAGATCGGCGGCCAGGAAGACACCAACCGCAACACCACTCGGCGTGTTCTCCTGTTGCTGGAGTCCGAGCCAATCGGCCGCACTGACGCCTACAAGCGGGTCGTTACGAATCTCCTGAAAAGGTACATCCTCGAAGACCGAGGCTTTGTCCAGCGCGCTGGCCCGTACCATGTCCCCCGCTTCCTTCTCAACGATCTTGCCCGCTACTGGTGGACGATGGCCGTCGACTTTGCGTACAAGCAGCGCACCCGCTCAGGCGAAGGAGCCGCCATTCGAAACATCAAGCTCCGGATGTCACGGAAGATGACGTACGTTTCCGGACTCCTCACCTGCTTCGGTTGTCACCTGAAGATCGGAGCCCTGACGGCGGGCCCGGACTGCCCGCGCAGCGGGGCCGAGGCTGAATGCATCGACTGTCTCCGCAGGCGCCTGACCCGGCCTCCACTCGAAATCCTTGCTGAGACGCTGCTTCAGTTCGACCACTTGGATCCCACGGCGCGCAAGCTGCTGGCCGCCTACGACGGCTTTCTCGGCATCCTCTCGGACTCCGAAAAACGAAAGCACCTCGAAGAACTTTCCCAAGATGAATACGAGAACGACGCCGTCTTCCAGGAAGCGCGCCGCCTGAGCCACGATTTCCGCGATGCTCTCCTGGATCTCTTCTTCGACCAGAAGTCGGGCCTGTTTGATCTGACCAAGAACTACGGAGTCTTCTAATGAGACCCATCGGCTTCTCTACCGGCGCCCTGGCCTACTCTGATTTCCGCCTCGGCCTGTCCATGCTGCACGGCCGCGGCATCCATGCCGTCGAGCTTTCGGCCCTGCGTCAGCACGAGCTCGCACCGCTCGTCGAAGCTCTCGACAGTCTCGACCTCTCGCAATTCACCTACATCGCATTCCACGCGCCGAGCGATCTCCGGCCGCCGGAGGAAGAACAAGTTCTCCATCTCCTGGAACGCGTTGCCCGCCGCCGCTGGCCGATCGTCGTTCACCCCGATTCCATCCACACGCCGCCCTTATGGACGCGATTGGGAGACTCCCTCTGTATCGAGAACACCGACAAGCGCAAGCCCATCGGCCGCACCGCCGAAGAGCTTTCCGTCGTCTTTCAAAACTTCCCCGACGCCTCCTTCTGCTTCGACATCGGCCACGCAAAACAGGTCGACACCACCATGACCGAGGCCTACCTCATGTTGAAAGCCTTCGGCGCCCGCCTCCGCGAGGTCCACGTCAGCGAAGTCAACACCCGAAGCAAACACGACCCCCTCTCCTACGGCACCATCCTAGCCTTCCGCGAGGTCGCCCACCTGATCCCCGAACACATCCCCCTCATCCTCGAGACCCCCATCTCCGAACCCCAAATCGACGCCGAAATCGACCGCGCCCTCTCCGCCCTCCCCCTCTGCCAAGAGGAATCCCTCGCGCGCTGACGCTCCTCTCCGCCTTCCCCGGAACCCCCGCGCCGCCCCATAAGCGCCAACCTAGCCAGTGGACGCTGGAGGTTGCCGTGGCGCACGCACTCGTGCGTGCCGCGTCGCCACTCCTAGCGACGCCGCGCGCGGTGGACCACGGATAGTCTTCAGCTCGTGCAACCAGACCGGCCTGGACCGGGTTGTTTTCGATGTAGGCCGCAATCCGATTCCACTCCGCCTCGTTCCGCTCTTCTCCGTCTTCTCCGCGACCCCGGGCAGCGCTCAGCCGGCCAGCGCAGCGCGGTGCAGTTCCCTGGGCGCCACTCTCGGAGCGCGCTCGCCCTGCGCCATCGTGGCAAGCCTCACCGCCCGCCAGGGCACCCTGCTACCACCGCCCCGGCGGTTCGTGAAGGTCGAAGGCTCCGCACCAACCCTTCGCCTCTTACCACCGCTGCTGCATTCCCTGAAATCCACCCGTCATGCGCGATCTATGAACGGCAACGCCCTGCCTTCCGTGGAGCGGACTTCACGAGGCCAATGTCGGGTCTGACGGCGAACCAGCGTGTTTTCAGATAGCTAGAACGTTTATCCTCAAGCCATCCCACCCACGAGGCGCGCCCATCAAAACGTTTTGGCGGTCAGCGTTTGTGTTGAACGGTAGCGGGCTTTGCGCCCAGGTGGATCTGAAGGGATCCCAATATCCTGTTTTCAGACCGACCCTCTGCCGTGCGGCTTGCCCTCTGGGCTTCGGATTGTGCTCTAATATCCAGGTGTGGGCCGGTCGTTATGTGGTACCGCGAGCTTGTGCCAGCGGTTTCGTGGCTAAGGGTGGCTGTTTTTCGTCAGTCCAAACAGAAGTAGTTGGACATCGAGGTCTCGAGCGGCAATGGCATTGACAAGTGCTTATGTTCAAGTATATGGGCAGCTTGCCGACGTGTTCAAGCGCATCGCGGAGGCGCAGGCCCCGGAGAAATTCACCGCCCAACATCTGAAAGACCTGGGCTTCACGTCGGCGAACTTCCGTGCTGTCATCCCTCTCTTCAAGGCACTCGGCTTTCTTTCTGACGACGGTGCGCCCACAAGTCGATACCACGAATACAGGAACACGGCTCAGTCAAAGCGAATCCTGGGTGAGGCGCTCCGGGATGCCTACGGCGACCTCTTCACGATAAAGGCACAGCCAACACCTGCCGACCGCGAGTTGATTGAGGGGAAGTTCAAGAGTGTGCACAACGCAACTCCGAACACAGCCAAACTCATGGCGAGTACCTTTTACTCGCTGTTAGATCTGGCCGACCTATCCCCTGCTGCCAGCCAACCCAAGAAAGAGGAGAAGCAACCGGAGCCCGCGACCCAAGCTAAGACCGAGCCTAAGGCACAGCCCAATCCGCTTCACGGTCCGACCCTGCACTACGACATCCAGATTCATCTACCGGCTACGAAGGACGTAGAAGTGTTTAACGCTATCTTCAAGGCCCTGAAGGCACACTTGTTTGAGTGACCACCGACACGAGCTGCGTGACTTTCTCTTCCGTGGCCTGATGTTCGAGGCGGAGGCTACCGGTTTTCAATCGGCTGGTATCCAGGTCGGCGCGGACACCAGTCAGGCTGAAGAACGTTTGCTTTCTCAAGCCCTCTCGCCCTTCAACGTCGCGGCCCGAAACAACGCCTTGGAAATGGGCCGCCTGTACGCTGTGCTGTACTGTTTCGAGAACGAGGTTCGCGCCTTGATCAGGGAGACACTTGAAGAAAAGGACGGCGCGGACTGGGTTGAGAAGCTTCCGAAGAAGGTCAAGGAGTACGCCGAGAACCGCCAGAAAACGGCTTTCCAGGATTCTTGGCTTGAAGGTGAGAAGTCGGATCTATTGGGTTTCGTGGACTTCGGCCACCTCGCTTCGGTCATTATCGAGAAATGGGAGTTCTTCGAAAACATCGTGCCTTCTCAACACTGGCTGAAGCAAAGAATGGACGAGTTGGAGAAGGTTCGAAACTTCATTGCACACAACCGTATGCTGTTGCCCAGCGAATTCCAAAGGGTCTACCTTTACATTGCCGACTGGAACAAAGCGATCGGCCTGTAAGGTCCTCTGGAGACGCGGTGCCCACCGCGCAAAGCTACAAAACCCCGTTCGCAAGGATCGCTTGGGATCGTCTCATTGGGTAGTTGTGGGGCTGCTCCGGATTCCAAACGTGGCTCGTGAGCCTTCCCTCGGCCTGATACGGAACTGACATTCCAACACGAGAACCCTCGGACTGCCTTCCACGGAGCCGAAGCGCCTTCAACTGAGGCTTCACACAATAGATCCTTAGCCGCCTTCCGGCCGCAACTCGGTCCGCAGGGCTTTCGGCCCGATCACTCTCGGTAGACGCCCTTCACGTCCGATGACTAGCCGGCGTCGGTAGGCTATGGCCGGCTTGGATCGTGAACTCGCCGGGCCGATCCCCGAGATCGCCGTTTCGGGCCAACTTCCGAGTGACCGACGATCCGCTCACTGCGCAGGAACCTAGACCCTTCGGCGTCAGGGGGGAGTAATGGCGTTGAGTGCGCTGGGCACAGGCTGGAGAGATAGCCGTACTGGGCACCACGAGCCATCGGCCTGCGCGGTACCGGCAGCGACTTCCACCCCCACCGCGAAACTAATAATCGTGGCTCTCCTCCGCGTGCGCGGGGTTTTCCAGCAGACCTTGATGAAACGTGCCCTGAAACGTGATAGGGTAATACGGATAACCAAGCTCTGGAGAAATTAGCGATGCTCGGCACTAACGCACTCTGCTACCAAGGCATGCAGCGAGTTTTTCGCAACGCCATCGTGCACTTCCTGCGCGAGCGACTTCCGCGGATCTTTCCAAAGGACCACCTCCAACGGATGAAAGGGCTCTTTGGCGAATCATGGGAGAAGGCGGCCCGCAATGCGGCACTTTCTCGTGATCAAGGCGGGACTGCCACGACGATCAAAGACGAATACGATCTTTTGGGCGTCAACCACTTCTACGAACTCTTTGACAAATTCTGGGATAAGCTATTCAGTGCAGAAGCGGGGCACCCCCAAGCCACACCGCGACCAGTCAAAAGCAAGGCACTTGGGAACCTCAAGGCAATCAAGGACGGTCGCGATCCACTCTCCCACCCGGTGGATGAAGAGATCTCCCATGAGGAGGCAATGGGACTCCTTATTGACGCCAAGCAAGTCGTCACAGCCCTCGGCCTGCACGCGCCAGCAGCTGACCTTTCGGAGCTGATAACCCAGCTTGAGCGCGTCGACCAAGTACCCGCCACCGTCGTCCGTCACCTCCCACCACAGGACGCCATCTACCTCGAATTCATCGGGCGCACCACAGTTCTGAACGACCTCACGGCGTGGTACGCACAACCCGATAACCGCCGCTGCCTCCTCGCCGGTGACGGCGGCAAAGGCAAATCCGCCATAGCCTACAGATTTGCACAACAACTGGCGTTCAACCCTGGCAGTTACCAGCTCATCATTTGGCTCAGCGCAAAACGACGGAAATTCCAGGAAGGAAGCGTCGTCCCGATCGCCACCCCCGACTTCACCACTGCGGACGATGCGATCAACCGCCTCCTCCTCGAATACGGCGCGACCACGGACGATCTCCAGGCACCAACCGCCAAGAAACAACAACTCCTCGTCGAGTTTCTCAACTCGTACCCTGCATTCCTCATCGCCGATGATATCGATACGGTCCTCGATGACTATGACGTCGTCAGCCTCTTCACCCACGTCATCCCACACACGAAGACAGCCGTCCTTCTCACTTCTCGACGCGACATCCCCGGCATCAAGAGTTTTGTCGTCAAAGGTTTCGAGGCTCCAGAAGCAGAAACCTTCATTCACTCTCGCATCTCCCTCTACGGCCTCGATCGCACACCATTCACGCCAACCGTCATCACCGAAATCCTCAAGGTCACGGACAGGTCCCCGCTCTACCTCGACGACCTCCTCCGCCTTATCAAAGTCGTCAATGTTCAGAAGGCGATTACCACTTGGTCCGAGCGCCGCGGCGACGAAGCGCGAAAGTACGCCCTCGAACGCGAGATGGAAAAACTCACCGAGGACGCCAAGAAGGTCCTCGTCGCCGCCGCGATCAGCGACACGCCCATCAGCCTCGACGAACTAGAGAACATCCTGGAATTCTCAGCAGACCGCCTCATCAACGCACTCACCGAACTCCAGACACTCTTCCTCATTCCAAAGCCCCGCGTCGTGGCAGGAGAACAACGGTTCGAGATCAACCTAAATACCCGAAAACTCGTACGCCTCGTCACAGGTAGCACCGACCTGTACGCGCGCGTGGAACGTGCCAGCAAAGCACTCAGTGGGCAACTCCCAGACGTCGGTTATGGCGTCATTGGTGCCCTTATCCGTCAAGCACAACTACGCCTGAACACGCAGCGCAATCAGGAAGCAGAAGCGCTCATGCTCCAGGCAATTGATAAGTACCCGAACGCTCCCGACCTCCATGGGTTTCTCGGGTACGCGTACCGCCGCATGGGCCGCGTGGTTGATGCACGAGCACAATTCGAAGCCGCACACAAACTCAAGACGAAGCGCACAGACACGTACCTCCAATGGATCAAAATGGAGCTCGCGGAGAAGGAATGGTCAAGAGCTATTACGGCAGCAGACAAGGCCCTTAAAGCACTCCCCGACGCGTACGAGGTCCTCCAGTTCAAGACTTATGCCAAGCGGCAAGCAGGATTCGACTTCCACCGAGGACTCCATCGGGAAAAGGCAGAGAGGATGTGGCGGGATGCAGTCGAGGACATCAAGAACGCCATTAAGCCGCCAGAGTCCCTGCAACCCGGCGAGCGAACGATCAACGCTGCCATGCTCGCCACGATTGTCATCTGTCTGGACATGCTCGGCGAGTTTGGCGAACGTGACCGATGGCTCAATCAGTGGGAGACCGAACACCCCGACGACCCACGTGTAGCGCGGCAGAAAGACTTCCTTGTTAGAAAGCGCGGCGGTCTTGCGATTCCCGCCGAGGCCTCACGCTAGGGATGTGCCACGGATCAGGAGCGTCGCCTTCGACCCCTACAGCATCGGCGGAGCGGGTAGTTGGGTTCGACCGGTCGGACCCCCGGGAGTTGGCCCGAAACGGCCTTCTGGAAAATAGATCCTGCTTGGTCGCCCAGCGTTTACCGACGTCTTCGGGGCGCCATCGAGTGCTTCGGCCGGATGACGGCCCACTCGGACGTTGGAGGTCCAGGTTCCGCGCCATGGGGCTTCCCGGTCGGTGCTGGCGTCGCCTACCGTCCCTTGAGGGAGAGGCCAAGAGGGTGAATACTGGTATCGGTGCCTTGTGGGCGTCTGTAAACTGTGCCGAGGAGAACGGCAGCTTCAGAGAAGTCATCTGATCCCGCGCGCGTTCTACAGGCTTCTCAGAACGCCCGGTATGGACGACCCCAATCCAATCGTTGCGGATTCCGAAGTCACACAAGCAAGCCAGGAACAGATGGCTCAGCCACTCTTATGCTCAGACTGCGAAGCTCGCCTCAACCGACACGGCGAGAAATGGGTGCTTTCGAAAGGCTATCGGCTGCAAGGCCCATCGCCTCTGTACGCGGCCCTCTCCAATGCATCGCCAGATCCGGCGTTCCCAAGCGGTACAGTCTACAGCGCCCTAGCCGTCCCAGACATAAATATCGATCAGCTCGTCTACTTTGGGGCGAGCATCTTCTGGCGGGCGTCGGTTGCCGATTGGAGGTTGAATCGCAAACCGGCCGAATTGGTGTGGCTCGGAAGTCCGTACGAAGAGCAATTCAGGCAGTATCTTCACGGCGATGCGGAGTTCCCCGCCAATGCGGTGCTGTGGGTCGCTGTGGCTCGTTCCGAGCACCCCTCGCCCGTGTTCGCCTTTCCCGCCGGTGAACGCGTTGGAAGCTACCACCGTCACACGTTTGATGTTTTGGGTCTGTCGTACATGCTTTACGTGGGCAACTGTCTTCCCGAGGAGGTCAGGCGGTTGTGCGCCGTGCGCTCCCCCAATCGATATATGTTTTTCACGGACATCGACCCCATCATCGATCGCAACTTTCGCAGGAGGTTCAGCGAGTCCCCCCCCAGCCCGAAGCTCGCGGCGCTGAGAGAAAAGGATCTCTCAGAGTTTCCGCAGATCGTCAGGGACCAAATGGCCAACCTGGCCAAAGCGCGCTGCGGAAGGAAAGGGCCGAAGTCTTCAGCGATGTGAATATAGTGTTCGCTTGCAACAATCCGGCGCTACGTCAACCTCACCCCGTGGAATCGAGCGCGGCGCCGTCCAAACTCAACAGATCGATTCTTGGGGATTTGACGGCGCCCTCTTGCGGCGTGACGGTAGGTTGACGGCGCATCCCGAAGCAATCCCTGCTCTCTCGCGGCGGCCTCCACCGGCGGTGCTGCCAGGTTGGCCATGCGTGGGAGTTCGGGGAAGTCTGAAGTCAGAGCGGCCTCGGAGCGGATACATCCCGGGAAACGCCGGTTGCAGCACCTCTCTTCACTCCTCGTCCAGCCTCCAGCCAGCGACCGCTGCCGTCAACAGCCCCTCCCCTCGGCCCAACCAGCACGACGAATCACTTTAGGAGCCCCCCTCACAACCTCCTCCCCCGCAACCAGCAAAACAGCACCGGAGTAATCACCAGACTCAGCACCATCGACACCGCCACCCCCCCAATCACCGCGATCGCCAGCGGCTGCAGTAACTGCGCCCCGCTCCCGATCCCCAGCGCCAGCGGCAGCATCCCCGCGATCGTCGCCAGCGCCGTCATCAGAATCGGCCGCAGCCTCCGCCGCCCCGCGCGGAAAATCGCCTCCCGCAACTCGAACCCCTCCGCCGTAAAACGTTTCTCGGCATCGAGCATGAGAATCCCGTTCTTCTGCACGATGCCCACCACCATGATCGCCCCCATGAACGACGCCACGTTCAGCGTCGACCCCGTCACCCACAGCGCCCCCAGCGCTCCGAACGCGCACAGAATCGTCGCCCCCAGAATCGCAATCGGGTGCGAAAACGAACGGAACTCGAACACCAGAATAATGAAGATCAGCAGAATCGAGGTGAGCAGCACCTGCGTCAGCGCCCGGAACGATTCCTGCTGAATCTTGTATAACCCGCCGTACTCGACGTCCGTCCCCGCCGGTAAGTGCACTTCCTTCGGCAGCCGCCTTTGTATCTCCTGAACCGCCGACCCCAAATCCCGCCCCTCCAGCCGCGCCGTCACCGACGTCATCTCCTGTAAGTTGTCCCGGTGAATCTCCGTCACCCCCTGCTCCATTTCCACCTCCGCCAGGCTCCCCAGCGACGTCGTCACCCCCGTCGGCGACGTCAGCAGCAGCGACTTCAACGTCTCCACCGAACTCCGGTACTCCGCCGGATACCGCACCCGAATTCCCACCAGCCGGTTCCCCCGAATCATGTTCGACGCCAGCTCCCCATCCAGGATCGCCGACTCCAGCCCCGCCACGTCCTTCACCCCGAACCCCGCACGCTGCGCCCTCTCCGGATCCACCCGGAAGTTCACCGCCGGCCCCACCACGATGGTCTGGTTCACCACGTCCACCACGCCCTTCACCTTCGGCAGCCACTCCTCGACGCCTTTCGCCACCGCCTTGAACACCGCCGGATCGTCGTGGTACACCTTCACCTCGATCGGTTGCGGCGACCACGACAGGTCCCCGATCAAATCCTCCAGAATATGCGGGAACTCCACCTCGATCGCCGGCTCGCTCCGCACGATCTTCCCCCGTAACTCAGCCGTAACTTCCTCCAGCGGACGCCGCCGCCCCCGCTTCAGCTTCACCAGAAAATCCCCCGTATTCGGCTCCGCGATCGCCAGCGCCAGCCGCGCCCCCGTTCGCCGCGAGTAACTCTCCACCTCCGGCGTCGCTCTTAAGAACTGTTCGATGTGCAGCAGCACCCGGTCGCTCTCCTGAAGCGACGTCCCCGCCGGCATGATGTAATCCAGCACGAACGCCCCCTCGTCCATCTCCGGGAGGAATCCGCTCCCAAGCTGCTTGTAGATCCCCACCGACCCCGCCAGGATCGCCACCGCCGCAATCATCACCACGCCCGTATGCGCCAGCGCCCAATGCAGCGCCGCCTCGTACCGCGCCGTCCCCCACCGCATCACCCGCCCCTCGCCCGCCTGCTCCGCCGCCTCCAACGCCTCCGCTTCCGTTCCTCCCGCTCCCTCCACGCCGCCCCGTTCCGCACCGCGACCGTCAGGGAGCGGTCTCCCCCTAAACACCACCCCCGCCATCACCGGAGTAAAAAATATCGCCAGGAACAGCGACGCCGCGAGCGCCGTCACCATCGTCATCGCCAGCGCGCGGAAGAACACCGCCGTAATCCCGCCCAGAAACACCAGCGGCACAAACACCAT
>Ga0187850_10003849_pt1 | contig 12354 bp, 12 predicted proteins | sample June2016WEW_4_15_FD_132436 | JGI IMG/M metagenome (GOLD analysis project Ga0187850, IMG submission 132436) | Peatland microbial communities from SPRUCE experiment site at the Marcell Experimental Forest, Minnesota, USA - June2016WEW_4_150 | ecosystem: Environmental > Terrestrial > Soil >... | reverse complement strand
TCGGATCCACCAGAATCATCCGCACCTCGTCGGGCGTCGCCTTGAACAGGACCGACATGATGAGCGAGTTCAGCATGACGCTCTTGCCCGAACCGGTCGAGCCGGCGATCAGCAGGTGCGGCATGGATTCCAGCGGCGTCACCTTGATGCGGCCGTTGATGTCCTTGCCGAGAGTGACGGTGAGGCGCGAGGGGGAGTTGGTGAACTCGTCGGATTCGAGCACCTGGCGCAGGCTGATCAACTCGCGCCGCGTATTGGGCACCTCGATCCCGACCGTGGGCTTGCCCGGGATGCGCTCGATGAGAATCGATTCGGCTTGCAGGCCCAGGCACAGGTCGTCGTTGAGCGTGGTGATGCGGCTGTACTTGATGCCGGCCTCGGGCTTGAATTCGAAGGTGGTGACCACCGGCCCGGGGTTGATCTGGACGACCGAGCCGAACACGTTGAACTCCTCGAACTTCGCCCGGATGCGCGCGGCGATCTGCTTCAGCTCGTCTTCATCATAGGCGGGCCGGCCCTGCGGCTCGTTGAGCAGCGAGGTGGGAGGCAACTCGTAAGCCTTGCGCGCGGGCGCGTGGCTCTCGGCCGGTGCGGGAGTCCGCTTCCGAGTCTTTGGCTCGGGCTCCGCCGGCGGCTCCACCAGCACTGGACCGGACTTGGGCTCGGGCAATTGGTCGAGCGCGCGGATGGGGATGTCCGGCTCGAAGGGCGGTTGCCCCTCGGCCACCGGCCCGGGCGGAGGCGGGGCAACTTCAGGCTCGGGCTCAGGCTCCGGATCGGGGCGGCCGCGTGGAGGCTTCGGCGGTTTCGGCGTGGCGACGCGGTGCGCGCCCCACCATCGCCGGACCGGACGCAGCGCCAGCGCCGGAAGGGCCGCGACGTTGGCCAGGTGCGAGATGCGGAAGCTCGAAGCCAGGTACAGCGAGATCAGGAAGCAGGCGAAAGTCACCAGGCTCGCGCCGGTGATGTTGAAGGCCGCGACCGCGTAGTCGGCCAGCACGACCCCGGCCGTGCCACCCGAGGAGACCGCGCCCTCGAACATGGTCCACTTCGGCCCCAGTTCAAAAGCCGTGCAGCCGCTCAGAACGAAAAGCAGGTAGCCGCATGCGCGACCCAGCGGGTACTCGACCGGCCGCGAGCGCACCCAGTTCCAGGCCAGTATGACCAGCACCACCGGCAGCGCGAAGGAGAGCACGCCAAAAAGCTGCAAGAACAGATCCGCCAGGCGCGCTCCCGCCGGTCCGATCAGGTTCTTGGAGTGTACCGCCCCGGCGGCCGTGTTCCAGGACGGGTCATCGGGGTGGTAGGAGACCAGGCTCAGCCAGATCAGCAGGCCGGCAATCAGCGACAGGACACCGGCGGCCTCCGTGAGGCGGGAATGTCGTTCCGCGGATGAGGCGTTCATCCCGTGCGGCGGACAAAGATGGCCAGAGCGATTACTATTATGCCAAAAACGATCCGGTAGTACACGAAAAATCGCAGGGTGTGGGTGCGCAGGAAGCGCAGGAAGAACGCGATCACGAACCAGCCGGTGACCGCCGAGACCAACACGCCGACGAGGACCGGGATCACCGGGAACTGCATGTCCGGAGACAGGCCACTGGGCTTCCGCAAGTCCAGGAAGGCTTTCAGGGCGGCCCCGGCCAGCGCTGGCGCCGACAGCAGGAAGGAAAAACGGGCCGCGGTCTGGCGGTCGAGGTTGCGCATCAGGCCGGCCGAGATGGTGATCCCGCTACGCGACACGCCCGGCACGATGGCCAGCGCTTGCGCCGCACCGATCACGATCGAGTCGACGAAAGACACCTGCCCGATGTCCCGCTTGGCCTGGCCCAGGAGCTCGGCCACGTACAGCACGAACCCGAAGACGATCACCATGGTCCCGATGACCAGCGAATTGCGCCAAGCAGGCCCCTCGGCCTGGTCCTTGAAGACGTACCCCAGCGCCGCCACCGGAATCGTGGCGATGGCCAGCAGCCACAGCAGCTTCCGGTTCTGGGCCAGAGCTGGGTCAGGCTGGTACTTGAGCCCGAACGCCTGGGCCGCCAACTGGATCCAGTCCCGATAGAAGTACGCCAGGAGCGCCAACAGCGTGCCCAGGTGGAGCGCGATGTCGAAAGCCAGACTGTTCAGGAAGGGGTGGTCCCAACCAAACCAGAGCGGCAGTTCCCTCAGGTGCGCGGTGCTCGAGATGGGCAGGAACTCCGTCAGGCTCTGGACAATGGCGAGGACGATGACCTGGTAGAGGGGCATAGGGGCGCACTCCCATCCTATCGCATCGCCGCGCGCAGTCTAGGTTGCCGTCTCCGAAGTCACTTGACACCGCTCCCTTACGGTCGCGGCTCCGATCCGAGCCGCGCGCGCCAGCAAGCGGTCAGTGAGCTTCGGAGACAGGAGACTAGGAAGTGAGCCGCTCCCATGCGGCCTGGTAGCGGGCCAGCCGCTCCCGGTCCCTTGGGGTGATTTCAGGCAGCCGGCTGGCATCCATATTGTCGGCCAGATCAGCCAGTTTGACCCGCCGGGCTAGAGGGTTCCCGGCCGCCCGCTCGATGAAATCGGCGTAACTTTCGCCCTTGCGCCGGGTCAGCGCATCCAGCGCACGTAGGACCTCTTCGCGGTATCCTTGCTGCCGCAGAAACTCCACCGTGATCCCGGCATCCTCGAGCACATCGTGCAGCACCGCGGCGATCCTGTCCGCTTCGCCCTTCAGCCGCAGCATCACCCGGAGCGGGTGCAGGATGTACGGCGCACCCGCCTTGTCCACCTGGCCTCGATGCGACTGCGCCGCCAGGACGATCGCGTCCTCCAGGGTTGGTTCTCTATCCATGCAGGTTATCCAGGATCTCCCGGTAAGCGACCAGCATGTTGGCGCCCGACTCGCCGATCAGCACGCTGAGCAACGCGCAACCGGGGTCGGCCGCCGCCAGCTCCCTGAGCGACATCACCAGTTTGTGGAGCGCCTCTACCTGGCCATGAATCGTCTCCCCAGCTTCCTCCCGCGGCACACGGATCTTCGATCTCAGATCGGTCACGTCCCGCCTGAACTCCGCGCACCAGGAGAGCAGGCGCTGGCGCAAGACCTCATCCATATCCAGCCCCGGAAGCTCCTTTTCGATATACGCCAGGTTGGAGAGGATGACTCCGAAGCTCTCATCGTTCCCGCGTCCCATAGGCGTTCAGAGTATACAACACCGGCCCCGGACAACGGGCTTTGGAAGTCAGCCTCTGGTGAACAGGGCCACTGCCGCCTCTGGCGTGAGGACCTGGACGGGGGAATCGGGAAAGCCCCTCGGATCTCGGGTCACGATCGCATCGCAACCGGCGGACTGGGCGGCTGACGCGGTGATGGCGTCCTCGAAATCGGGCCAGGAGAACTCGAGGGCTTGCCGGACCACATCCCCATCGACAGCCGCTATTCCGAAGACCCGAAGGATCGCGGCCACCGTGCGCCGCGCTTTGGAAGCCCCTCGCTCCTTTCGGACCAGGTAGTGGATCGTCGTGACCGCGTGAGCGGCCAACACCCCCTCGGCCATTCCCGTCTCGATTGCCGCCCAAAGCGCCGCGCTCGGCTCGGCATGCGGTTTGCGGTCCAGGAGCACGTCGAGCACCACGTTGATGTCGACCAGGATTTTCTTCACCGGTACTTCCGCGCCAAATGGCGCCGGTACTCGCCGCGGTCGGCCTTCTTCAGCGTACCCCTCAGCGAACGCAGGACCGGGGGATCCTCGCCCGCCTGCGGAGGGTCGGAGACGACGGCGAGGTAGGTTTGCACGAGCTTGGATACCGACAGGCCTCGCTGTTTCGCGTAGCGCTTCGCGCGCGCCACTACGGCTTCGTCGACACTGAGGGTGAGCTTGGACATCACACGTATTGTACCACCGAATTGATACGTATTGCCCTACCGTTGCCGCTCGACCCACGCCCACCAATACTCGAAGCTTACCGGCTGGCTGCGGTCGTTGCCAGCATAACACCCCTTATCGCCCTCCGGGCCGGCGACGCCGGTGACTTCGGCGAAATAGAAGTTCCACACGTCGCAACCGTGACGGGCGTCGAGCCCCCCCTCGGATTTCTCCAGGACCTTGCGCCTCACCTCCTCGGGCGAGCGCAGCGGCTCAATGCCGGGAGCGCCGAGTTGGACGAACGGCATCAGCCGCGGCGGAACCTCCCGGTACGGGATCAGGTGGGGCGGCGCCGACTCAGGCTCCACCAGCCACACGCGCCGGCCTTCGAAATAGCGGATCAGTCTGGCGTTGCTGGTCCGGTCCAGCTCTCTGGCCCAGACCACCCGGGAGTGGTCGATGTCCGCGCCGTTGTGGACCCACTCATTCCCCGGATCGCGCCGCGCCGCGTACCGAACGAACACCAGGTGCTTCTCTCCCGATCGCTCGAGCTGGCCGAGGATGCGGGCGCGCTCCACGCCGACGAGCGCCGGCCAGCGCCAACTGCCCTGCCCGGCTACGGCGGCCGGCAGGCGGGCGGCCAAGACCTGGACCAGCAGCATCAGGGCGCAAGCCACGGGCAAGCCACGGACCACGCACAGCCCCACGGGGCGCTGCCGCCAACGCCACAGCCGCAGCCTCCGCATACCCATGACGACGATCAGAACCGCTAGTCCCGTGGCCGGCGCCGCATAGTGGGCGTTGTGCCACACCTGCCCAACCAGCGCCAGGGAGAACGCCGCGCCCACCAGCAGCAGTGGCCTCGCCTTGCGGTCGCGCCAGAGGAACGGCAAAGCGACCAGCGGGATCGTGAGCAGCGGCCCAAAGTAAAACCGCCAGTAGGCCCCCGTCTTCTCTTTCAAGTCGGCCAGCGGCGCCTTGCGTGTGTGGAGATAGCTGTTCATCTCCCAGCCCAAGTAGAAGTGCCGGAGCTCGCGATTGTTGAACAGCGGCTGCGGGCGCGGCGCCTGCCACACGAAGTGGGGCGCCATGGTAGCGGTGTTGCGATAGAGAACGTAGGGCGCAAGCCAGGGCTTGCCGGTGATCCGCGCGAAGGAGTACCCCATTCCGGCGGCGGTCAGCGCCAGCAGCGCCGCCAGCGGAAGGACGATCGAGCGCCACGCCACCCCCCGCGAGGGACCGCTCCTGCCCAGCATCCAGGCAAGCAACACCAGGCCGATCGCCAGGCCGAAGACCGCGCCCTCGAACGGCCGGCTGTTGGCGAGCACGGCCAGCCCCAGGCCCATTACTACGGCGTGGCGCCAGCGAGGCGCGCGCATGATTCGCGCCAGGGCCCCGAGCACCAGCGCGCCTCCGGCCGCGGCCAGAGCGCCTCCCCAGTAACTGTTCATCCAGTAGTTCGACACGCCCAGCCGCAAAACCACTAGAATGGCGCCCAGCAACGCCCACCGCGGCGGCAGGAACCCCTGCAACATCCAACAGACCGTGCCGCACATCAGCGCGACCCCGAGCCACACGCCGGCCCACCAATGGCCAAACAGCACCTTCCCCGCGGCCAGCGCAGCCGCCTGCGCGACCGGAAACGCACTCGCATAAACCGGCCGGACCAGGATGTGCACGCTCTCGAAGTGGACCCAGAACGGGTGTTGCGGGTTCGCCAGGCGGCCGTGCGCCAGAGTGTCCGCCCCGAGAAGGAAACTGAACTCGTCGTCGCAGCGTGGCTCCGGAGCCGGAAACCAGGGCAGCAGGAGCGCGCGCAGGACCAGTGGGGCGAGAGCGGCGACCAGAATCGCCAGTCCCTTTCTTCGGGCCAGGCGCGCCAGCGGACCTTCCCACCACCCCAGCCACCGTGACCTGAAGTGCGCAGCGGCCAGCGCCACCGCCAGCACCGCCGCCGCTAGTGCGATCTCCGGGCTGGGGAGGTCCGCCGACCGCTGCAAGAAAAGGCAGATCACAATGTGCTAGTATCGCAAGCTTAGTCTCACAGCTCCACCTGGAGTGGAGGCACCCACAGAATGAAGATCCTCAGCCTTGGCGCAGGCGGTTTCATCGGGTCGCACCTGACCCATCGGCTGCTCGTCGAAGGACACACCGTAACCGCGGTGGATATCGAAACCGACAAGATCACCGACTTCCTGGGACACCCCAATCTCACCTTCATCCAGCAGGACATCCGGAGCCCGGAATGGAACCTCGACAGCCTGGTCCGGGACTCCGATCTGGTGATCGACCTGATCGCCTACGCCAACCCTGGGCTCTACCTGCGGATCCCCTTGGAGGTTTTTCAGCTCAACTTCATCGAGAACCTCAAGATCGCCGAGGCTTGCGTCCGGCACGGCAAGCGGCTGATCCAGTTCTCGACGTGCGAGGTCTACGGCAGAACCGCGGCCAGCTTGAAGAACGCCCGGCTTGCCGACCCCGAAGACCCCATCCACGCAACCTTCAGCGAGGACACCAGCGAGTACATCCTCGGGCCGGTCTCCAAGCACCGCTGGATTTATTCCTGCGCCAAGCAACTGCTCGAACGGGTGCTGCACGCCTACGGGATCGAGATGGGTTTCAACTACACCATCATCCGGCCGTTCAACTTCATCGGGCCGAAGATCGACTTCCTGCTGCACGAGAAGGAGGGCATCCCCCGGGTCTTCTCGTTCTTCATGGACGCCCTGCTGAACGGCACCCAGATGAAGCTGGTGAACGGCGGCGTGAACCGCCGGTGCTACACCTACATCGACGACGCCGTGGAGTGCTCCTGGCGCATCGTCGAGAACCCTGGCGGGGTTTGCGACCGGCAGATCATCAATATCGGCTCGCCTGCCAACGAGGTCTCGATCCGGCGGATGGCGGAGATGATGCGCGAGATTTACGCCGAGAAGTTCCGCGATCCCTCCGTGCCGCTGCCGGAGATCGTAAGCGTGCCCGCCGAGGAGTTCTACGGGCAGGGCTACGACGACTCCGACCGCCGCATTCCCGACATCACCAAAGCCCGGACACTGCTGGGATGGGAACCTAAGTGGGGCATCCGCGACATTCTCGAGACCACCATGCGCTACTACGTTTCCAGCTTCCGGAAGAATGGTTGAGACCGTTTTCGTCCTGATGCCGGCCTACAACGCCGGGGCCACCGTCGAGAAAGTCTTCGCACGGATTCCCCCCGAGGCGAAGCGGCGCATCCGGCGATACGTCGCGGTCGATGACGGCTCGAAAGACGACACCGCGGCGGCCCTGGCCCGACTCCAGGCCGAGTTTCCGAATCTCGTGGTGCTGACGCACGAGACCAACCGCGGCTACGGCGAGGCGGAGAAGACCCTGCTCCGCTACGCGCTGCGGGAGGGCGCGGACGCCGGCGTCCTGCTGCACTCCGACGGCCAGTACTCGCCCGAGAAGATCCCCGAGCTGCTCGACCCGCTCGACCGCGACGCGGCCGACCTGGTGCAGGGCTCGCGCATGCTGGGCGGCGGCGCCCTCCGCGGCGGCATGCCGCTCTATAAATTCATCGCCAACAGGGCCCTCACCGCGATCGAGAACTGGGCCTTCGGCCTGAGGCTCGCCGAGTACCACAGCGGGTATATGCTGTACTCGCGGAAAACGCTGGAAACGATCCCGTTCGAGAAGCTCTCCGGCTCCTTCGACTTCGACCTGGAGATGATCGTCCTGGCCCGCGTCAAGGGCCTGCGCATCGCCGAGGTCGCCATCCCGACCATCTACGCCGGGGAGAAGTCGCACCTGCGCCCCATCCAATACGGCCTGGACGTGCTGAAAGTGGTCCGCGACTATAAGCGCGGGAAATACCACGCCCTCTGAGACCACGCACATTTTTATCCACCGCCCGGAGCCCCCCCGGAGCCCCCCCCGCCCCTCTTGCCCGGCTCCGTGATACCATACACAAGGTATCCCAGTGAACCCGACCGGTGACTACATGCCGACGCTCGAAGCTTTGGGAACCAGCGATATGGGCCTGGTCCGCCAGAACAACGAAGACTACTGGTTCATCGACCCGGCCCTGCGCGTGGCTATTGTGGCGGATGGGATGGGAGGCGCCTCCTGCGGAGAGGTGGCGTCCTCGATGGCCGTGGAAACCGTCCTGGAGTACCTGCGGAACACGCCTCTGGTGGAGCCCATCCCGATGATCGAGGCGGCCATCCAGGAGGCCAACCGCCGGGTGCTCGAGAAAGCCCGCAGCGACGAAGGGTGCAGCGGCATGGGATCGACCTTCGTGCTGGCTTTCTGGGAACTGCCGCGGCTGCTCATCGCCAATGTCGGCGACAGCCGGGCCTACCTGTGGCGCGACGGAACCCTGACCCAGCTTTCCTATGACCAGACGCTGGTCAACGAACTGCGCGTGCGCTTCGGCCTGTCGGAGGAAGAGGTCCGCAACTTCCCGCACAAGAACGTGCTCACGATGGCGGTGGGGACCACGTCCGAGCTGACGGTCCGCACCCACGAGGAGGATCTCGTGCCGGGCGACGTCATCGTGCTCTGTTCCGACGGCCTCACCGGGCCGGTCACCGAAGCGGCGATCGCCGCTACCCTCTCTCGCGATGCTCCGCTCCAGTACCAGGTCGAGCAGCTCATCACGCAGGCCAAGGCCGGCGGCGGCCCCGACAACGTCACCGTGGTGCTGCTCCGTTATAACGACTGGGAAATCCTGTAGGCCCCCTATGGGGGCAGGCTCCTAACTCTTTGGGCCGGCGCTGCCGATATTGAGAGTCAGCCTCCCATGCCTGGGCATGGGGTGGCCCGTGCTCTCATGCGTGACAGCGAACAGGAAACAAGCACTACCGTAGTTGACTTCCTTCCGGAGCTCGAGCCCGACCCGAAAACGTCCGCTCGCATCGTCCGCTCCAAAGCCCCCGTGCGCATCAGCTTCGCCGGCGGCGGCACCGATTTCCCGCACTGGTTCGAGCGCCGCGCGGGCGCCGTGCTGTGCGCCACCATCTGCAACTATGCGCGGGTGACGGTGTATCCGCGTCCGGACAAAGCCGTTCGCATCCGCTCAGTCGATCTCGGCTACATGGCCAATTACAGCCTCGAGGAGGAGCCCGTTTACGACGGCATGCTCGACCTGGCCAAGGCGGCCATCCGGCGCCTGGGGTGCTCGATGGGATTCGACCTGGACGTGCGCTGCGACGCCCCTCCCGGCAGCGGCCTGGGCGGATCGTCGGCGCTGGTCAGCGCGATCATCGGCGCGCTGGCGGCCTATCAGAACCTGGTCCTCGATCCCTACGAACTGGCCGAGCTGAACTACGCGATCGAGCGGCGCGACCTCGGGATCGCCGGCGGGATGCAGGACCAGTACGCCACCACCTTCGGCGGCTTTAACCTGATCGAGTTCTCCAAGTCCGGCGTGCTGGTGAACCCGCTCCGGCTGGACGAGGGCCTGCTCGCCGACCTGGAGGCGCACCTGATGCTATGCTATGTGGGCAATGTCCATGCCCACACCGGGTTGATCGACCGCCAGATCCGCTACTACCATGAGAAGCGGGCCGCGACGCTGGAAGGCATGGACCGGATCCACAGCCTCGTGTACGACATGAAGCGTGCCTTGCTGAAGGGGAACCTCGCCGGGTTCGGCGAATTGCTGCACGAAGGCTTCGTGAACAAGAAGCGGATGAACCCCGGAATCACCGAGGGCACCATCGCCGATCCACTGTACGAAGAAGCCCGAAAGCACGGCGCGATCGGCGGTAAGCTGATGGGAGCGGGCGGCGGCGGCTACCTGCTGCTGTATTGCGAAACGCACCGGCAACACGAGGTCCGCAAGGCGCTCGAGCGCCGGGGAGGCGTGGTCGCCAACTGCGCCCTGGAGCCCAGGGGCTTGCAGGTCTGGCGGACGCGTTCGTTGTAGGACTGTGCGGAAGGAACAGATCAGCACCGGCGTCATCCTGGCGGGCGGCGGGGGAACCCGTCTCCGGCCTGTGCTGCCGGACTCCGCCAAGTCGGCGGCGCCCGTCCATGGGCGTCCGTTCATCCATTGGCTGCTCGAGCAGGTGGCGGGGGCCGGCGTCCAACGCATCATACTGTGCACCGGCTATCGCTGCCAGGACGTCGAGGCCGCGGCCGGGCGGGAACATCGCGGCATCCCGATCCTGTATTCGGTGGAGGGGCGGCCGCTCGGCACCGGAGGAGCGCTGAAGCAGGCGCACGACCGCTTCGGCGACGGCGGGACCTGGATCGTCATGAACGGCGATTCCTACTGCGCCATCGACCTCGCGGAATTGGCGGCCGATCATCTCGCAGCCCGCCTCTACGCCACCATCGCGGTGGTCGAAGCAGACGACGCGGGGCGGTTCGGCAGCGTCGTGATTTCGCACAACCGGCGCGTGACGAGCTTTCTTGAAAAGCAGCGCTCCGGCGGCGGGCCGGGATGGGTGAACGCGGGAGTGTATGTTTTCTCGGAGCCGTTCCTGGCGGCACTGCCGGCCGGGACGCCGCTTTCCCTGGAACTCCAGGTTCTTCCGCAGTGGCTTTGGCAAGGCATGCACGCCTTCAAGCGCCGGGCGCGCTTCATCGACATCGGGACGCCCGAATCCTACGCGCTGGCCCAGCAGTTCTTCATGGAAACCGGAGGCGCATCATCAAGAACCGAACCGTACTTCTAGACCGGGATGGCACGCTGATCGTCGAGCGGGACCACCTCACCTCGATCGGCGAAGTCGCGTTTCTGCCCAATGCCATTGCCGGGCTGCGGCTGCTCCAGCAGCAAGGGCTGCGGCTGGTCCTGCTGACCAACCAGTCAGTGGTCGCGAGGGGCCTGCTCGACGCCGAGGGACTGGCGAAGATCCACGAATTCATCGGGCAGGAGCTGGCCCGCGAGGGGATCGCTCTGGACGGCGTGTACTCGTGTCCTCACCTTCCCACCGAGGGCTGCGCCTGCCGCAAGCCGGAAACGGAACTGGCGCAGCGAGCCGCCCGCGAGCTGGGCTTCGACCTCGCCGAGGCCTTCGTCGTCGGGGACCAGCCTTCCGACATCGAACTGGGACGCCGCTGCGGCGCGACGACGATTCTCCTTCGCACGGGCTACGGGCGCGAGCACGAAGCGGCCGGCGACGTGTATCCGGACTTGGTCGCGGAGGATCTGGCCGGCGCGGCGCTGCTGATCGGCCAGTGGATGGCCGAGGCGCCGGAGGCCCCTCCCGCGCTGCTGCACACGGCCGGGGAGCGCCTGCGGCGGCATGTGCTCGGATCGATCGCGACGAAGCAGAGACTGCTGGCCCGCTGCCAGCAGCCGATTTTGGACGCCGCCGCGTTGATCGCCTCCGCCCTCCGGGACGGCGGAAAAGTGATGCTCTGCGGCAACGGCGGCAGCGCGGCCGACGCGCAGCACATCGCCGCGGAGTTCGTGGGCGTACTGAGCCAGTCCTTCCCGCGCCCGGGCCTCGCCGCTATCGCGCTCACCACCGACACTTCCATCCTTACCGCCAGCGCCAACGATTTCGGCTTTGAGGGCATCTTCGCGCGCCAGGTTCAGGCGCTCGGAAGACCGGGAGACGTGCTGGTGGGGATCAGCACCTCGGGCGACTCCGCGAATGTCCTGCGGGCCTTCGAGTACGCCCGCGAGCACGGCCTGCGCACCATCGCGCTCGCCGGCCGTGGCGGAAAGCTTCCGGAGCTGGCGGACGTCGCCATTCGCGTTCCGGCCGACGCGACCCAATACATCCAGGAGTCGCACATCCTGATCGGCCACATCCTCTGCGACCTGGTGGAGCGGTCGCTGTGGGCGGACGCCCCCCATCCTGGAGGACTTTAGAACTTTTGCCGGCCAACTTGAACGGTGAGACCGAGGCTGGGAACATTGCCGCAAAAGAGATACGCACGCCAGAACCTGCCGGCCCGCGCTGAGCGACCCCTGAATCGACGGCTGCTGGCCAGCTTCCGGGTGGCTGACGGCCCGGAAGTATTATAGGTCAAGGAGTAGGGAGCCGTGACCACGCGTCAACACAGGGTTCACACTCAACTCGGCCGAGCCGCAGTCCAGATCTTTGCCGCCAATGATCGCATGAACCAGGTTCTTATCGAACATCTTGACCCTACCGCCTGGAGAGCCAAACCGCCCGGCAAGGCCCGTACCATTGCGGCGATCTTCACGCACATGCACAATGTCCGCTCCAAGTGGGTCAGGCTTACAGCTCCGCACCTGAAGGTTCCACGACAGCTCAACCGCGCGCACTGCACGCCGCAACAGGCCCGTGCGGGATTGGCCGAGAGCGCCGCTCGCTGCGCGGAGATGCTCGCTGAAGCGCTCGGCGGTTGTGGGGGCCGCGTCGAGAAGTTTCGCAGAGACGGCTGGGCTCCGCCTTGGCCGGTTGGCCTGGAAATGCTGTGCTACATGCTTTCTCACGAAGCTCACCATCGCGGGCAGGTGTGTATGCTCGCGCATCAGCTCGGATTCCCGTTGCCGAACGAGGTGGCGTACGGGATCTGGAATTGGGAAAAGCTGTGGAAAGAGTGCGGG
>Ga0187850_10003842_pt1 | contig 12370 bp, 14 predicted proteins | sample June2016WEW_4_15_FD_132436 | JGI IMG/M metagenome (GOLD analysis project Ga0187850, IMG submission 132436) | Peatland microbial communities from SPRUCE experiment site at the Marcell Experimental Forest, Minnesota, USA - June2016WEW_4_150 | ecosystem: Environmental > Terrestrial > Soil >... | reverse complement strand
GGGGGACTCGAACCCCCACGGGCTTGCGCCCAGCGGTTTTCAAGCTCGTCCCCCGTCTTCGCGTCCAATGCTATCGCGTTGCGTCCCTTCACACTAGCACCCCCACTCATTGCGGCTCATTGCGGGTGTTTGCAGCTATCACGCGCCCGCTATGTCCTGCATTTGTCCTACCGCTTGGCCGGGTTCATCTACGAGTGCGCGCAGGTGTTCCGGCACGAAGCTGTAGTAGCTCATCGTCACACGCAGGTCGCTGTGGCCCATCGCCTTCATCACCAGTACCGGGCTCTTGCCTTCGGCCAGCCAGGTCGTGACCCGGCGGTGCCTCAGGTCGTGCATATGCCAGCCCTCGGGGAGCTTGGCATGGGTGGCGATCGTGGCCACCGTGCCCCGGTAGCTATGGACGCGCTCGCCAGCCCGGTAATGGCGGCGGGTCGTGGTGTGGTGGAAGAGGAACTCGGGGCGGATGCCGTCGTACTTGGCGAAGCGGTAGGCGGCAAAGTAGTCCTGCGCCGCTTCCTTCAGGCGCGGGGTCATCGGCACGATGCGGCTGCGCCCGCCCTTCGTGCGGTGGCCGTTGCGTCCGGTGGCGATGGTGAGGTAGCCGCCGTTGAGATCGAAGTCGGACCAAGTGAGCCAGAGGGCTTCCGACTCGTCGCGAGCGCCGGTCTCACCGAGGACGAGAAGGTAGAACCGCACCTGCGGATCGTGCGCCTCGGCGAAGAGGCGTTCGTACTGCTTGGCATCGAGGATCACGGGCGCGCGCTTGTCCGCCTTGGGGACGCGGCTGGACTTCGTGACGGGATTGCCCTGTATCCACTCGCGTTCGCGAGCCACTTCTAGGACCGCGTGCAGCACGGTGCGGTCCTTGGCTAGGGTCCGCAGGTGAAGCGGCGCGGTGCCGTCCAGCCGATGCATACGGCGCCAGTTGAGGAAGTCGCCGATGTGGACCGGGCGTATCCGGTCGAGGCGCGGGTCGCCGATCTGGGTGACGAAGTAGCTCTTGATTGGCTTGAGTGAGTCCTTGTACGCCCCCTGCGTGCCCGGTGCGAGGAGAGGCAGGCGCTCGCGCTCGAAGTAGTCCACGGCGTCGCTCATCCGCTGGCCCACCGCCACGCCGTCTGCCTCACGCCCACGCTGGCGGAGCAGATCATCGTACTTCCCCCTGGCTATCTGTTCGGCGTCCTGGCGCTCGGCGGCGTAGATCGTCTCATTGTGGTATTTCCCCCCACAGCAGACACGCCAGTACCAGCCTCTGGGCCGGCGCTTGAGGTTCCCCGGAGCCTTCTTACTTCTTGCCATGTCGGGCCTCCTGTGAGGGCTGGAGCAGCGCCACCACCGCCCCCTCAATCAGGGCCTGCACGCTGGTGTCGCGCCGCACCGCTACTACCTTGAGCTTGTGCGCCAGCGCCACCGGCAGCCGTACCCCGACGAGCACCCGCTTGCCCACTCCCTTGCGTGTCATCGGTCCCGTCCGGTTGAGTATGTTAACACGTTAACATACTCTCGGCATCCGCGCTAGGCGCCTTGCTCCTCACGTTCAAGCCAGGCCCGCACCGCACCGGCCACAAACACCAACTCGCCGGACAGGCGGGAGGCGGGCAGGCGGTGCGCGCCGCGCGCGGCGGCGGCGGCCCGGTAGACCCAGCTCTTCGGTCGGCCCAGCGCCTCGGCCACGTCCTGGACGCGGAGCCGGGCATCGTCGGGGCACGTCCACAGCCGTTCCCGCCAGGTCGCGCCCGGTGCGGTAGGCACCGGGCTGCGGTTGTCGTTCGTGGCGATCAGCTCTAGCAGCTCGTCCCTGGGGATGGTGACCGTGATGGCTGTGCCCGCCGGGTTGGCCAGGGCCAGGGTCCGCAGCGCAGTGCGGAGATCGGGACTCACGGGGCCGCCGCCATCCGGCGGGCACGCCGCGGCAACGGCACCACGTCGCGCAGCGCCGCTCGAATCGGCGGCGGCAGCCGGTTCAGGGCGACGGCGAGCCGGTGCTTGCACGGCTGCCCGGGGTGGAAGGCCCCGTCCAGGCAGTCGCACGTCCAGCCCGTGCACCTGCGGCGGACCACGTGCGCCGCGGCCCCGCCCTGCACGTACCAAGTGCCCCGGGGACCGGGTTCGACGGTGAGGCCGAGCGCCCGAATCAGCCGGCCGGGGTCCACGGTGGGCCGGCTCACGACGAAGCTCCGGCCAGGGCGCACCGCTCACACCTGTACCCGTCGGCCGTCCACGTCAGGTCATCCGAGCCGCACGTCGGGCAGAGCTTCGGAGTGTTCAGGGAGGGATGGGAGCGATGGGAGGCATCCCCCGCACCAACCGGCGCGGCTTCGCTCCCATTACTCCCATCCCTCCCTAGGAGGGGAGCGGGACGTAGGTGCCGGACGTGGACCCACACCTCACGGGATCGGCCACCCGTCTGGTCATCCCTACAGAACCGCGCCGCGCCGCAGTCCCGCAGCTCCCGCAAGGCGGCCTCGATCTCCTCCGCCTTGACGTTGTTCGACCCCACGGCGCGCCGGATGCCCGTCCGGCTCATCCCCGTCGGCCCGGCGGCGAGTAGCGCCGCCTCCAGTCGCTGGGCGCGCTGCGACAGCTCCGACCGTCCGAAGACGTAGGTGGCGGTCTGGGCGCAGTAGTCCCACAGCGCCCCGGCGGCCTGTAGATGGCGAGCATCCACTTCACCTTCACCATCCAGTGCGGCGTATAGCAGCGCCACGCGACGGACCTGAGCGGCCCCGCGCTGGATCGCGGCGCCCACGCGCCCTGGGCGCCCAGTCGTCAGCCCAGGGTATGCTTCCCTCCACCATTGCCGGGCTGTCGGCGTGAAGCCAGAGAGGTCCGTGCACCGGCGCGCGGACCTCACGGCACGGGCCACGTCTTCGACCGCTACAGCCTCTATCGCTGGGTCCAGGTTTCCCCCGAAGGGCAGGAGCTGGCTGCGCTCGCTCCACACCAGCATGAAGCGGTTGAGGTAGCCGCTGAAGTAGTCGCAGTCTCCGAGCTGTCGGCGCAGCTCATCGGGCGTAATCATCCCGAGTACGCTGACGTGCGGATCGGTGGCGGTCTGCGGGTTGCCCTTTGTGATCGTGCGGAGCGTCCAGCCGTCCCACGCCTCCCGGAGAACGGCGGACAGCGTGTTCCCGTCGCGGCCCTGGGCGCGGAGCACGCTGGAGAACTCCCCCGCGATGACCAAGAGCCTCTTGTCTGGCACGCCGGGGTCGCCGCCCTTGCCGTCGGCGGACGGGGACCGAGCGTCCCGGATCGCATTGATGAGCCCTTCGCCGCTACTGAGCCCGGAGAGGATGTTCGTGTGAAAGGTCGGGTCGATACCACCGACCAGGCGCCGCGCCCGCGCAGCGGCCGTGCCTTTCCTCCCGCTGGACGTGGGGCCAACGAGCAAGCCGTAGAGATTGACGTGGTGGTCGGCGCCGTCCAGGACCACGAACGGCGAGCGGCCAATGAGCGCCCCGACCCCGACCAGTGCCGAGGCCAGGAGGGCGGCCGGGCTTGCCTCGGTGTGCGGTGCCACCACGCGGACCCACGCCCCGACCGGGCCGTAGAGCGCCGCGTCGGAGAGCACGGGAGGTTCCAGGGAGGGATGGGAGCGATGGGAGGCATCCCCGTCCGGGTCCGGGTCGCCGTAGGCTTCCCGCTGCCCGGGCGTCATCGCGTCCCAGCTCGGCCCTACGACGCTGAGCACGTCCTCAGCCGACAGTGCGTCAGCCGGATCGCGGACCTCAGGCGCCATCACGGTGCCGTCTCCGGCTCCCCGGCCCCTGGCTCTGCCAGGCAAGCCAGCCTTAGTACCTGGCTGCGGGCAAGCCCATGCAGCGCCGGCTCGAGCGTGGCTCGGGCGAGGCGGGCATCAAGACTCGACGCGGGCGACGGCTCGCGGTTGGCCGTTGGCTCATTCATGAGCGCAGCTCGTCCGGGGAAATGGCCTGCGGGTGGCCGCGCTCCGCGGCATAGGCGTCTACCGACTGGCCGTCCACTAGCCACCGTCCGGCGAGGTACTGAGCGCGTATGCGGCAACGGGCGATCAACCTCAACACCTGTTCGCGCGTCAGCCCGAGTCGCTGGCCGGCCTCAGTAGTCGTGATGAGCTGTTTCATGATGGGAAAATGGCACGCGCGCGCACTGCGTATATTGCCCGCGTTTCAGGCCAAGAGGTCCATATTTCCGGAGGCTGTTCTGCGGGGGAGATCTTCCTACTCAGACAGGGATGGCCGCCCCCTCTGTCCGATGCGGAGGGTGAAGCCCAGGCGCTGTGCCATGCGCGCTACAGCCTTGCGGATCGTCGCCTCATGGTCCCGGTCGATGGTGAACTCCTTCCGGATCGCGGCCCACGTTCGACGCTGCACCTGCCAGCGAATGAACCAGACCAGGTCTCGGTCGAGCGTGTCCAGGTGCTCTTCCGGCGGCACGACGGGTGGTGGGCTCCCGCGACCGTGGTGCGTCATGTTGATTGGCGCGGGAGGGTCTGAGAAGGGCCAGATGGGTCGCGGTCCCTCGGCAGCTCGAGAGCCCAGCTTGTGCCACCACGTCAGGGCCTCTTGGGCTGCATCGAGGAGCCAGCGAGGCGGCTCACCGCGAAGGGTGAGGTTATGTCGGTGTGCCCACCTATACGACGCCAGCCGTGCACGGGCGCTCAGAGGGTAGGCGTCGGTATCCGCGCGGTCCCAAGGCCACGATGATATCGGCCGTAGTGCCAGCCAGGGATCTTCGGTCACTGCGGCATGGTACGCAGGGAACACTGTCTCTCGGAGGGCGCGCACGACTTCCGGCGCCCGTTCCGGCAAACGCACCAAGAAGCCGAAGCAAGCCTCGTCCCGCTGTCGCTTGCGGTGCTCCGCGCCTACGCGCGGCACCACGACCTCGAGCTGGCGCGAACGGCGGTGTAGCTTAATAGCGTGGGCTTCGGCGCCATAGTCGCCGGTGCTCCCTAGCGCCGGGTGGCCTGTCGGGGTCGCCCGGCGTGATGTTCGTTAAGGACCTAATGTAGCAGGTGTAGTAGGCGGGCACCGCGTGGCTCGACACGCGAGCGCCCGAGCAGAACGCCATGCCGTGGTAGGGAATGAAGGCCAGTCGTGAACGCCGCAGGCGTTATCCCTGCGCCCGCGGCGGACGGTCGGCGCCGCGCTCGCTGGTCCCTGGCTGCAATCCGCGCCCGAAGTCCGTCCACCCCACGTCGAGCGCCGCAAGCAGCCTCTCGATGACCTCCCACGTCGGGTGCCGCTCCGCGCGCTCGATGCCTCCCACGTAAGCCCGGTCAACGCCGGCGAGGTTGGCGAGGCGGTCCTGAGACAGACCGCGTTCCTTCCGAAAATGGCGGAGGGTGACACCGAGGGTACGCAGCGTGGGGCGGGAGCGTCTGGACACGCCCCATGCGTATCGATTTGACAACCAATCGGCGACGGGCTAATCGTATCATTCAGTCGGAGGTGTCCCCCTGACTGGTACTGGGAATCCTGGACGTGCCGTCTCTGCCAGTCTGCCGAGGAGTGCGGCCGCCTCACGCCTGGCAGGCATCTGGTCTCAGCTTCAACGGAAGGTCATGCGCTTCTCCTCGGTCCGCGAGGCGAGGCGGACGCTATGATGCCCACCGCGAAGGGCGTGCTCCCCATACTGGTGTTCGCACTGGCCTCGGTCGCCGTCGGCGCCGTGATAGGAGCGTTCGCGGGCGGCCTTCACGGCGCGCTCTGGGGCGCCTTGCTGGTTACGGTGCTCCTGGCTGGCACGGCTGCGTTCGCGGCGTTCCGGGAGTGGCTGCGCGAGCGTCACCCCCGCGCCTACGACGAACTGCGGATGCTACTTGTCGTGCTGGCCCTGCCCTTCGTGTTAGGCATCGGGGCATTGTGGCTCGACGTCGAGCCCGGTGCCCTCATCGGCCTGGGAGTACTGTTGTTCCTGGGATACGTGCTCTGGCTGATGTGGCGTTTCGTGAAGTGGCTGTTGCGCGGCGCCAGGGACCGGCGAAGCGCACCAGAATCGCTGGACCTCCCCCCCGGCACCCTTTCGGCTATGCAGCCGATCCCTCAACGCCCGTTGGAGGAGCGGTTGGCGAACGGTGCAGTCGATTTCCCCGCCTGGGCGCGCCACGTGGCCCAGTACGCTGCTCAACGGGACCCCGCAACCGCTTCGGAGTCGAAGGTGGACGACGACCAGAGCGAGGTCTTCCCGCCCATTCCGTCCGAAGAGCCGGTGAGGATGATGAGGCCGCTCGAAGAGATGGTGCGTGAGGGGGCGTTGCCTCCAACGGAGCCACGCGAAAGTGAGTGGACGCCGTCCCTTGTGCCAGATTCACCGGAATCAACCAACTCACCCGCAGCGAGGTTCGCGCAAGACCGGTCGTCACTGCCTCGAGTCATTGATACGGAAGACGACCGAATCCGCTGGGAACAGGCGCTAGAGAAGCTGGCGAGCACGGACCCAGCCGCATTTGAGGCGAAGGTGCTCGACGGCATCTGCGTCTCTCTTCGAGTGCACTTCAGGTCCATGCTTCAGTCGGGCCTCAGACTTCAGTACGGTCGGTACTCGCGGGAGAAGATCGCTCGTGTCGCCAGTCACTGGGCAACTCAGCGTCAGGCGCCTCCGCCCGCTGTTGGGAAGGCGATTGCGGAATACGAGCAAGACCTGTCTGCAGCCCTGCGCAAGGCAAGGGCTACCGAGCCCGAGACGCGCTTTCGGCTCCCCAGACCGCCAGCAGGTTTCGACTGGCACCTGTATCAAGGGGGGCTACTCCAGGAAGGGATCGAGAGCTATCGCCTATGGGGTCGGCACATGGGGTATATGACCTATCCCGAGTAGCTCTAGCGCCGCCGCGTTCTCACAATCTCATCTTCCCCGTCGCGTGTCACGCCGACGCGAGCCTTCAGAGCCTACGTTGGACTGTGAACCAGCGCGCCGCGGATCGGTAGCTGTACAAAGGGTCCCGTCGTTTGCCGAGCGGACGATGCGTGGTGGACGACAACGCCCGCTCCAGCTATACTACAGTTGCGCGGTGATTTCCCCGACTTGACGGGCCGCGCAACGGAGCAATCCGGCTTCACCGTCTAAGTCGCGGCAGCGGCCCGCGACGATGCGTCGGGGGCCGTTCGTTGTTTCGGCAGCCTCCGTCTCGGCTGCCAGCATGGAGAGCGACGGGGAGGGCACCGGCCCTGATCCGCCCGCCAACCGTGTCCACACGGTGGCACCGCCGGCCAGGCAGCACGCCTGGGCCCATGCGCGAGTGAGACGGGTTCGCCACCCGAAAGGACGCACCGATGGACCAGCAGGCAGTTGACTTCGACCTGACCTACCGGCCCGATTACTGGCACCCGTCCGACCCGATCGCTCAGATCATCGCGAACGTCAAGGGCGAAGCCCGCCGGCAGATGATCCTCGACGTGCTCGAGCGGCGCCACCTGCTGACGCCTCCCGGGGCGGAGCTACCGCACGAGATGCTCGCGGACACGCTGTCGGACCAGGATCGCACCGCGTGGGGCCGCTTCCACCCCCACTTCATGGGCGGCGAGTACCTGCCGGACTACAGTCGCGGCGAGATGGAGATCGCCCGGATCGTGCTCGCGTCCACCACCATGGACGTGGTCAGCGTGCGCGCCCGCCGGAGCCAGGACCTCCGCATCCACTACCGGATCGTGGACGAGTACGAAACGGTCTTCGTGCACCACCCGCGAAGCTCGAAAGCCCCGCTCACGCTCGCCCACATGATCAGCGTGCTCGATTCCACCCGGGCGAAGGAGGATGAGCCCGGGCACGAGTTCATCACGTGGGCCCGGGAGTGCAACTACCGCAGATTCCGTGATGATCCGAAGCACATCGCCCACTTCGTCACGGTCGAGTCGCCGTTCTACCTCCAGCTCGAGCCGTACTACCGCTGGCGCAACAACCAGTGGCTGGCGCGGGAGCTGGCCGCGATCGCCGTGCGGGGCGGTGCCGACCGGAAGGCGGGCGAGGCAGCAATCACGCCTCCCGGTGAGGAGGTGGGACGATGAACACCAGCCTCTTCCGCGCGCGCCTGGACGCCGAGTTCCTCCTGCCGCTCCTTACGGTGGGCTGGAGTTGCCTCTACCGTCCTGACGAGCCCGTCAACCTCGACGACCTGCTATATGACGTCATCGACAGCGACGAGGAGTGGCGCCGCGTCGAGCGGCTCAGCGCGGCGTACCTCTACAGCCAGGTTGCCACCGCCGAGGTGACACTGGTACGGGTCGAATGGGACGGGCCCGTCGTGCCCGTTCATGGAGCCGTCTATCTGGCGAACTTCGGGCTTCGCAAAACCTTCGTCGTGATGCGGCCGCGGGTAGGGCCGAACCTCGTGGTGGCCGCCTACCGGGGTCTGGACTCGGACGACATGCTCCGGCGGTGCGTGGACTCCATGCTGTCGCACGGCGCCGAGTGGTATCCGGAGGAGCTGTTCGACGAATTGCCGGCGCGGACCATCAACCGGCGGCCCGATCTCCTGCCTAGGCAGTTGCTGCTCGACGGCTACTGCGCCTTCGCCGAGCGTGTCCTCGGCGAGTCCGAGCGAGTCTTGGTCGAGGTCTACTTCGAGTCCACGTACGCAGAGGAGCCGCCGCCCGTGCCGGCACCGACGCCGAGTCCTTAGCATCGTGGGGTGCTGCATCTGAGAGTGGCCGGAGAGGCGGAGCGGAGGAGAGCCCGGAGCCTACGTCGTCGCCCCCGAGCAGGCCCCGCTCGCCGCCGCCGATCGCTACGAGCCGCCGCCCGCGGCGGTAGCGGAGGCGCAGCAGCACGAGCTGGTGTTCGTTGACGGTCTGGTGACGGACAGTTGATGGGGCTTCTCGAGATTGCGCCGTCCCTCGATCGGGAGGCACGTCGTGGGGTGCTGCGTCTGGGGATGGCCGGAGCACTGGCCGGACAAGCAGCGTGACGGCACGTATTCGCGCTTGGCTTCTGGGAACTCTAGATTAGCTGTGCCTGTCGACTTCAGCTTCGGAGCCTTGCCCCAAGTGGCTGCCCCAATTGGACGGACACTCGCTGTCACGCCGCTCGTTGACCTTCTTCCCTCGGTGCGCCAGTCACTTGAGGAGGCCCGCACCCCTCAAGGGTGGGATGTGGACAAGCTGAACCAGGCCATCCGCAATCACTTCGACTTTCTCGGAGCGTTCACAAGCGCCCGAATCGAGAGCCGCGACATAGCGGGTACAGGCCCCGAGGACGTGCTGGTTCTCGAGTTCTCGCCTCCCGAGGGGCGGGACTTGGCTGCTGCCGAGCGCCGGTTCGAGCAAGCGTCGAATCGTGCGACTCGAGGCGACGTGCGGCCGGCACTTGCGGCGTACAAGAAGCTCGCGAGAGAGTTCCCAGAGGTTGCGAAGTACCATCGGGCGCTGGGACAAGCACACCTAACGCTTGGAGACCTCGATGAGGCAGAGGACTCCTTATTGCGGAGCCTCGCGCTGGACCCGCGTGATGCCGATGCTCTGACCCTTCTCGGAAACCTCTACACCAAACGGGAGCGACCCGCCGACGCCATCCCGCTCTATGAGCGATCGTTGAAGCTGCGGCGCAACGTCTACGCTCTGACGAACCTCGGGGCAGCATTCGCGGAGACGGGCCGTCTGCAGGAGGCAGTGAGTTCGTTCAGAGAAGCCGTGCGTGAAGACTTGCAGTACCCAAACGCCTGGTTTGGCCTTGGTCTGTCCTTAAGCCGATTGCAGCGACTTGACGTGCTTCCGGAGGCGATCAGCGCGCTCGACAAGGCGCTCTCCGTCGCCATCGAAAGACGGCGCGCCCCTGACGTATGGGACTCATCGAAGGGACTGCTCTTGGGGTTGTCCGAGATACAAGCTTCTGAGGAGCGAAGCCGTGCGGCCGCTGTGATTACTGCGGTCGCGGAGATGGAAGGGCAGCGCGGCGGTATGCCTGTTCGCATTGAGGAAGAAGCCCTGACCGGCGCGGTGGCCAAGATCGAACTGGGCTGGGTTCATCACCGGCCCTACCATCGGCTGCTTCTGACGACTGAGCCGAGCCCCCACAGACAGCATCACGCACGGCACGAACTCGAGCATCTGCGGCTCATCAACTCTGCTCGGGAAGCAGGGAACAACCGCTGGTATGCCTCCAGTGTGGCCTCTCGCGAGGTTGCGTTGCGCTCGATGGCGGGAGACATCGCTCGTCTGTCTCGGAAAGGTATTCCCGAGGCAGAGTTGACGCCCTATGTGCTGACGGTTCTTGATGGCCTCCTGACTCAACTGTTCAACTTCCCCATCGACTTCATCATCGAGCGCCGGCTCCTCGTAGAGTACCCGACGTGGCGCGAATTGGTCTTCACCTCGCTTTGCTCCCAACTCGAGACCTCGGCCAAGCTCGCCTTCGACCCGACCATTGCTGCTCTTGCCCCTGCCCGCATCCGCAATGCGAATACGGCGATGAATGGCGCACAGGCGCTCTGGCTTGATGACACCTTCCCTCGTCGCACGGACTTCGTATCGAAGTTCGAGCGGACGGACACTTGGGCAACGTCGCGTAAGCTGTACAAGACCTGGAAGGAGCGTGCGGAGAGTTGGTCGCCGGGTGTCGAGTACGAGTGGGTTGACGCTTGGGGTGACATTCTGAACCTACGAGAGTGGTACCATTGGCTTCCTGACAATTCGTCGGAAGGCTGATTTCCTGTCGCAGTAGTGAATCGTGGGCGTTCGAGCCGGATAGCGATTGCACCGCCGAGGGCCGAATGGACGAGTTGCGCCAACTTCTCGATGAAGTCGTCCGGTTTCGTGATGAACGCGATTGGCGACAGTTCCACACTCCCCGACAACTGGCGGCTGCTCTCGCAATCGAAGCTGGGGAGCTTCAGGAGACGATGCTCTGGAAGAGTGACGAACAGGTGGGACAGGCGCTGGCTGACCCGTCGAGCCTCGCTGCGCTCACGAGCGAAATCGGAGACGTATTCATATACGGGCTACTGCTCTGCCACGCTACACACACCGACCCCGTAGAAGCCATCAGAACGAAGCTCGCGCAGAACGCAGCGAAGTACCCGGTCCATCTCTCGAAGGGCAATGCCCAGAAGTACGACGAACTCGCGAAGCCAACGCCCCTTCCGTCCACTAAGCCCCCGAAGGTGAAGTAGCCGCTATGCCTCTCGAGAACAGCGGTGCTGCGCTCTTCGCGGGGAGTGCTGCCGAATTCGTTGAGATGGCACCGGCGAGCAGCCTGACAACTCACTTGGTACGGGAATTCAATCGCCGGTGGGGCACGGTGTCAGGGTCGGAAGAGACCTCGTGGCGCAACAGCTTGACCGCTGTCGCTGCGGTGGTCCGGGAATCGGCTATCGACCAATCTGCCGTCGGGGTGGAACTCAAGCTGCCCAACTCCGGCAAGCGAGTCGATGTCTCGTTTGTCGGCCTCAATGCTGAACGCAGGCCGGGTGTTCTCTTGGTCGAACTCAAGCAATGGGAGACAGCCGCTCCCAGCTTGTCGCCGGACTGTGTTGTCGTCGGCGGAAGCGAACATCCACACCCCTCATCGCAGGTCGCCGGATACGTTGAGTATCTGCGGGATTCGCATTCCGCATTCACAGAGGACGGATTCCAGCTATCGGGGTGCTCGTACCTGCACAATATGTCCCCGAAGGCGAGCCAAGCGATTAGGGGGGTGACCTACGCGGGGGTGATGCGGGAAGCACCCCTCTTCGTCCGTGGAGACGAGCCCAAGCTGGAGAAGCTGTTGTGTGAGCAGGTCGGGAGCGGCGACGGTATGCGACTGTTGCCGTCCCTCGTTCGCGGTCGCTACGCCCCGTCGAAGCAACTGATTGACAGTATCGCCCGTTCCCTCAGGGGGTCACCCGTCTGGACGTTGTTGGACGAACAGCGACTTGCATACAACATCGTCCGTGGGAAGGTCGCACGGGCCACCGCGACAGGAGAAAAGGCGGTAGTCATCGTTGTGGGAGGGCCCGGAACGGGCAAGAGCGTCATTGCGGCGCACCTGTACATCTCCCTTGCACAGAGCGGCAATGTCCGAGTCACGCACGCCACGGGGTCCAAGGCGTTTACGACTAATCTCAGGGCGCTTTCGCCAAGCCGGGGCGGTGATGCCGTGTTCCGGTACTTCCACGACTTCTCGCACAAGGACACGAAGGCGAACGAGCTTGACCTGATTGTGTGCGATGAGGCGCACCGCATCCGAGTTACGTCGAACAGTCGCTACACGAAGAAGGCCCTTCGCTCCGACATCTCCCAAGTTCGAGAGTTGATCCGTGCAGCGAGGGTGTCGGTCTTCTTTCTTGACGAACGACAGAACGTCAGGCCAAACGAGATTGGAACCGTGGAGGCCATTGCGGGAGGTGCAAGAGAGGAAGGCGTGCCCATCACGCGGGTTGACCTGAATGGACAATTCCGGTGCAATGGCTGTGCAG
>Ga0187850_10003831_pt1 | contig 12398 bp, 10 predicted proteins | sample June2016WEW_4_15_FD_132436 | JGI IMG/M metagenome (GOLD analysis project Ga0187850, IMG submission 132436) | Peatland microbial communities from SPRUCE experiment site at the Marcell Experimental Forest, Minnesota, USA - June2016WEW_4_150 | ecosystem: Environmental > Terrestrial > Soil >... | reverse complement strand
AGAACACGCTGAGCTTCACCGCGAGGGGAACCTTCACGACCGCGCGGACCTCGCGGACAATCTGCAGCTGCTCGTCTTCCACTGAGCTGCCGGCCACATCGAAGTCACGGGGAGTCGCGAAAAAGTTCAGCTCCAGGGCGTCGACTCCCTGGTCGGCGAGCTGCCGGGCGTACTCCACCCACGTGGTGCGGGCCACCGCGTTGAGGCTTGCGATCACGGGGATTTTCACCGCTTCCCGCGCTTTTTTCACCCACATCAGGTGTTCCTTCGCTCCCGCGTGCTGGAGCTTCGGGAAGATCGTGGCCATTTCGCCGTACAGGTCGTTTCCAGCCTCCAGATCCTCCTCCAGCTTGAAGCGCTCCAGCTGGACCTGTTCTTCGAAAAGGCTCTTCAGCACGATGGCCCCTGCGCCCGCCTCCTCGATCCTCTTGATGCTGTCCACGTTCGACGTGAGGTCACTCGATCCCGCCACGATCGGGTTGGAAAGAGTGAGTCCCATGAAACGCGTCTGCAGGCTGCCCATCGAGTTCCTCCTTGGTTCTGTTCCAGCATAGGGAAGGGGTGGCGAAATGTCCAGAGATACCTTCGAAAGACACCGCCGCCCGCGTCCAACTCATCAGCCCGGCACTGCGGTCATCGCCAGAAGTCGCAGCGCGGCTGCGCGTGACCGTCTGGATCGAGCGACAATCAGCGGGGTCTCGCAATCACCTCCGCGAGGGATTTTTTCTCCGCGAGCTCCGTCTGCAGCATTTCCTCGCGTGCCTTGTTCACGTAGCTCCTGCTCTGAAATGAATAGGTGAAGTTCGTATGGATGTCGTATTAGCCCTGCAGGAGCGCATGCGTGTCTTCCGTCATCACCAGCTCCTCGTCCGTCGGAATGACGAAGATGCGCACCTTGGAGCCGGGGCCCGTGATCTCGGTCTCCGCGTTGCGCGTCACGGAGATTTCGTTCTTCCTCTTGTCCAGGACAATGCCCATGTCCTCCAGGCCGTCGAGGCATTTCTCGCGGGTGATCGGGCCGCGCTCTCCGACCCCCGCCGTGAACACGATCGCATCCACGTGTCCGAGGGCCGCGTAGTAGGCGCCGAGGTATTTTTTCAGCCTGTATCCTTCTATCTCAATGGCGAGCTGGCAGCGCTTGTCTCCCTGGCACGCGCCGTTTTCAATGTCGCGCCGATCGGTGTACTTGTCGGTGATGCCCAGGACGCCGCTCTTCCTGTTGAGGATGCTGTCCATGGCCTCGGGCCGAAGGCCTTCCTTCTTCATCACGTAGTAGCCGATTGCCGGGTCATGGTCGCCGGCCCGGGTGCCCATCACCAGGCCTTCGAGGGGCGTGAATCCCATCGAGGTGTCCACCGAGATGCCGTTCTTCACCGCGTTTGCGCTCGAGCCGTTCCCGATGTGAAAGCAGATGAGGTTGGTGGAGAAGGGGGCCTTGCCGAGCAGAACCGAGGCACGCTTCGACACATACAGGAAAGACGTCCCGTGAAAGCCGTACCGCCTCACGCGGTAGTTCTCGTACCATTGATAGGGCAGGGCGTAGATGAACGCGGTGGCCGGCATGCTCTGATGCCACGCGGTGTCCATGATCGCGCAGTGCGGCACATCGGGCAATACCTCGCGGGCGGCCTCGATGCCGGTGATATTCGGGGGATTGTGCAGCGGGGCGAGGTCGGAGAGCTCACGGAACGCCGCCAGCGCATTGTCGTCGATGATCACGGACTTGGCGAACCGGTCCCCGCCATGGACGACCCGGTGCCCGACCGCGGTGATCTCGGAGAGGTCGGAAATCGCGCCCGCCTCCGGATCCAGGAGTGTCTGCACGATCAGCTCGATCGCGTCGCGGTGATGGGGACAGTCCTTCTCCCTCCTGATCTTCCTGCCGCTGCGCTTCGAGTAGTGGTTGATGAACGAGCCCCCGACGGTGACGCGCTCCACAATTCCCGAAGCGAGGATGTCTCGATCGTCCCAGCGGTAGAGCTGGTACTTCAAGGACGAGCTTCCGCAGTTGAGGGTGAGGATATCCATTCAAACCCTCCTTGCCGTGTATGTTCTTGAGACGATGGCGGGCTGGCCCGGATCCCTTGAGTGTAGTACTGAGAATCTGGTCCGAGGTCAAGGCGCGGATTTCCGTTTCAGAGCGCCGCCTCGTGCAAGCGGCGCGGGCGCGGTCGCCGTATTCCTCCCGTGTGAGGCTCCGCTCGATCCCCTGCTGGCTCTTTCTGCAGGTCTGCGTGGCGATCCCTTGTTTCCCGTAGGTTCAGGCTGCCGAGGTCCGAATCGAGCAGGGGTATGAGTGGCCAGGCCGGGCGGTGCTTCGATGGAGCGTGAGCCAGGGTGACCTCCTGATCGTGTCCCGCTCGGAGCACCCGGCCTGCATGGCAGGCGTTCAGAATGCCGCCCCCGGTGTCTGGCGTGGCGCGCCGGTGCTCGGAGTATGTCTTCCATGGTTTCTCTATGGCCCCCTGCTGGCCCGCGGCATGCTGAGGCAGGTATTCGATCCGCTGGCCTTTGCCGCCTGGAGCGGTGTGTTCGAAGAACACACGGGCCTCGTGCTCGACGGGGCTCTGCAGACCTCACGCGCGGGCGTGCTCCTCATGCCTTCCCCTGGGCACTGCGGTGTCTTCTGCAGACCAGGCCGCGAGGGGGGAACCGAGTACGGCGTATTCGGTTCTCTTCAGCTCGGAGCAGGTGCGGCGGAATGTGCAGTTCTGGCTTCCCGACCCGATGCACAGCCTTCCCCGGACGAGTGGTTCATCACCCGAGCCCCCTTCCCCGGAGGTGACCTTATGCACTTCGCCGCACGACTCATCCTCGATTCTCCGAACCTCGCAGTCTCGTACGCCGCGGGGGCCTCGTCCGCGCAGTTCGCGGCGCCCGGGGTTTTTTCGGCACTGTGGATTCGCGGCCGATTGCCGGAGATCGAGGGGGCCGTCCTCGTGTCCGGCGCCACTCCCGGATACCGTACGCCGGACGGCGCCAGTACAACGGTCGCATCCCGACTTTCCGCGATGGTACGACTCGGACGGGATCGTCGCAGGGGAGAGCTGGAAGCAGGCTTTTCGTTCGCCGCCGCGGAGCCCGGTTTCTCCCCGCGTCGGGAGATCCCGACGAAAAATGTCGTGCGGGCAGCGCTCTCGCGCGACTATCTGTGGGCATCCTCCTGGCCGCTCTCTGTTCTCCTCGAGGCGCAGAAGGATATCAACCGTGACTGTGATGGGGTGCGAAACGAAACTTCCCGCTGCGGCTCCACGGCGTGTCTCGCCCTGGGATCCATGGACGTCACCGCGAGCGTCGATTTTTCAGATCATGACGGGGTCGGCGTCCTCGGAGGACTGACGCTGAAACCGTCATCCCGGCTCCGGATCGGAGTGGAAGCGAAAGGGAAACGCCTGGGCACGCCCTGCCCGACAGGATCGATGAGCATGAAGCTCGCGCTCGAGGAGGGAGGACGAAGAGCGGCGCTCCAGACCGGCCTGGACGACTACCCGCTCGAAAGCCTTGCCGCGGGTCCGGCGCCAGCCCTGGCAGGGCACTTCCGGTTGTCCCTCTCGTGCTCTCTGCTCTGTCGGTGAGAACGGCCGCAGTTCGCCGCGCGCAAACCGGCGCGATGCCGAATCCGCGGCCTCTGGCCGCGATGCGAATCCGCGGCCTCTGGCCGCGATGCATCATGTGTCCGTGGCAGGGGATCGATCACCCCGGCTCATTCCCAGTCTCCCACGAGGATCACTTCCCGCTCCAGCTCCAGGCCCAGGCGGGTGCGCACATCCTTCTCGACAAGCTCGATGAGGGCGCGCATGTCCGATGCCCGGGCGTCTCCCGTGTTGATGAAAATGTTTCCGTGGAACGGGGCCACCTGGGCGCCGCCGATCCGCGTGCCTTTCAACCCCAGCGAATCGATCAGCTGTCCCGTCGGCGCCCCGAAGGCCCTGTTGTTCTTGAAGATGCTCCCCGCGCAGGGATGCAGGAAGTGACCCTTTCGCTCGCGGTCTGAACGATGCGACAGCATCTGCGCCTGCATGCCGCTGCGCTCCCCGGGGGCCAGGCGGAGCCCCGCCGCGAGGATGACTCTTCGCGCATCCTGGAAGGGCGACCGCTTGTAACTCCAGTCCCTGCGGTCCATCGAGTAGCGGTGCAGCTCCAGGTCCGTCCCGAGATAGTCCACGTACTCCAGCACGTCGCTCATTTCCGCGCCGTAGCAGCGGGCGTTCATCCACACCGCGCCGCCCAGGCTGCCCGGCAGCGAGTAGGCGAACTCCATCCCCGAAAGGCTGCGCGCGAGGGCGTACTCGGCGACGTCCGAGACGGGCGTGCCTCCCCGCGCGACGACGAGCGAGCCTTCCGCCTGCATGCCGGTGAGCCGTGACATGTCGACGACGACCCCCCGGATTCCGAGGTCGGAGACGAGGATGTTCGTCCCCCCGCCGAGAAGGAACGACGGCACCGATTCCTGAGCGCACACGCGCAGCACATCGGCGGCCTCTTCGGCGTTCGCGGGGAGCACGTACAGGTCCGCCGGGCCGCCGATGCTGAAACTGCTGTGTACCGCCATCGGTTCGGCAAGCCTCGCGGAACCTTCGATCTTGAACATCCGGGCCAATTCCCGTACTGTTGTCACTCTCGGAATAGTAGCCGGCGGCGTGGAACCGGTCTACTCGCACGCTGGCACGGGACGAGAAGTGCCGGTCTCATCATGGGGGAGAGAACGTCGTGGAGTTGAAGTTCTGGAACACGATGGGGCGGGAGCTCCAGAGGTTCGAGCCGATCCAGCACGGAAAGGTCGGCATGTACTGCTGCGGACCCACCGTGTACGACTACGCGCACGTCGGAAACCTCCGCACCTACCTGTTCGAAGATATCCTCCGCCGCACGCTCGAGTATTTCGGGTTTGCCGTCCGCCACGTGATGAACGTCACCGACGTCGGCCACCTCACGGGAGACACCGACGAGGGCGAAGACAAGATGCTCAAGGGCGCGAGGGAAAAGGGCAAGACCGTGTGGGAGATCGCCGAGTTCTACACAAAGGCCTTTTTTCGCGACTTCGGGCTGCTCGGCTGCGCCTCCCCGACGGTGATCTGCAGAGCCACCGAGCACAACCAGGACATGATCGACCTGATCGCCCGCATCGAGGCGAAGGGGTTCACCTACATCGCCGGCGGCAACGTGTACTTCGACATCAGCAGGTTCCCGGGCTACGGAAGGCTCGCGCTCCTCGACCAGCAGGAGCTGAAGGCGGGTGCCCGCATCTCCGTGGACGAGGGCAAGAAGAATCCCGCGGATTTCGTCCTCTGGTTCACCCGGTCGAAGTTCGAGCACCAGGCGATGCTCTGGGACTCTCCCTGGGGCAAGGGCTACCCGGGGTGGCACATCGAGTGCAGCGCGATGTCAATGAAGTACCTCGGAGAGCATTTCGATATCCACTGCGGCGGGGCGGACCACCCACCCGTGCACCACACGAACGAGATCGCCCAGTCGGAAGCGGCGACCGGTGCGCGGTGGGTCAACTACTGGCTTCACGGCGAATGGCTCCTCATGGAGAAGGAAAAGATGGCGAAGTCGGCGGGAAACTTCACGACCCTCGCCACGCTCACCGATCGAGGCTACCACCCGCTGGACTACCGATACTTCTGCCTCGGTGCGCACTACCGCACCCAGCTCGCGTTCAGCTGGGAGTCGCTGGAGGCGGCGCGGGCGGGGCGCCAGGGCGTCCTGGAAAAGATCCGGCTGCTCCAGGCGAATGCAGCCGGCGGGTCGGCGCAGAATCCGCCTCCGGCGGCGCAGAATCCGCCTCCGGCGGCGCAGAATCCGCCTCCGGCGGCGCAGCCCTCGGGCAAGGCCGCCGAGTACGTATCGGATTTCGAGGATCACGCGGCCGATGACCTGAACATGCCCCGCTGCCTCGCCGACCTGTGGACGCTCCTGCGGGATTCCTCCGTTCCCGCCGCGGAGAAACTGGGCGCTGCTTTCCGCATGGACAGGATCTTTGGTCTCGGGCTCTCGGAGACGAGGGAACAGGAGATTGCGCTCGACGCGGAAACCCGCATGCTCGTGGAGAGGCGGGAGACGGCGCGCAGGCAGAGGGACTTCAAGACGGCAGACGAGATCAGGGCGCTTCTGCTTGCGAAAGGGATCGAGGTCCAGGACAGTCCCAAGGGCCCGAAGGTACGGTTTGCCGCTGGCCAAAGAAGATAAAAGGGTGTAACATCTGATGGCAATCGTTGTTAGTAATGAGTAGCACAGAATATGCGCACCCGCCGCCTTTCGATGTTGTGTATGAAACGCTGTTCCCCATCATCTACCGCGTATCCTTGCGAGTGACAGGAGACCGGGAAGTTGCAGAGGATCTCTGCCATGACGCGTTCATCAAGCTCATGGAACGTTCGGATCTGCTTGCCGATATCGAGCAGGCCAAGTACTGGCTGATTCGCGTGGTGAAGAACCTATCCCTCAACAATGAGAAGAGACGGAACAGGGAAAAAGCAGCATACTCGAAGTTCTCCCGCCTTTCGGTCACGTCGACCGAATCCAGCGAGAAACAGATGATCAAAGAACAAACGCGTGCGGACGTGCAGAGCGCGCTGGACGCCCTCCCGTACAACTTGAGGGCCCCGCTCGTCTTTCGCGAATACGCGGATCTTTCCTACAGGGAAATCGGCGCCATACTGGGAATATCGGAAAGCAACGTCAAGGTGCGGATATTCCGCGCCCGCGAGCGCTTGGGAAAGGCGCTCGCCGAAGGTGATGCCTATGTGTCCTGACCGCGAGATTCTTTCAGCATATTTCGACGGCGAGATCGCCGCTCCCTGGGAACGCGAGATCGCCGCCCACGTGGCCACGTGCGAGCTCTGCCGCGAACGGCTCTCCCGCATGGAGGAAACCCGCAGCCTCCTCAAGGAAGAGGAAGCCCAGGCGTGCAGGGCGCCCATGGAGAGGGTCCGGCGGCGGATCCTTGCTCACGTCCCCCAGGAGCGGCAAAGGCTCTCCGCGTGGAGGCGTCAGGTGTCCCTCCCGCTGCCCGTTGCCGTGCTTGCGGCGGCACTTCTTCTCACGTTCGGAATCACTCTCGCGGTCCTCGCCACGCGATCGACCATGGGGTACATCCGCGTGACCAAGGTGCCGGCGGGCGGCACCGAATACCAGTTCGCCGTCCCGTATGACAAGGTAGAAGCGCTCCTGAAATCCATGGGAGGGGCAGACGCGAACATCGAATCAGTCATGACCATCCCGAAGAACGTGAAGCTCGTCCCGGTCGGTGAGCCGCGAATGGGGAAGGCGAACGAGTTCCCGAGGAAGAAGCCATGATCACCCGGAGGCGCAGCGGGATCGTACCGCTCCTCCTGGCTCTTGCGGTAGCGCACACCCACGCGCAGGCGCAGGCGGCGGACACCGATCCGAAGGAGGCCCTGCAGGAGCTGCTCTCCAAGGCCCTCACCGTGACCGTGTCGGCCCGAGTGCTGCCGCCGGATGCGCAGGAAGAGACCCCCATCTGGAACGCGGAAAGCACCAAGCTCACGCTTCCGGGCCGGTCGATCAAGGTGAGACTGGACGGCGAGAACGTCCGCATCTACCTCATCTGCACCCCGTATCTGCAGGACGACGGGGAGGTGCTCCTCCTCGCGCAGGGGCAGGTGTGGTTCACCGAGTCCCAGGACAAGGAGAACCGGTACTTCAGCACCTTCTACAGCATCCCGGTTTCCTTCGGAGAGAAGGTCCTGTTCTTCCCCCTCGGGCTCTCTGACGCCGATACGCAGCAGAAGAACCACTTCAACATCGAGGTGGAGATCAAGATCGTCCCCTACGAGAAGAAACAGTAGGCCTCGGCCGTGGCATACCCCGAGACAGATGACCGGGGGACGAACAGCCCCGGGTCCGTTCCCGGCGCCGGGGAGTCGGACCTCGCAGATGACAAGGACAAGGTCAAGCCGCACCAGCGGATATTGAGGAGCAAGGGATTCATCCCCACGTTGGTGGTGGTGGTCCTCGTCGTCTTCGTCCTGCTGAGCCCCCGCATGGCGGGAAGCCCTCCCCGCCTGGAGTCCATCACCCCCACGCGCGGCAAACCCGGCGACGTCATGATCCTCTCCGGGAGGAACTTCGGCAACCCCCGCGAAACCTCCGAGGTGAGAATCTCGGGGATCTCGCCCACGTCGCAGGATTACACGGAATGGACGGACACGCGGATCAGCGTCCGCATACCGGACGAAGCCACCTCCGGGATCGTCTACGTCCTCACGAAGAGCGGGAGGAGCGGCGGCCTGCTGTTCATCAGCCAGAGCGACATTCCGCAGCCGGCGTCGGGCGCCAGCCGACCGGGTGACCCGTACATCGTGAACAAGGACAACCCCATCCAGCCATCGGCGGCGCGCGTGGGAGACCTCATCACCATCTATGGCATGAACTTCGGGCTTGAGAAGGGCAACTCCGAGGTCTACTTCACGTGGTCGGGTCTCCAGAACGCCGCCGGCGGGAGCCTCGACCTGTCGAACCTCCTGCCGGCCCGCGATTACAACCTCGACTACGTGTCCTGGTCGGATCGGGAGATCCGGCTGCGGGTACCGGATGGCGCGGCGTCTGGCAATGTCCTGGTCAAATCGGACAAGGGCACGAGCAATGCCGCGTACTTCGTCGTCAACAGGGGAGCGGGCAGCAGGACCTATACCTCTCCCCGCAAGTACTCGGTCCAGTACGGGATGAATGTGAATGTCGCGGCGGCTGCATCGGAAAACACACTCTACCTCTGGATGCCCCGGATCCTTCCCACGCCGGAACAGCGCACGATCGAATCGGTGGAGCAGGATCCGCCATCGCTGCTGGACACCACGGCGGCCTCGCTCTATTCGTTCAATAACCTCCAGAAGGGCGGGAAATACAAGGTCAGCATGAGCTGGATGTTCGACCGATACGCCGTGGCAACCCAGGTGAACCCGGGGGACGTCCCTCCGTACGTCACGACCTCTGAGTTGTACGCGAAGTTCACCGCGCCCGACCGCCTGGTCCCTTCCACCAACCCGGACATCACGAAGGCGGCGGCCGCCGCGGTGGGGGGAGAGAAAAACCCGTGGCTCAAGGCCCGGAGAATCTACGACTGGCTGCTCGCCCAGATCTCCTACGGTCCGAATGCCGGAGATACCGCCGCCGCCCTTCGTACGAAGAAGGGAAACTCGTTCGTCTACTCATCGATGTATTGCGCCCTGCTGCGCGCCACGGGCGTGCCCGCGCGCATGGTATCGGGGTACCTGGTGGGAGATTCGGGAGAGCCGACACGCCGTCACTTCTGGGACGAGTTCTACGTGGAGACTCTCGGCTGGATTCCCGTGGACCCGACCCTCGCCGACGAGAAGACCCTCCTCCCGATGCCCCCGGCCCCGGACTTCGATGCGCGCGTGTACTACTTCGGCAACCTCGACAACCAGCACATTGCCTTCACGAAAGGGCTGGTGGAGGTGAACCAGATGAACCCGTCGGGCTCGACACGCGAGGACCGTGACCTGCCCTACCTGCTGAGCATCCAGGAGGAATCCGTCGGGGGGCTCACGTCGTACACGACAAGCTTCGATGACCTGACCGTCACGGGAACGTACTGAGCTGGGCTACGGCGGCAGATGGGGCGATACTCCGCCCCCGGCCGCCGAATGCCGTCCCTGGAGCTGGCTCCCGCAACCGCACGCAAGCGTGCGAGGTCTGCCCGATCACGGTACCCCGTGCGGATGCAGCCCTCATGTCGCCAGGAGCGACCGCGCCGTGCTTGGGATTTCGCCAGGAGCGGGCTGGGCTCTCACTGTCCGCTTCGCGGCCAGTTGCCGCCCTTCGCGCGCCTTCGGCGCGCTTGGCTACTGCTGCGCGGCGGCCTTCCTGCGGGCGCGCTCGATCTTCTCCATCTTGCGGTAGTACTCCGACTGCTTCTGGATCTCCGCCACGTCACTGGTGGCGATCTTATTGTCGGCGAGCACCATCTTCTTGTTCTCGAAGAGCTTGCGGATGTAGGGGTTTCCCTTGTCGCTGGAGAGGCCCACGGTGTTCAGCAGCTCCTTGGGACCGAGCTGGAATGTGTGCTTGCCTCCCGCCACGACGGGGATGCGGTTCTTCTCCAGCTGCAGGAGCAGGGCATCGTAGAGCTTGCCCACCGGGTCCTGGATGAGCGTGTTGGCAAGCTGCTTGTAGATGAACCACAGCCGCTCCGAGAGGAGCGTGGTGAGGCGCGTGATGAGCTGGGGCTGGCTCTGGACCATCCGCTCGAAGTTGGCCTTGTTCACCGCCATGAGGCTGCAGTCTTCGTTCGCGATTGCGGAGGCGGACCGGGGCTTGTTTTCCAGGAGGGCCATCTCGCCGAATATGTCGCCCGTCTTCAGCATGGCGAGGAGGACCTCGTTGTCTTCCACGATCTTCGTGATCTTCACGACGCCCTTCTGGATGATATACAGCTCGGTGCCGGGCTCGTTCTCGCTGAAGATCATCGTGTTTTTCGGGTAATTCCGCGTGAAGTCATCGGAAGTCTTTTCCAGGTACACGGCCTTCGCGTAGGGATGGATCTTCGCCATCCGTTCCTTCGCCTTGTCAGCGTTCGGATCCACGGGGCAGTTCTGGAGGAATCGATAGTAGGCGTAGTAGGCCTGGTTGTACTGGCTCTGGCGCGCGTAGTACTCCGCCACCTTGAACAGGTGCGAGGGCTCGCCGCTGGCGGTGTTCTTGAACGTGAGCCGCGTGAGAGCCTCGTCCAGGAAGCGCATCTTGCGTGAGAAGCTCTGGATGATCTTCAAGGCAACCGGCGCGTTGCGCTCGATGAGCAGACCGTACTGCTCGCGGGCCACCGAGATGAGTGACACGTCGGTGAGGGCGAGCGCGGTCTCGATGTGGCTGTGGGAGGACATCGTGGAAACGACGCCGAAGAAGTCGCCCGGCGCGAGGGTGTTGCCACCCTCCTCCTCCACGACTTCCACTTCCTTGCTGATGCGGACCTTGCCGCTTCGGATGATGTAGAAATAGTCCGCCTTCTGCTTCCCTTCGACGATGATGTACGAGTTCCTGTTGAAGTTGACGATCGACAGTTGAAGGGGGCTCGCCATGCTTTTACCGTTGTATCTGATTACCAGTATAGAGATCAGTTTTTCCGTTGTCAATGTGAAGAGTCACAGAAGAGAAATCGACCGGTACACAAACCGCGCTGTGACGTCCAGCGGCTTTCAAGGCAGGCGATGCGCCCAGGGTCTGCCGATGCCCGGCGCGCCCCGGACGTATCCACCCTTCATCGCCTCTGTTATAGTGCACAGAGATGCCAGACGGGGACGCCCACTTGAAGTGGAAGGAGCTTTCGCGGCGGGAGATCGCCTCGTGCGGGATATTCGACCTTTTCGCCGCGGAGCGCATCTCCGCCGCCGGCCAGAGGGGCGAGTTCTGTATCCTCTCGGCCCGGGACTGGGTGAACGTCGTGCCGGTGCTCCGCCCGGCCGCCGGGGAACCCCGCTTTCTCATGGTCCGTCAGTACCGACACGGGGCGGAGCAGATCACCACCGAGTTTCCGGCGGGGCTCGTCGAGAAGGACGAAGCGCCGGTGGACGCCGCGGCCCGCGAGCTCCTCGAGGAGACGGGGTACCGGGCGGGCCGGCTCACCCTGATCTGCGATCTGCGTCCGAACCCTGCGTTCATGACCAACCGCTGCTACACTTTCCTCGCCGAGGATCTCGAGACGGCGGGCTCGCACGCGCTCGACGAGCTGGAGTCGCTGGAATCCCTGGCTCTCCCCGTCGCGGACGTGAAATCACGGGCGGGCCGCGGGGAGTTCGTGAATGCGCTCACCCTCGTCGCGTTGATGTGGTACGAAAGATACATGGCGGAGCACACATGAAGCGCATGATGGGCAGGCCGGCCAGGATCGTCATCGAGGTCCTGCTGCTTGCCGCGCTGGTCGTCCTGTTCGTCGTCATCCTCGACCCGAAACAGCTCCGGGAGTACCTCCTGAGGGTCACCCTCACCTCGATCCTCGGGCTCCTGGTATTCCAGCTGGCCATCCACACGGTGGGAATGCTGCAGTGGATGGTGCTCCTGCGCGAATCGGGCATCCGCACGGGGGCCTGGCAGGTATTCCGGACCCGGCTCTCGGGCTGCGCGGTCACCTCCCTCACCCCCTCGGCGTACTTCGGCGGGGAACCGGTCCGCGCGGCCCTGCTGAAGGACCAGAGCATGTCCTACCGGCAGCTCTTTGCGACCATCGCCGTGGACAAGTACATCGAGCTGTTCACGAAGTTCCCCATTGCCGTGCTCGGGTTCGGCTTCCTGATACTTCGCGCCAACCCCGGCAGAACGCTCGTCGTGATCTCGTCGCTGTTTGTCGCATTCTTCCTGTCGGTCTTCCTGCTGCTCATGATCCGGCTGTTCCAGGGCGGGGACTTCATCATGAGGTT
>Ga0187850_10003830_pt1 | contig 12399 bp, 10 predicted proteins | sample June2016WEW_4_15_FD_132436 | JGI IMG/M metagenome (GOLD analysis project Ga0187850, IMG submission 132436) | Peatland microbial communities from SPRUCE experiment site at the Marcell Experimental Forest, Minnesota, USA - June2016WEW_4_150 | ecosystem: Environmental > Terrestrial > Soil >... | reverse complement strand
TCCTTTCTGCGTCCAAGCCACCGAAGCGAACGTCCGCTGATTACCCATCACCGCACCTCCTCATCCGCCACTCAACCAGTTCCTTTGTACACCAATCGATCAACTTATGCAGAGGTTCCCTAGGGGTTCAGTGATTTGATGACCTCCGGGGCTGTCATGGAAAAGGTCGTGATGGTCTTGGCATCGAGCGGCATTTTCATCAGGTCCACCGAACGAATCTGGCTGTTCTCGTAAGTCCGGAAGTAGTATCGCTTCGCCTTCAAATCGGCGGCGCTGGTCCAAACCGTATAGTCGGCGACGATGTTGCCGTGCTCGTCCTTCTTTCCCTGGCGGGACACGCCGTTGGGAATGTCGAAGTTGTTCATAATATGAAACCCCTCGAGCACCGCCTCTTCGCCGGTCTTGGCCGGCAGCGCCGACGCGCTGAAAGCCACGGCTCGGACAAACCGCGACGGCGGGGTGAAGTCGCCCGGCATCCCCAGCATCCCGGTGCCTTGGCCGAAGCCGGTCAGCGTGATGCCGCCGACTTTCACCGGCGGAACATTCACTATTGAGAAGTTTACGTAATTGCGCAGATTGGTCATTTGCCAATCGAAGGATGGCGAGTTGGTCATCACCCCCAGCGGGTCGTCGTGGACATGAAGTTTTCCTTCCACATATTCTATCGCGATGCTCTTGCCCGAGGCGTCATTCACCACGTAGTGAAGCGGCGGCACAAAGTCCATCTGCTTGACCACGACCGCCGGGACTGTGATGCTTCCCATGCCCTGTTTGACTTCTTCGACCGTCGCGAAATTTTCCAAAATCCAGGAACCGACCTCCCAGGGTGCGACGGTCTTGGAGGCCTCGGCAGCGTGGTACTTCATGTAGCCGACGGTCCCGGGAAAATAGAGCAGGCCAATAGCCAATCCCTTCTCATTAACGCCATCGACCAAAAACGGCATGTCGCCACCGTTGTTGACGCCGACCGATGCATACTTGGAGGTCCACTTCAGCCCATTCTCGCCCTCCGGTGTGGTACCGGTTCGCGCATAGCCGCGCGGCACCATCATCACGGCGGAATCCATAACGATAGCGAACTCCATCGTGCGCGCGTACACGACGCTCCCGTCGCTGGCTCTGAGTCTGATGCTGGTGCAGGCTGGCGCCGGCTTCGCGAAAAAGAGCGAACACGCGAGGATCGCGAGAAATATCGCTCCGGAAGCGCTGGGGAACTTGCGGGGCGCGGATGCTTTGACGCCGATGCCGGTAATTTTCATTGGTTCGTCCTTTCTGCGGTTGCTTGGTTCAGTCAACCTGCGGTGATTTTGAAGATGCCCTTACGATACGATTCGGCGTCTAGCATGAAGAATTCCCTTTCTGGATCCAGGCCAGACGCGAATCGCTAAAAGAATGCGCCAGCACGTCCGCCCCGACAACTCTCTGATTGCCTTCTCTGACATTTTGGTTATCAAGGGAACTATTTGAGAAACAGCCTCAGTGTTATTGTCGGACATACATGAGAAGAGTATCTTCGCCACGTCAACCCGAATCTGGGGGATCGTGAATATTCCTGCGGCAGAAAAAATGATGCGATTCAGACCGGTGCTCGTAGCTTTAGGCTGCCTGGCGTTTTTGATTCTTTTCGCGAAGCCGGCGCACGCCCAGCACGGCGACTGGCTTATGGGAACCGACGGCTTGTTGAGTGCTCAGCAGGCGCCGGAAGGGATTTTCTATTCAAACGTCTGGTCGTACTATCACGCCTCAGGCAGTAATTTCGTATCACTCGCGTCACCAGCACCACCGCTCGGGACCGGGGGTAACGGGCCTCTCAAGCTTAATGTCAGCGGCAGTCTCGACGAATTCGTTGACCAGAACATTATTGGCTGGACCTCGCCCTATAAGGTCCTGGGCGCGAACTATGGATTGTTTGTCGATGTGCCGTTTGCCATCGCTGATGCCAGTGGTGCTGCGAGCCTGGAACCCGTCCTGAGTCTGCACGGGAGCTCGCCGTCGCTACAAGCTTCCGCCGGGGTAACCAAGGGCAGTATCGGTGATATTTACGTGGAGCCGGTAGATTTCGGCTGGCACTTTCGCCAGCTGGACGCCATCGTCTCCTCGGGGTTCTTCGCGCCTTCAGGACCGTACAACTCGAAAGCGGCGCTCAACATTGGCTATGGCCACTGGACGGGCGCCTTTGGCCTTGGAGGTATCGCCTACGCCGACGCCGCTCGAACCTGGTCGCTCTCCATTTATACTCACTACCTGCTGTACGCTTCGCAATTGGGCGCAAAATATACGCTCGGCGATGTCGTACCGTTCGAGTGGGGTGCGGGAAAGACCCTCAACTTGAACAACAGCATTTTCCAGCAGCTTATCTTGGGCGCGGTAGGCTACGCCCAGTGGCAGACAACGAACAACCAGATAAATATCGCTAGCCAAAACCAAACCGCTGCCGCAGTTATCAAGACGCTGGAGGATACGCGCGCACAGGTCTATTCGGCGGGCCCTTCAATCAATCTACTGACGAAGTACGGGCTCTTCTCGCTGCGCTACTATGAAGAGTTCGACGCGCATGCCACCCCGTCGGGCCGGCAATTGATGTTCAGCGTCGCCCTTGCTTTTGGTTAGGGCGATGAATCCCGCCCTCGATAGGATGTTGAAAAGAAAGCAACCCAAGACAACCCGATGATGCTCCAGCAAGCAAATCGAATGATGGCAATCGTGTGCAAATACTCGAGCGGCAAAAGGATGGCCAGAATGAAGCTTAGATATGTGCAGTTACTTTTTTGTATCGCCCTCGCGTTGACGATTGTATCTCCCGCGGCGGCGGACGCTGCCGATAGCCAATCGCTCGACGAGGTCAACAAAGAACTGTCTAACCCGATTTCGAGCATCTGGGCGCTGCAACTCCAGCAGAACACTTACTGGCTGAATAAGCCGGATCGAAACGTTGTAAATATGCAGTTTCAGCCGGTGCTGCCTCTGGCGTTGACCGATGACTGGAACCTGATCACCCGGCCCGTATTTCAGGTGTTCAACTCCACGCCCTATGTGAACGAGAGCCTCCATCTCCATCGCGTCACCGGTTTTGGCGACACAATAGTCGGGTCGGTGCTTTCGCCGAGTCCGAAGCTTGCCGGCCCTTGGCTGCTGGGCGCAGGTCCCAGTTTTATCTTGCCTACCGCGAGCAATTCGAGGCTGGGACAGAACAAGTGGCAGCTGGGACCGGCTGGCGTATTCGGCTACCTCGGTGATAAGTGGCTGGCGGGAGTATTTCCGCAACAGTGGTTTTCGGTCGGCGGCAATGGCTCGCAGACTATAAGCCAAATGAACCTTCAATACTTCTTCGTCTATCTGCCGGGCGGTGGTTGGGGCATAGGCACGTCGCCGAACATGCTGGTCAATTGGTACACGAACAACGCGAACAAGGTAACGTTCCCGATCGGCCTGAGTGTCAGCAAGGTAATCAAAATCGGTCCGCTCCCCGTGAAACTTGCGGTTCAACCTCAGTACATGCCGGTTCGTCCTGACGTCTTCGGCCAGAAATGGAACCTCCAGTTCTCGGTCACTCCTGTCATCCCCGATCTGGTTAACAGAAAGATCCTCGAGGGTTGGTAAATCGGTTTCCTCCCCCTGGGGCCGGGCCCATGGTTCGCGGCCTCGAAACCGAGAAAGAAGAAACCCCCGCCCGCGACTTCCGGATAATCTCAGCCCACCACATCGGCGAAGGCAGCCTCCGGGGAAAAGCCCTCACCAACATCGACGCCATCCGCACACTCAAACTGATCGAAACAGAAAATCGCGACGCAACCGAAGCGGAAAAATCCATCCTCGTCCGCTACGCGGGATGGGGCGCGATGCCGGGTGCCTTCCGCCCCTATCCGCCGCAGGAATGGCAATCGGTCGCGAACCAACTCCGTGAGCGATGATTTCAGAGAGACTGGAAGTGACAACGATGGCTCATTCGTCCGCAAAATAACAGCGTTTCGAGAAGCGAGCCGCGCGCATCAACCACCGGCGTCAACCGCCGCTTGTCAACCGCCTCATAGTGTCAACGGCCGTATGGGTGTCAACCGGTTGACAGGTTGACAGGAGAGCAGTACGCATCGGACTCGGTCATCCACCATTTACTCGAAAACTAGAACATGAAAGTTATCGGGCTCGACGCCGCGATCAGCCACCCAAACCATAGCGTTTCGAAAATCGCGATCAGCGTCAGATTGCGCGACGCGCTGTAGGCCGCCGCCGAGAATACTTCGATCATCACGAAATTCAGCGCGATGATCGGCAGGATCAGCATCAGGAAGAACGGCAGTATTCCCAGGCTCACGCCCACCACCATCAAAACCACGATCAGGATGCGACCGAGCGCGGCCCAAACCGTCGAAATCGCCGCTCCTCCGCGCCGCACCAGCAACTCGAAGCCCATCCAGAACGGAAACTGGAGCACGCACGCCATCGCCATGACCATCAGCCGTTCGGGCGACAGCGACAGGTGATGGAACGCCACCGTCATCGCCACCTGGCACACGTAAGCCACAGCGAACCCCCCCGCCGCGACGAATATTGCGGCGCCGGCGCCCTCGCGGATGCGGTACCAATCCAGCGTATGCGACAGCGCGAGCACGCCCACCATGATCAACCCTGCGACCGCGAACCATGAGATCTGGATATCGCCGACCACCACCGGCACAAACGCCGCCGGGTCTGACTCCGCCAGCGGCATCGCTGCAATCAGCGCGCCGCCCAGGATCAGCAGTCCGATCAATCCGCTCGGTCCGGGCCGCTCGCCCGCCCAATTCGCCACCATCGAGCCGCAGACTCTGCCCATCGGCACCAGCAGAATCACAAAGACCAACAGCGCGAATCCCGCTGCCCCCATCCGCGCATCCGCAACCTCGATCACTCCGGTTCTGGTGGTTCCAAACGTGCTATCGAGCCATTTCACGATCGTCGTCGCGGCCGCCGCGGAATAGACGATGGTTATGTGATCGAGCCCCGGCATTCGAACCGCTTCGACCGCGCTGCCCTGGGCGAAATCGCCGTAGGTCTTGCCCAGCTCGATTTGCGCCGCGCCCGCCAGATACGACGCCAGCGCAGGGGACGTGTCCTGGATCATGTCCGGATCGCGCTCGGCAAAAATGAACAGCGCATTCTTCGGACGTTCCGGACCGAGCTGCCAGCCGCCCGAGATCATCACCGCGCCTTTGAGATTGGGATCGTGCGTGGCGTAGTCGAGCGCCGCGCCCGCGCCCATCGAATGCCCCATCACGACGATTCGCGACCCATCGACAAACGGGCTGCTGCGAAGATAATCGACCGCCTGCTTCACGTCCTCACGCAGGCTGCCGACGTCGCCTACGCCGCCAGCGAAAGGATTGGAATTCTCGCCGTGTCCGTTAACGTCGATCGCCAGCACCGCGTACCCGTTCTCCGCGAGCCGTCGCGCAAGCACGCTCATCAGCTTGCGATCCGCCATGAAGCCGTGAATCAGCACGACCGCCGGTGGTCGCTCGGCCGCCGGTTTGGGGAGTTGCATGTAGAACTGACGCGCCGGTCCGGGCATGTACATCGTCGCCGGCTCCTGCCCTGGCAACATGATGGATACGTGCGACGGACCGCGATTTTCCAGCCGCGCCAGCCGCGCGATCGCCAGAATGAATACGACCGCGAGACCAATTGCGATGATACGGGAAATTTTCATTGTGAATTCGCCGCGCTCCTCTCAGCTGACATCCGCGATTTGCATTACGATGTACCAGACGGGCACGCATGGGTCGATCACGCCGCGCGATCGGCTCCCGCGCGACGCTTCTCGACTTCCTTGACCAATACGTCCCTTTACTGGTCGGTCAAGGTCCAGTTCCAGACCGCTTGCAAGCTGATCGCTGCGTTGCCAACGAGTACGCCCCGACCTACCATCAGGCTTGATGCTTATCCATGGGCCGAGGTGGGGCGCGCTATCATCGACGCCAAGGCTCATGTGCTGGCAAGGCTTTGTTCGCAACCGAAGCGTGAAATACAAATGAAACGGCGCGCGAGATCGCGGCTCAAACCATCCCGCATTGCCGCGGCCCGCACCGCTGCGCGCGCAAAGTGAACCGGCATCGGGTTCAAAAGGCGGAACGAAATGGAAGAAAAGTACGCAATTGACTTCGAGCACGTGACCCGAATCTACAAGCGCGACGAGTTCGAGGTCCGCGCGCTCGACGACGTGACCGTGCAGATCCCGGCCGGACGCTTCGTGGCGATCATGGGGCCGTCGGGATCGGGCAAGACCACGATGCTCAACCTGATCGCGGGAATCGATCACGCGACTACCGGACGAGTGGCGGTCGGCGGCGACGAGATCACCCGCATGAAGGAGCGCGAGCTGGCGGGCTGGCGCGCACACCATATCGGGCTGGTGTTCCAGTTTTACAACCTGATTCCGGTGCTGACGGCGTTCGAGAACGTCGAATTGCCGCTACTGCTGACGCATCTTAGCAAGGCCGAGCGGCGCGAGCATGTCGAGACGGCGCTCAGGGTGGTGGGACTGGCCGACAGGATGGACCATTATCCGCGCCAGTTGTCGGGCGGGCAGGAGCAGCGCGTCGCGATTGCGCGCGCGATCGTCGCCGATCCCACGATCATCGTCGCCGACGAGCCGACCGGCGACCTCGACGCAAAGTCGGCCGAGGAAATCCTGGGCTTGCTGGTCGATATGAATCGCCAATTCCAGAAAACGATCGTGATGGTCACGCACGACCCCCGCGCCGAGCGTTACGTCGATACCGTCTATCGGCTCGACAAGGGCGTGCTCGCGGGCGTCGAGCCGGGCAAGCGCGGCGCGACGCCGGAAGCGGCGGCGAATGCGTAACGCGTGAGTTAGCATGAAGTACACGGGGCTGGTGTTAAAAAATCTGGTGCGCAGCAAGCGCCGCACTATTCTGACCGTGCTGTCGATCGCGGTCTCGCTGTTCATCTTCTCGGCGCTGGTCAGCATCCCGACCGCGGCCAACCAGATCCTCGGCGACACGGCGTCGGCCACCCGGATCGCGACGCATAATAAGGCCGGGCTGGCCTACGCGATTCCAATCGCCTACAAGCAGCGAATCGTGGTGATACCGCACGTCGAGGTGGTGGCGCCGGAGAGCTGGTTCGGCGGCGTGTACCATGAAGTGTCGGATCAGTTTCCGAACCTGGCGGTCGATCCCGAGCAGGTCGATCTGATGTGGCCCGACTATGGAATCAGCAAGGAGCAGTTCGAGCAGTTCAAGAAAATCCGCACCGCGTGCCTGGTCGGCGCCGACACGATGAAGCGCTTCCATCTGCACATCGGGCAGCAGATCCAGCTGCGCGGGACGCTCTACCCGTTCAACGTGACGCTGAATATTGTGGGCACGACCGGCGGCAAGGCGCCGCCCAATTACCTGCTCTTTCGGCGCGACTACCTGGAAGAGGCGGCCGGGCGGCCCGGTTGGGTCGATCTCATTTGGGTCAAGGTCGATAAGCCGGAGAATATGCCGCAGGTAATAGCGGCGATCGATGAAGGCTTCGCCAACTCGTCGGCGGAGACATCGTCGGAGTCGGAGGCGGCGTTTATCGGCAGCTTCCTGGACCAGTACCGCACGTTTTTCAGGATGGCGGAGGTGCTGGGATTTATCGTGGTGCTGATGATAGGACTGGTGGCGGCCAACACGGCGGCGATGTCGATTCGCGAGCGGCGCGGCGAGATTGCAGTGATGCGCTCGATCGGGTTTCCGTCGCGCACGATTTTGTCGATGCTGCTGGCCGAGTCGATCCTGATAGGCCTGGCCGGCGGGATTATCGGATGCGGCGCGGCGTATATCGTGCTGAAAGTGTTTTCGGTCGGCAGTGGCACGGGCCCGCTCAGCACGATCCGCATGCAGCCGGCGATTCTGGCCGAGACCCTGGTCGTGGCCGCACTAATAGGACTGTTCAGCGCACTCGTGCCGGCCCGCTCGGCGGCGCGGCGCAATATCGTTGATGCGCTAAGGACGGTTGCCTGAGATGGCTATTCCGCTGAAGTACAACGTGCGTTCGCTGCTGGTGCGGCGCGTCTCGACCGCGATGACGGGCGGTGGAATTGCGCTGGTGGTGGCGGTGTTCGTGATCGTGATGGCGCTGGTGGCGGGACTCAACTCGGCGATTTCCGACACCGGCGACCCGGACAACGTAATCGTGCTGCGCAAAGGCGCGACTACCGAGACCTATTCCGCCATCCAGCTCGATCAGTTCGACGCGATGAAGTTCCTGCCGCAGATTCGGCGCGAGCCCGACGGCGAGGCAGACGCATCGCCGGAACTGCCGGTGCAGGCGCTGATGGAACGCACCGGCGGCGGGCGCGACAATATCGTGGTGCGCGGAGTTCTGCCGATCGCGCTCAAAGTTCATCCCAAGGTGAAGATCGTCGAGGGCCGGATGTTCAATCCGTCGGTCAACGAAGTGATCGTCGGCAAGGGCCTGATGGGGCATTACGAGAACATGACGCTCGGTTCCACCCTTCGCTTCGGGCGCGGCAACTGGAAGGTGGTCGGGATAATGACGGCCGAAGGCGGCTCGTTCGAGTCGGAGGTGTGGGGCGATATCCATAATGTGCAGGACGACGCGCAGCGCGGCGCGTATTACGCCGACGTGCGCCTCAAACTTGCGGCCGGGGCGGACGCGGATGCGCTGATTCGGCGGCTGGCGGACGATCCGCGAATCAATCTGCAGGCCGAGACCGAGGCGGACTACTACAAGGACCAGGCGGTGGTCGCCAACCAGATGCGGGTGCTCGGGATGATCGTCGCGGTAATCATGGCGGTCGGCGCAATCTTTGGCGCGATGAACACGATGTACGCGGCGGTCTCGTCGCGGACCACCGAAATCGGCACGCTGCGTGCGCTCGGCTTCGCGCCGATCGCGGTGATGACGTCGTTCCTGCTCGAGTCTCTGGTGCTGGCGGTGACGGCGGGCGCGATTGGCATCGTGCTGGCGATGCCGATAAACGGGTTGACTTCGACGTTTGGCAACTTTGTCACGTTCTCGACCCTGGCGTTCAGCTTCCACGTCACTTTTGCAATAGTGATCGAGGCGCTGATCTTCGCCGCCGTGATGGGCGTGGTCGGCGGCTGGCTGCCGGCGCGACAGGCGATGAAAATGTCGATCGTCGATGCGCTCAGGAGCATCTGACCTTGTCCACCGAATCACCCAGGGGACCCAATATCCGCGAGCTCGAGTCGCTGCGGATTGCGCGCGCGGCCGAGCCGAAGAAGCCGAGCAGAATCATCCCGGCTGCGATCGTGCTCGCGATTCTCGCGGTGGCCGGCGCGGCGGGATTTTTCGTCTATCAGCGGACGATTGGCCGTCCGCCCGAAGTGCAAACCGCGATCGTCACGGTGAAACAGGCGGGACAGGCCGGCACCGTGCTGACCGGCAGCGGCTATATCGTGACGCAACACAAGTACATCGTGATCGGCACCAAGATTCTCGGCCAGATAGTCGCCGAGCCGATCGAGGAAGGGCAGCGCGTCAAGGTCGGCGACCTGCTGGCGCGGATCGACGATCGCGACTACCAGGCGCAACTGAAGCAGGCCTACGCGGATCGCGATCTGGCGGCGGCCAACGTCGTGCTGAAGAGGGCGCGCGCGCAACGCCTGCGCGAACTCTACAAGCAACACGTGCAATCGAAGGACTCGCTCGAGGACGCGGAGAATCAGCTCTCGGTGGCGGAGGCGGAGCTCAAGAAGGCGGACGGCGCGATCGATTTCGCAAGGTTCAACGTGAGCCAGACCGTGATCACGGCGCCAATCAACGGCGTGGTGCTGCAGAAGTATCGCGAACTCGGCGACACGATTAACTTCGGCGGCGAAATCCAGGCCGGCGGCGGCGCCACCGATATCGTGCAGCTTGCAGACCTGAGCGATCTGCGCTGCGAAGTCGATATCAACGAAGGCGATATCGCGAAGGTGAAGATGGGAACGCCGGCGACGGTGATCCCGGACGCGTACCCCGACAATCCGTTTGCGGCGCAGGTCGTGAAGATTTATCCGGAGGCCGACCGCCAGAAGGGCACCGTGAAAGTCGAAGTCAGAATCCTTCAGCCTGATTTGAAGATTATCAAGCCGGAAATGAGCGCCAAGGTTACGTTCCAATCGATTATGACGCAGACAGCGACAGCGGCGGCGCCGATGGCGCTGGTGCCGAAGAAGGCGATCGTCACTGAGGGCAGCGCCAGTTCGGTGTGGGTCGTGCGCGGCGCCACGGCGCATCTGACGCCGGTCGTGCTCGGGCGCGAGTTCCAGGAAGGCGTCGAGGTCAGGCAGGGATTGAGCGGCGGCGAGATGGTGATAGTGGTACCGCCGGCGACGCTCAAGGAAGGACAGGCCGTCACGCCGGTGGCATCGTAATAACCTAACCCCTAACCCCTTCCCTCGATGGAAGGTGAACAATCGAGTTGAGAAGATGGCGGAGACGTTTGTACTGGTGCATGGCGCGTGGCATGGCGGATGGTGCTGGGCCGCGGTGATCAATCAACTCGAGCGGTTGGGCGACAGAGCCTACGCAGTCGATCTCCCGGGGCATGGCATGAACCGCGCCGATCGCGCGAAGGTGACGCTCGACAGCTACGTCAACAGCGTCGCGGAGTTTATCGAGCGGCACGATCTGAAAAACGTGGTGCTGGCGGGACACAGTCTCGGCGGGATCACAATATCCGGCGTCGCGGCCAAGATTCCCGGGCGGATCAAGCGCGTGGTGTGGATCACGGCGATGGTGGCGCTCGACGGGCAGCCAATCATGGATCCGTCGGCGTCGCCGCTGGCGGCGGCGATCGATTCGTTGCCGGAGCGATCGATTACAATCGAGATGATTGGCCCGGAATTTATCGACGGGCTTACCAACGACATGGCACCGGCCTTGAAGGAATATGTTTTTTCGGCGCTAGGCCCGCAGCCGCTGGCGCCGCTGCTCGCGCCAGTGCCGATGGCGCCCTACTTCGCCACCGGAATTCCCAGCAGCTATATCATTTGCGAAGACGACCAGACGCCGGTCGCGGGCGCACCCAACTGGCATCCGCACTTTTCCAGCCGGCTCAGGAATCCAACGCTCAAGTTCGTGAAGAGCGGGCATGAAGTGATGTTCACGCATCCTGTGGAATGCGCGCGGGCGCTGCACGAGCTGGCGAGCGGCGATTGAGCCAGGCGCCCTCACTCTGAGCGAGCGGCAGGTATGATCAATTTCCCAGCAATCGATGTCGTTGGGCGGTCATATCGCGCATGATCGGGGCGCTCATCTCATGTCGGCGAGTTTGACCGGGCGGGCGGCGCCGTCGCGAAAGCGGGCGGGCGAAAAGGGCGCGAGATCAATGGCGGGCATCCGGCCCTTGACCAGGTCGGCGATCACTTCGCCGGTGAGCGCGGAGAGCAGAATGCCGCTGCGGAAATGTCCGGCGGCGTAGAACACGCCGGCGACCGTCGGCGATGGGCCGAGCACCGGCAACAAGTCGTCGGTGGCGGGGCGAAGTCCAGCCCATGCTTCGCGAAAGGGAATCGAAGCGATCGAAGGGACCATCGCACGCACTGCGCGCAGAATCCGTTCCATCCCATCGAGCGTGACGGACTTGTTGAAGCCCGCATCCTCGAAGACCGAGCCGGCGAGCAGCCGCCCGTCACGCCGCGGCACCAATATTGCGCCGCCCGAGAACAGCGAAGGCACCACCAGGCCCGGCCGCGCGTCGAAGCATAGAATCTGGCCGCGCACCGGGTAGAAGCGGATTCGATCGTCTTCGAGGCCGCGGATGTCGCCGGCCCATGAGCCGGCGGCGTTGATGATGACATCGCCGGTCTCGAGCGATCCGTCGGCGAGGCGAAGGCCGGTGGCGCGCGCGGCGGTAGTGGCGATCGAATCGACGCGGGCGCCTTCGCGGAAATCGGCGCCGGCGTGCGTGGCGGCGTTGATATAGGCAAGGGTGAGTTTGCGATTCTCGACGCGCCGATTGTTCGGCATGTGGAGCGCGAAGATGATTTTTTCCGACAGCACGGGCGCGAGCTTGAACGCCTCGCGCGGGGATAATTCCTCGACGTCGCCACCGGCCGCGCGTTGCCATCGCGCCCGCGATTGCAGCTCCGCGCGCGCCGCGTCGTCGAAGGCGACGTAGAGCACGCCGTGACGGTCGTACTCGGGATCGACGCCGCTCTCGGCGATGAGCCGTTCGACGATGGCGTCGAAGGATTTCTTGCCTGCGAGAGCAAGATCGAAGAACACGCCGGGTTCGTACGCCTCGGCCTGCGGGCTGATGAGTCCAGCCGCCGCCCACGAAGCTTCAAGGCCGAGACGGCCGCGCTCGAAGACGGAGACCTGGACGCCGCCGGAGGCGAGCCGCCACGCCACCGAGCTTCCGATTATGCCGCCGCCGATTACGAGAGCTTTCAC
>Ga0187850_10003828_pt1 | contig 12405 bp, 9 predicted proteins | sample June2016WEW_4_15_FD_132436 | JGI IMG/M metagenome (GOLD analysis project Ga0187850, IMG submission 132436) | Peatland microbial communities from SPRUCE experiment site at the Marcell Experimental Forest, Minnesota, USA - June2016WEW_4_150 | ecosystem: Environmental > Terrestrial > Soil >... | reverse complement strand
CGAGTGGAGATAGCGCTGGGAGACGGCCGCCTGGTCCTGGAGTCGGAGCCCAGCCAGCAGTTCGATCTTCTGGTTATGGATGCCTTCTCCGGCGATTCCGTGCCGGTCCACCTGATTACGCGCGAAGCCTTCCGCACCTATTTTCGCCATCTGAAGTCCAACGGCATCCTGGCGGTCAACATCTCCAACGCCTATCTGGATCTGCAACCGGTGATGGAACGGGCAGCCGCCGCGTTTGACAAGGTCGCGCTGGCGTACTATTACCAGCCCGAGGAGGACGACTTCCTGTGCTTCGCGTGCTCCTGGACGCTGGTAATGGATCGAGCGACGGCGGCCGCCCACCCCGACCTTCAGAATGCCGGGCAGGTGCTGCGGCAGGAACGGCCCTTCCGCACCTGGACCGACGACTTCTCCAACATGTTCAGCATCCTGCGGTAGGGTGCTCAGGCAGCGCGCGGGGCCACCGTGCTCTCAGCGAGCTGGTAGAGCTGGGGGATGCCCCGGCGCGCGCATTCCTCGCGGCAGCACTCGCGCCGCCCACGGAAATCGCTGTTCCGCTCGCCCTTTTCGAAATCCTGTCCCCCCAGCCACACGTAATCCTCAGTCACGCTTTCCAGCAGATCGTCGGGAAGCGATTCCAGGTAGTCGCGGAATGTCCCGAAAACATCGCGCCCCATACCAGTAGCTGACGCAGTATCACTCCAGGCGGTTGCGGTTACCAGATTGACCTTGGTTAATCGCTGGCGCCGGCCGCGGTCCTGGCGAAGTACAGCCCCACCGCGCGGTCGATGTTGGAGCGCGTCAACCACACGGGCCGGCCTTCATATTCGCTGATCGCCTTCACCAGCCGGTAAATGTCCAACGGATAGCAGGCCCGGAGGTACTTCGAGCCGGCCGCGAGCGAGCGCTCGCGAAGGTACTCCGCGCAGCCCGGTTCACAGGGCACCTGATGGGTCTCCACCACCCGCTGGAAGATCTGGTCGAACACCTCGGCGGTCACGTTTTCCACCAGCACTTTAGTCTGGATGCGCCGCAGGAACGCTTCGTCGGCCAGGTCGTGCGGGTCCAGGTTGGTCGAGAACACCACCATCAACTCGAAGGGCACCTGGAACTTCATGCCCGAGGCCAGCGTCAGGTAGTCGACCCTCCGGTCCAGCGGAACAATCCACCGGTTCAGCAGGTCGCGCGGCGAAAGCATCTGCCGCCCGAAGTCATCAATGATCAGAATGCCGTTGTTGGCCTTCATCTGGCAGGGTGAAATGAAAACCCGCGTGGAGTCATCCAAACGCAGCTCCAGCATGGACGCCGAAAGCTCGCCGCCGACGGTGATGCAGGGCCGCTCGCAAACCACCCAGCGCGGATCCAGCGTATCGTCGGTGCACGGCACCTGCCGGTGAACCACGGGGTCGAACAGCGTGATAATGTGGCCATCCACCTCCACCGCGTACGGCACCACCACGGTGTCGTGATAGATCCGCAGAATCCGCTCGGCGATGCTGGTCTTGCCATTGCCCGTGCCGCCGTACAGAAACAGGGACTGATGCCCGATCAGCGAAGGCCCAAGCTGGTCCAGGAGCCCGTCTGGCAGCACCAGGTCGTGGAACGCGCGCCGCAGGCTTTCGCGGCTCAGTTTCGGGTGGGCGGTCTGCGCCTTCACCACCTGGTGGTATTGCTGAATGGAGACCGGCGCGGGACCCGCGTACTGGCACGCTTCATTCCGCGACGTGGCCAGCGCCCGCCCGCCGCTGGTGAGGGTGAACGAGTAGTCGTTTCCCAGCATCCCCTTCACTTCCAGCAGTTGCTGTTGCCGGAACTGGTGGAACAGGGTTTCGAGCACGGGAAAGGAAAGCTTCAAGACCGTGTGGAGGGTCGCCAGCGTGCCCGAGCCGTGCAGCCACAAGTACCGTAGAATCAGATCAGTAACCAGGGCGCGCGGGATACCCAGGTCCTCCGCGCGGTCGGGAATCAGCGGCCAGCAATCATGCCGGGTGATCGGCGTCACTACGTTTCTCGCTGTGTTGGTCATGTTTAAAGTTCGTCGCCCCGGCCAAATACCGCCAGGCCTTCTGGACTATACAACAGGCTGGACCGGTGAACCAATACTCCGTTGGTTAACTGTAAGTTGCAGGGCGGCCTCGGGGACTTACGGGTGGTGGAGCTCCTCGTGGCCTTCCATGGGGGCGGGAATGGCGCAGCCACTCTCGGAGATCGCGCAACTCGCGTGCTCAAACTGGACCGTGGTGTGCGAGATATGAAAACGATCCGCGAGCATGGCATTCAGCCGTTGCAGGATGGCGTCGCTCGCCGAGGGCGGAACGTCCTCGATCAGCACGTGGCAACTCAGCGCGTGGGTGCTCGAACCGAGGCTCCAGATGTGCAGATCGTGAACATCGAGCACGCCCTGGGTGGCTCGCATGGCGGAAGCCACGTCTTGAAGGTGGATGCCCCGCGGCAAACCCTCGAGTAGAATATTCAGGCCCTCCCGGATGATGTCCCAGGCGGTCCACACGATCAAAATGCCGATCAGGATGGAGAGCGCGGGGTCCACCTGTTCCCAGCCGGTGTAGCGGATGACAATGGCGCCGGCCATGATCGCCAGCGAACCCAGCGCGTCGCCCAGCATGTGGACGAAGGCGCCACGGACGTTAAGGTCCTGGCGGCGGGCGGACCGCAAGGCCCACACGATGCCGCCGTTCAGAACCAGCCCCAGCGCCGCCACCGCCATCATGATGCCTTCGTGGACGGTCCGCGGGTGGCGCAAGCGAAACGCGCTCTCATAGAAGATCCACAGCGAGAGAGCCAGCAGCGTCAGCGCATTGACGAGTGCGGAGAGAACGCCGGCGCGGTGATACCCGTAGGTCTTGATTTCGTTGGCGGGCTTGGCCTCCAGGTAAAAGCCGAACCAGGCGAGCAGCAACGCCAGCGCATCCGTGAGGTTGTGGCCGGCATCGGAAAGCAGGGCCAGCGAGTGGGCCTCGAATCCCGCGAATACCTCGATGGCTACGAAGACCAACGTGGCGGCCAGGGACCAACCCAGAACGCTCCCCGTGGTTCCGCGATGGCTGTGGGCGCGCCAGTGCATGCTACCGCACCTCCAGCCAATACGGCATCATCTTCAAGAATCCGCCCTGCATCCACGCGCGGAATGGCATGCGGCCGAAGGCCTGCGCCAGCTTCGATTCCAGCATGTCGTCCTGCGGCCGGCGCATGATCAGATCCAGCACGCTGCGCCGCGGCGGATACGTCACCAGGCTGACCTTCTCGGCGGCGGGGATACGGGCCTTCTTCTTCACCAGCTCGATGGCGCTGTCCAGGCCGCCCAGCTCGTCCACCAGCCCGCGAGCCTTGGCCTGCGAGCCCAGCCATACGCGTCCCTGCGCCAGAGGCTCGATGTCGTTGAAGCCGCGGCGCCGCGCGTCCGCCACCTTGGCGACGAAATCCCGGTAGCTTTCATCGACCCCGTCCCGCAGAATCCGCCGCTCATCCTGCGTCAGCGAGGTGTAATCGGAATCGATGCCCGCGTGCTTCCCGCGCTGGACCGCATCCTTGGTGATGCCGAGCTTGTCGTAAAGCCCATGCAGGTTGGGCTTGCCGAACACCACCCCGATGGAGCCGGTCAGCGTCTCCGGATACGCCACGATGGGGTCGCCGGTCATGGCGATGTAGTACCCGCCGGAAGCCGCCAGGTCCGACATGGAAAACACCAGCGGCTTCTTCCTGCTGAGCAGGTTCATCTGCCGCCAGATCTCGTCGGAAGCCACCTGCTCACCGCCGGGCGAATCGATCCGCACCACCACGCCCTTGATCGTGGAGTCGTTGGCCACCTGCCGCAGCAATTTGTCGAATCCGTATGAGGTGAGACTGTTCCCGGTGGAGCCGTCATCGCCGGCCCGTCCGCGGATGATATCGCCTTCGCCGATCACCAGGGCGATACGGCTCTTGCCCGAAAGGCCTACCGCCGCCATAGGCACCTTCATGTACTGGTCGGCCGGCACTTTCTTCAGGTCGCCCGAATGCAGCCGGTCCTTCAGCTCGCCCCACACCTGATCTTCGAAGCGAAGCTCGTCCACCAGCCCGGCCTGGCGCGCCTGAACCGCGGTGAACGGCCCCTGGTCGATGATGGCCCGCACCTGGTCGGGCGATTGCTTGCGTCCCTCGGCGATTCGCGCCACCAGGTTTCCGTACAGGTCATCGACCACGCTGGTCATCACCTCGCGGGTTTCCGGACTCATGTCGCCGCGGGTGAACTGGTCGCCGTAGTCTTTATACCTGCCGGCGTGCTCCACCTCGACGCTGACACCGAGCTTGTCCAGCGTCTTCTTGAAGTACATCAACTCCGCCCGCAGCCCCTTCAGCATGAGGGGCTCTTGCGGGCCGAGATAGGTACGATCGGCGGCCAGGGCCACGTAGTAGTCGCGGGTGCGCGGCGCCCGCAGGAAGGCGTAGACCGGCTTGCCGGACTTGCGGAACCGCTCCAGGTCGGCGCGGATCTCCTCGAGCTTGGCCCAGCCGGTGGAGAGTCCTTCCGGTTCCAGCACGACGGCCTTGATATGAGAATCGGCAGCGGCTTTCTGTAACATCATCCAGACGCTGGCGACGGTCAGGCCGGGGCCGCCGGCGCCCAGAAAGGCAGGCAGCTCGAGGGGAGGTTTTTCGGGAATGTCGCCCTCCAGGCGCAGCACCAGGACGGAATTGTCCGCGATCTCCGGCGGCTTCTCCCGAAACTGGAGCAGGACGAAAAATAGGAAAAACAACGTAAAAAACACCAGCAGGACGCCGGTAATCAGGCCGCTGAGAAACTTGACCATGGCTACTCCGAAATTAGCACAGGCCGCCACCTGCCAAGGTGTGAAAGTGGAGGGTTACGAAAGCCGGCGATAGGCGAGACGAGTGAGACGGGCGCACAGCGCCAACCCACCCAAGGCCACCAGCGCCCAGGTGGCGGGCTCGGGGACGAGCTCGGATTCCACCCAGCCGCCGATGAGCGGGTTGGCTATGTCGGCGAATGCGCCGACGTATTGAACACCGTATGCGTAAGACCCGCTCCGGGGCAGGTCCCCGAACGAGGTCACGCCGAGGATCTCACCACCGAAGAGCAAGGGACCGCCGGAGTCGCCGCCGTTGGGTAAGCCGGTGCCGGCCGTGCTTCCTTGGATAAATGTCAGCACCGCATACAACGGATAGTCTGGAGTAGGAACACCGTCTACACTGCCGACAAAACCGGCAAGGGTGTTCTGCGCGTGCCGCCGTGGGTCGTATGGCGGGCCGTATAGCGGCACAATGGGGGCCGTAGGGTTACCTCCCAAGCCGTAGCCCACCATGTCCACGATGCTGGATCCGAAGACGAAACCCGAGGGCGCCAAATCCAGTTTATAGATATCGGCGCCTGAAGGCGCGGGTGTGGAGAGCGTCAACAGGCCAACATCGTAAGAGTCGAGGCCGGTGTTCCCCAAGGGGGCGAACAACGGGTCCAGGACACTGCCTGACACGCCAATCACCGTAGTTCCGCTGGCCGTCTGGAACGTCACATTCCAGCCGTACGCGCCCGAGATGCAGTGCCCCGCGGTCAAGATCTGGGTCGGGCTGACCAGCGCGCCGGAGCACACCTTCGTTCCGCTGTCAAAAAGGATGTCGACTACGCCCGTGTAGTTGGAGGCACCAGTTACATAGCCCGGAGTGTTTATATCGCTGATGACGATGCCCAGGAGGGGCGCCTGGATCGCTAACCCTATGATTGGAGCTAAGAGAATCCGTCGGCCGGCCAAATCGGTGCCCCCCTATTCGTCACGTTACTTATTATAACTGTAGCACGACCCTCAGGCATCCGTAGCCTTGCGCAGGGCCCGCAGGTCGATCCCCAGCGCCTGGCACTTCTTATAGAGATGGCTGCGCTCGAGGCCCAGCGCCTTGGCGGTATCGGTCATCCGCTGGTTGTGGCGCTTGAGCTCCGCGAGAATCTGCTGGCGCTCGAAGGAATCCACGCGTTCGGCCAGTGCGCCCCCGCCGGGGCCGGGCGTGGCGCCGGCGGCGTCCGGCCCGGCGCTCTCACCCCGCGGCAGCGCCAACCGCACGGCTGCCCGATCCACCGGCCCATCCGCCAGCAGCAACACTCGCTCGACGACATTGCGCAACTCCCGCACGTTCCCCGGCCAGGAGTAGCGCTGCAATTCCTGAATGGCCTCCGCCTGGAACGGCTTGGCCTTCCATCCGTTCATCTCCGCCACCTGTGCGGCGAAATGCGCCGCCAGCGGCGGGATGTCTTCCAGGCGCTCGCGCAAGGGCGGCAGCAGCAGCGGAAATACGTAGATGCGATGGTAGAGGTCCTGGCGGAAGCCGCCGGCTTTCACCAAGCGATCCAGGTCGCGGTGGGTTGCGACGATGACCCGGACGTCCACCGGGATGGGACGGTCGCCGCCCACGCGCTCCACCTGGCGCTCCTCGAGGACGCGCAGCAGCTTGGCCTGCATGACCATGGGCATGTCGCCGATTTCGTCCAGAAAGAGGGTGCCGTGATGGGCCTGCTCGAACTTGCCGATGTGGCGCGAGGCCGCGCCGGTGAAGGATCCCTTTTCGTGCCCGAACAGCTCCGATTCGATCAGCTCGCCGGGGACCGCGGCGCAGTTCAGCGTCACGAACGGTCCGTCGCGCCGCGGGCTGCGCTGGTGGAGCGCGCGCGCAATCAGCTCTTTGCCCGTGCCCGTCTCGCCCATGATGCAGACCCGCGTTTCGCTGGCCGCCACGCGGTCCACCTGCGCCATCACCCGCCGCATAGCCTCGCTCCAGCCGACGATCTCATGGGTGCCCACGCGCTGCCGGAGCTCGCGGTTCTCGTCCTCGAGCCGCTTCAGCTTGAGGACGTTATCCACGGTGAGCAGGAGCTTGTCGGTGGAGAGCGGTTTCTCGAGGAAATCGACGGCGCCGAGCCGCGTGGCGCGCACCGCCATCTCGATGTTGGCCTGCCCGGATACCATCACCACGGGCAGCGAGATCCCCAGGTTGCGCAGGTCTTCGAGCAGCGCCAGGCCGTCCTTGCCGGGCATCACCACGTCGGACAGCAGCATGTCGAACGGCTGCGATTTCAGCAACTCGAGGGCGCGGGCGGCGTTATCGCACACGGTGGCCTGGTGGCCCGCCAGGCGGAAGGCCCGCGCCAGGGACGCCAGGGTGCTGGCGTCGTCATCGACAATCAGCAGGTGCGCCAAGTTTGAGGTTACCCCATCGAGCTGCCCGCGGAGACCTCGTTCAGCAAGCCATGAAGGTCAGCGCTTCCCGAAGAACAAGTAGTACTGGTAGGACAGAATGTCGAGCCGCTTGGTGAAGGTGAAGCCTGCCGCCTTAAGCTCTGCAATGACCTCCTCCTCGGAGAGCTTCATGGATGGCGGCGGCCCAACCGGCAGCTCCTTCTTGAAAAAGTCGACTACCACGATGCGCCCGCCAGGCTTTAGGACTTTCGCGATCCTGGAGTAGTACGCGGGGCGGTTCTCTATGTGGTGCAGCACATCGCAAAAGAACACGGTGTCGATGGACCGCTCCGGAAGGTGCGGGTCATCGGGAGAGGCCAGGACCGCCTGGAGGTTCGCCGGCGCGTCCTTGCGGACGATGTCGAGCAGCTTGTCGTCGATATCGACGGCGTAAACCTCGCCGGCATGGTGGGCGAAGCGGCGCGCGAAGTAGCCGGTTCCCGCTCCAATATCGGCGATGGTTTCCGAGGACTTGAGATCGAGCGCCATCACCACGTCGTGCGGCTTCTGCCATTCATCGCGCGAAGGATCTTCCAGCGCCTTGGCGTACTCGTCCGCCGATGATGGCGGGTGGTGCTGATGGGGCACTTGCCCGAATGCCACGGCGGCAAGAGCGAACAGGCATGCGCGGAATTTCATGGACCCTCTCCGGTAACAATTTTCGACCGTTACTCGCTCCAGTGGAACAGGGCTCCTGCGCCGGAGGCGCAATGCCGCCCTGCCAAGGGCTCCGTGGGGAAAAACATGGGATTCACCAGCATATCGCGTCGGCTGTGGCTTTGGGGCGCGAACGCCGCCTGGTGCGCGGCCCCGCCGCCTTGGAGGGCGGCACGGCCGGCCGAAAGCCCGCTCCACGCCGCGGGCGCCAGACCTTGCGATCCGCCTGCAAACAAGCTGTAATCTCAGGAGGGAAAGCTATGAGGATACTCAGTGCCGCACTGGCCGTTTGCGGGTATGCCGGTCTGTCAACCGCGGCGGAACCGCCGCCCGCAGTTGGCATCTCCTGGGGATCGGTGATTCGGGTGTCGAACACTACTTCTTCGCTTCAGGTGGTAGTGAACCCTCCGCTGCGGCGCGGATCTAAAATACACGATCGTGTCTTTCAGGCGCTGCACGACTTGCAGCCGGACTACGCGCGCTACGTGCCGTGGCTGCCCTACCCGAAACTGGCCGTGGCCGAACTCGAGCCGCCTCACGACGGCAAAACATCGTGGGACTTCTCCCTGATCGATCCCCTGACCATCGATTTTCTGGAATCCACCACAGGCCATCCCGTGGTTGTGAACTTCAGCACGACGCCGGAATGGATGTGGGTCACACCGAAGCCGGTCCCGTACCCTGCCGACCCCGACGAGCCGGTGTGGAACTACACGCAAGGCGCCGAATTGCGGGATCCCAGCGGGAAAGAACTGGCCGACTATTATGCGCGCCTGGTTAGTTGGTACGCGCGCGGCGGCTTTGTGGACGAATACGGCCAACGCCACGACTCGGGGCATCGTTACCAGGTGGACTGGTGGGAAGTGCTGAACGAGCCCGACCTGGAGCATCGCATCGGTCCCAAGATGTACACGGAGATCTACGACGCCATTGTGACCGGAATCCGGGAAGCCGCGCCGGACATGAAATTCGTGGGAGTGTCGGTGGCGGGTCCTAGCCGCCAACCCGAAATGTTCGAATACTTCCTCAATCCGCGGAATCACAAGCCCGGCATTCCGCTGGATGCAATCTCCTATCACTTCTATGCGAGCCCGGCGACAGATGAAGCGCCAGACGCGCAGCAGTTCACGTTCTGGGACCAGGCGGCCGGCTTCCTCAACACCGTGCGATATGTGGAAGCCATACGCCAGCGGCTCTCTCCGAAGACCGCCACGATGATTAACGAGGTGGGTGCGATCTCCGCCGACGACCGGGAACAGAACCGGCCCGGCCACATGACGAAACTGATTCCGAACTCGTATTGGAACCTGTGCGGCGCCATGTACGCATACCTCTTCGGGGAACTGGCGAACCTCGGCATTGAGACCGTGAACGCCTCGCAACTGGTGGGCTACCCTACGCAGTTTCCCAGCGTGTCCCTGGTGGACTGGGGGACTGGACGGCCCAATGCCCGCTATTGGGTGTTGAAACTCCTGCGCGGCAGTTTTGGCCCGGGCGACAAGCTGGTGCGGACTTCGCAGCCCGGGCCGTACGTCTATGCGCAGGCTTTCTTGAGCCGCGACGACAAGCGGCTGCTGCTGCTGGTGAACCGGCGCGACCGCGATATTGAGATCACGGTACCGGAAGCCGGCGGCGCCACGATCCGCTTTGTGGATCAGACCACCGGGTTTCAGCCGCCGGCCTGGGCGAAGCTGGCGGGGGATACGGTGAGGCTTGGGGGCTACGCGGTGGCGGTGGTGGAACTGGGGGAGAAGCGATAAAAGCGGGAGGTGCCGGGGGCTTCATAGTCATTTGCGTTTCTCCCTCAGTGGTAGTCCACGATTTCCTGGTCAATCGATAACTCTCAACGGGAAGAAGGGAATGAACTACGCCAGCTCGATGCGGAAGGTGGTGCCTCGGGCGGGGGCGCTTTCCACTGAGATGCGCCCTTGGTGGTCGCTTACTACGGATTGCACAATCGCCAGGCCGAGGCCGGTGCCGTGGGTCTTGGTGGTGTAGTAGGGCGTGAACAGGCGGCTGCACTCCTCGGGGGTGAGGCCCTGGCCGGTGTCGGAAACCTCGAGGCGTAGGCCGGCTTCAAGGGCGGCGGTCCGCACGGTGAGAGTTCCACCATCGGGCATGGCGTCGATGGCGTTCAGGATGAGATTGCGCAAGACACGCGTCATCTGCTCGGGGTCGGCCTGGATGGGGCGGAGGCGCGGATCGAGCTCGGCGTTGGCGCGCACGCGCGCTTGGGCGAGCTGTGGGTCGAAGAGCTTCAGAGTTTCGTTCACCAGGTGGTTGAAGTTCACCGGTTGCATTTGGGGCGCGGGCATTTTGGCGAAATCGCTGAAGCGGGCGATGATCTGCTTCAGGTTGGCGAGCTCGGCGAGGAGGGTTTCGGTGCCTTCGCGAAAGACTTCGTCGAACTGGTCGGGGTAGCGCTCGCGGGCGCGCTGCATGTTCTCGACGGTGATCTGGAGCGGAAAGAGCGGGTTCTTGAGCTCGTGCGCGAGGCGGCGGGCCAGCTCGCGCCAGGCGGCTACGCGCTCGGCTTGCACCAGGCGCTCGCGCTGCGCCACCAGCTCGTGAGTCATGCGGTTGAAGGCGCGGGCGAGCTGGCCGATCTCATCGGCGGAAGAGGTTTCGACAGTGGCTCCCCAGTTGCCGGCGGCGACCCGGGCGGCGCTCTCGGCGAGCCGCTGTACCGGGCGCGTGACACGGGCCGTGGCCCACCAGCTCAGGGCGATTCCCAAAAGGATGCCGGCCGCCGCCACCCCGATGCCGGTGCGGCGGAGAACCGACTCCAGCTCGACCAACTCGCGCCGGGAACTGGCGATCAGCAGCACGCCCAGGAGATTTTCCTGGTAGCCGGTGAGCGGCAGGGCATGAAAGGTCTCGGCGCTGGAGCCACTGCCCACCGTGCGGCTGATCTCGCGTTTCTGCCTTTGTACCTGCTCGATGAGCGGCCGGACGCGGGGCAGATCCTCGGGTTGCCCGCCCAGCAACTCGGCGGGCGAGAACGGCGGCTCCAGATTGCGATACAGCAGGGCCCGCATCCCCGCCGGCAGCACCAGGGTGGAAAGGAATTGGCGGTCGAGCTGCTGCCCGCCCGCGACGTACAGTTTGCGGCCGCCGGCGCTGGCGGTGCCCACTGCCACCAGGGACAGAGTGACACCATCGGACAGCTCCTCGCGCTTCAGGAAGGCGCCGCGGGATTCCCAATCGGCGGACTCGGCAAGCCAGTCCTCCTTGTAGCCGAAGCGGGCGGGCCATTGGGCGGAGGAAACAATGGTGCCGTCGCCGGCCACCAACTCGAGCAGGTCGAGGCCGTGGGCGGAGGCGAGCGAGGCGGCTTCGTTGTAGTAAGGGGAATAGTCGGCGGAGATGGCGATGCCGACGGCGGCTTCGGAAGCCGCGATGCCATTGACGGCGCGCACGATCTCCTGGCCGCGCTGGGCGAACTCTTTGCGGAACTGCGCCACCAGGGCGTCTACGCGCTGGGTTTCCATGCGCTCGAAAGCCTGGCGGGTGCTGTCGGAAACCAGCCACTCGACCAGAGCGACCGAGGCCACTACCGCTACCGTGAAAATCAGCAGCAGGCGGGTGCGGAAGGTCATGGCTGGCCGCCTTCCACCCACAGGTTTTCAAAACGCCACTCGCCCAGAGGGGTGATGCCCGGCCCGCCCTTGACCCGCGGATTCACCCCGTAAATATCCGGAAGATGAAACAGCGGGATGACGCGGAAGCCTTCGAGCAGCGCTCGCTCGATGGCGTAGAGCGCCTCCGAAGAATCGGCGCGCGGCGGCTCGGATAACCCGAGCGAGGCGGCAATGCCGGCCAGCGCCAGCGCCGGATCGGAGGAGCCAACACGCGCTTCCAACAGGCGAACCTCGGCGCCGGCGGCCCGCGGAACCACGGAAACGGCAAGGCCCGCGTCGCGCGCATTGAGGGCGATGCGCTCGGCAACGGGGCGTGCCGAAGGGTCGTCGACGCCGAGCGAGATGGCACGCGCCGCGGCCGGGATGCCCGAGACGAGCGTGCGCGCCTTGGGCACATCGAGCGCGGCCGGAAACAGGAAAGCGTAACCCGAGAGCCACTGTGGCAGCAGCGCTCCGGAGACCTCGCCCTGGCGTTGCAGCAGCACGTTGTGGATGGCGGCGCGGTCCACCGCCAGGGCCAGAGCCTCACGAATGCGGGCGTCGTCGACGCGCGGACTGAAAACCAGCGCCACGACGCGCACCGGCGCCGAGGACCAGACCTTGCGCCCGGGCGGCTGGCGGCGCAGCTCGTTGGGACCGAGCTCCACCAGGTCGGTCTTGCCGAGCTCGAGATCAATGGATTGATCGCGCAAGGGCCGCGCCATTTCGATTTCGACGGTGTCGAGGAAGGGACGGCCGTCGGGGGCGTTTTCGCCGGCTGCGTAGACGGCGCGCCGGCCCCCTTCCCAGCGCGCGATGGTGAAGGCTGGGGCCAGGCCGGCCATTCCGTGACCGGTGGTTGGCGGGTCGGGTGTTTCGAAGGACTG
>Ga0187850_10003827_pt1 | contig 12406 bp, 7 predicted proteins | sample June2016WEW_4_15_FD_132436 | JGI IMG/M metagenome (GOLD analysis project Ga0187850, IMG submission 132436) | Peatland microbial communities from SPRUCE experiment site at the Marcell Experimental Forest, Minnesota, USA - June2016WEW_4_150 | ecosystem: Environmental > Terrestrial > Soil >... | reverse complement strand
GTGTCCACACGCTGAAGGTGTGGGATCTGGAAACCGGCCGCGAACTGCGCACGCTCGAAGGCCACTCCAACCATGTCAATGGCGTGCCGGTGAGTCCGGACGGGCGGCGGGCCGTTTCCTCTTCCTGGGAGAAAACGCTGAAGGTGTGGGATCTGGAAACCGGCCGCGCACTCCGCACACTGGAGGGCCACTCCAACACTGTCGCTGGCGTGGCGGTGAGTCCGGACGGGTGGCGGGCCGTTTCCGCTGCTCATGACCACACGCTGAAGGTGTGGGATCTGGAAACCGGCCGCGAACTGCGCACGCTCAAAGGCCACTCCTTCTGGGTCACTGGCGTGGCGGTGAGTCCCGACGGGCGGTGGGCCGTTTCCGCTTCCTCGGACAACACGCTGAAGGTGTGGGATCTGGAAACCGGCCGGGAACTGCGCACGCTCGAAGGCCACGCCTCCTCCGTCACTGGCGTGGCGGTGAGTCCGGATGGGCGGCGGGCCGTCTCCGCTTCTTCGGACAAGACGCTCAAGGTGTGGGATCTGGAAACCGGCCGGGAACTGCGCTCGCTCGACGGCCACTCCAACAGGGTCCAAGCCGTGGCGGTGAGTCCGGATGGCCGGCGGGCTGTTTCCGCTTCCTGGGACAGAACGCTGAAGGTGTGGGATCTGGAAACCGGGCGCGAACTGCGCACGCTCGAAGGCCACGCCTTAATGGTCACTGGCGTGGCCCTGAGTCCGGACGGGCGGCGGGCCGTTTCCACTTGCTGGGACAACACACTGAAGGTGTGGGATCTGGAAACCGGGCGCGAACTGCGCACGCTCGAAGGCCACGCCCTAATGGTCAATGGCGTGGCGGTGAGTCCCGACGGGCGGTGGGCCGTTTCCGCTTCCTGGGACAGAACGCTGAAGGTGTGGGATCTGGAAACCGGCCGCGCACTGCGCACGCTCGAAGGCCACTCCTCCGGGGTCGCTGGCGTGGCGGTGAGTCCGGACGGGCGGTGGGCCGTTTCCGCTTCTCACGACAAGACGCTGAAGGTGTGGGATCTCAATTCCGGGCAGGAACTGCGCGCGCTCGAAGGCCACTCCTCCAAGGTCAACGGCGTGGCGGTGAGTCCGGACGGGCGGCGGGCCGTTTCCGTTTCTGGCGACAACACGCTGAAGGTGTGGGATCTGGAAACCGGCCGCGGGCTGCGCACGCTCGAAGGCCACTCCTCCCCGGTCAATGGCGTGGCGGTGAGTCCGGACGGGCGGTGGGCCGTTTCCGCTTCTTCGGACCACGCGCTGAAGGTGTGGGACCTGGAAACCGGAATGCCTCTTGCCACCTTCACCTGCGATGCGCCCGCTCAGTGTTGCGCATTCGCCGGCTCCCGAGTTATCATCGCCGGCGACGCCGCGGGCCGCGTCCACTTCCTCTCCTTTGTCAGCGACTTCTGACCGCGGCCGGGGTTACATTGGACAGGATGGTGTCGCCGCTGATTTTCGCGGTCCTGCTGGCCTCGGTCTTCGAAAGCTCCGCTGATCTCACGCCGCAAGGCAAAATCGACGAGCTGATTTTCGCAAACCTCAAGCGCCTGGGCATCCCCCCTGCCAACCTCTGCTCCGACGCCGTCTTCCTCCGCCGCGCCTACCTCGACGTCATCGGCACGCTGCCTACGCCCCAGGAGGCCGCCCAGTTCCTGGCGGACCGCGACCCAAACAAACGCACCGCCCTGATCGATCGCCTCCTCGACCGCGACGAGTTCGCGGATTACTGGGCTATGAAGTGGAGCGATCTGCTGCGCGTCAAGGCGGAGTTCCCCATCAACCTCTGGCCCAACGCCGCCCAGGCCTATCACCACTGGATTCGCGCCTCCCTCCGCGAGAACCAGCCCTACGACCGCTTCGTCCGCGAGATGCTCACCGAAAGCGGCAGCAATTTCCGCGCGCCCCCGGTCAACTTCTACCGCGCCCTCCAGCGCAAGGACCCGCAAGCCATCGCCCAAACCGTGGCCCTGACCTTCATGGGAACCCGCGCCGAGAACTGGCCTCAATCCGGCCTATCGGCTATGGCGGTGTTCTTCTCGCGGGTCGGCTACAAATACACCGGCGAATGGAAAGAGGAGATCGTTTTCTTCGATCCCTCCAAGAACCCGGCGCAGCCCGCGAGCGCGCTCTTCCCCGACGGAACCCGCGCCCGGCTGGCCCCGGACCGCGATCCGCGCGAGGTCTTCGCCGACTGGCTGATTGCCCCGCGCAATCCCTGGTTCGCCCGCAACATCGTCAACCGCGTCTGGAGCTGGCTGCTCGGGCGCGGCATCATCCACGAGCCCGACGACATCCGGCCCGACAACCCGCCCTCGAATCCCGAGCTGCTCGCCTTTCTCGAAAGCGAGCTGATCGCGTCTCGGTACGACTTGAAGCACATCTACCGTCTCATTCTGAACTCGAAAACCTACCAGCTTTCCTCCATTCCCAAGACCGCCAACCCCGCGGGCGCCGCCAATTTCGCGAGCTACCCACTCCGCCGCCTGGACGCCGACGTGCTCGCCGACGTCCTCTGCCAGGTCACCGGGACGACCGAGACCTACACCAGCGCCATTCCGGAACCCTACACCGTCATCCCCGAAGGCCAGCGCTCGATCAGCCTTCCCGACGGCAGCATCACGAGTCCCTTCCTCGAACTGTTCGGACGTCCCCCGCGCGACACCGGCCTCGAATCCGAGCGCAACAACCGCCCCTCCGCCGCCCAGCGCCTGCATCTTCTGAATTCCAAGATCGCCGAAAGCCCGAAGCTGCGAGTCCCCGTCTCCGATCTGTACCTGCTGATACTCTCGCGTTACCCCACCGACGACGAGTTGAAGATCATCGCCGCGAAAGGACGCAACGACCTGGCCTGGGCCTTGATCAACACCGCGGAGTTCCTCTACCGCCACTGACATGCCACCCCTCTCCCGCCGCGATCTCCTGAAATCCGCCGCCCTCCTCCTCTCCTCCCCCCTCCCCGCCAAAGCCCAAGCCAAGTCCGTCATCCAGATCTGGATGTGGGGAGGCCCCTCGCACCTCGACACCTTCGATCCGAAACCGGAAGCCGGCAACGACTACTGCGGCCCCTTCGCCAATCCCATCCCCACCAACGTCGCCGGCATCCGCATCTGCGAGCTGCTGCCCCTGCTCGCCAAGCAAGCCGACAAGTACTCCATCATTCGCAGCATGACCCACGGCATCAACGCCCACGAAACCGCCGCCTACACCGTTCAAACCGGGCGGCTGTCCGGCGGCCGCGACGTCTACCCCAGCGTTGGCGCCGTGGTCTCGTTGTTCAAGGGCTACAACGCCGGATACAAGGGGCTGATCCCGCCCTACATCGTGCTGACCGAGCCGCAGGGGCGCTTCTCCGAAGCCGGTTTCCTGGGTTCGCGCTACAAGCCCTTCGCCACCGGCGGCAATCCGGCGCAGGCCCGCTTCGCCGTCGAGGGCGTCGTCGCCCCGGGCATCTCCGACCAGCGCCAGCGCAACCGCCGCGAGCTTCTCCACCAGCTCGACACCCTCGAGCACGCCATGAAGGGCGATCCCCAGTTGGCAGCCAACGCGCAAGCCGAGCAGCAGGCCTATGAACTGATTCTGGGTGACGCGGGCAAGGTCTTCGACCTCTCGCAAGAGAAGGACGACCTGCGTGACCGTTACGGCCGCAACACCTTCGGCCAATCCTGCCTGGTGGCGCGGCGTCTGGTCGAGCGCGGCGTTCCCTACGTCACCATCAACTACAAAGGCTGGGACACGCACAAACAGCATTTCCAGGCCATGCGCCGGCAACTGCCGGAAATGGACAAAGGCATGGCCACTCTCCTTCAGGACCTCTCCGACCGCGGCCTGCTCGCGACCACCATCGTCTGGTGGAGCGGTGAGTTTGGCCGAACGCCCCGCGTGCAGTGGGAACCACCCTGGAACGGCGGACGCGGCCATTGGGGCCAGGTCTTCTCGGCCGTCCTCGCCGGCGGCGGATTCAAAGGCGGCCGCGTCGTCGGCGCCTCGGATGCGAAAGGCGAGCAAGTCAAGGAGCGCCCCGTCTATCCGATTGATCTCATCGCCAGCATCTACGAGCTGCTCGGCATCGACCTCAACGCCAGGCTGCCCCATCCGCTAGGCGAGGAAGCTCGAGTCACGCCCACCGCCGCGGAAGGTGTCCCCATGGCCGGACGCTTGAAAGAGATCATGCCATGAGTTCACGCGCGCTGCTGGCCCTGGCGATCGCGCCCTTCCTTTGGGCGCAGCAGCCGATCACCCCGCACGTCGGCTACGTCTATCCCGCCGGAGGGCGCATGGGAACTAAGTTCGAAATTACTGTCGGCGGGCAGTCCCTGGACGGCGTTAACAACGTCTATGTCTCCGGCGTCGGCATCCAGGCCGTGGTCGTCAAGCACGTAAAACCGCTCACCCCGGCGCAGTTCAACAAGTTGAGAGAAGAATTGAAAGGGCTGATGGACAAGCGGTCGGCCGGGACCGCGCTCACCGCCGAAGACCAAGAGCTGGCTGCCGCGCTCCGCCAGAAAATCGCCATCTCCGTCCGCAGGCCCGCCACTCCCGCGATTGCCGAAACCGTCACTCTCGAAGTCACCCTGGCTCCCGACGCCGCGCCCGGCGAACGGGAACTGCGGCTGGCGACGCCCAACGGCTTGACGAATCCGCTGGTGTTCTGCGTGGGCCAACTGCCCGAATTCTCGAAGGAGCCGGCGAAAGTCGTTAGCGAGCTGCCAACGCCCAAGGCGGCCAAGAAAAGCGAGCAGCCGAAAACCAGCGCGGCTCCGATGAGCATCACGCTGCCGGCCATCGTGAACGGCCAGATCGTCCCCGGCGGCGTGGACCGCTACCGCTTCCAGGCCGTGAAAGGCCAGCGCCTGGTGGTTGCCGCCAGCGCGCGCCAGTTGATCCCCTACATCTCCGACGCCGTCCCCGGCTGGTTTCAGGCCACGCTCGCGCTCTACGATGCGCAGGGCAAGCAGGTGGACTACGCCGACCACTTCCTATTCCACCCCGATCCGGTCCTCTATTACGAGATCCCCGGCGACGGCGAGTATGTGCTCGAGATCCGGGATTCCATTTACCGCGGCCGCGAGGATTTCGTCTACCGCATCGCCGTGGGTGAGTTACCCTTCATAACCGGCATCTTTCCTCTGGGCGGCAAGACCGGCGCTCGAGCCAACCTCGAAATCAAGGGCTGGAATCTCCCGGTCGCCAAACTTACCGAGAACAATAAACACCGCGCCGCCGGGATCTATCCCGTTTCCGTCCGCAAAGGCGAATGGACTTCCAACCATGTACCCTTTGCCGTCGACACTCTGCCCGAGCGTATCGAGAAGAAGTCCAAGAGCGCGCAGCGAGTCAAGCTGCCGCTCATCGTGAACGGCCGCATCGATCGCCCCGGTGACTGGGACATCTTCCGCTTCGATGGCCGCGCCGGCGACGAGATTGTCGCCGAGGTGTTTGCCCGCAGGCTCGATTCCCCCCTGGATTCCGTGCTCAAACTAACCGACGCCACCGGCCGCCAATTGGCCTTCAACGACGATTTCGAAGACAAGGGCGCCGGGTTGATTACCCACCAGGCCGATTCCCGAATCCTCTTCAAACTCCCCGCCAAGGGAACTTACTATCTCCACTTAGGTGATACACAGCAGAAGGGCGGCCCCGAGTACGTCTACCGCCTGCGCATCAGCCGCCCGCAGCCCGATTTCGCGCTGCGTGTCGTACCCTCCACCATCAACGTTCGCCCTGGCATGACCGTGCCGATCACCGTCTACGCCCTACGCCAGGACGGCTTTGCCGGTGAGATCGCGCTCCGCTTGACGGATGCGCCGCCGGGATTCGTGTTGAGCGGCGGCACGGTCCCGCCCGATCAGGACAAAATCCGGCTCACAATAACCGCGCCGCCGGGCCGCATGGACCAACCCCGCAGCCTCCACCTCGAAGGCAGCGCGATGATTCAGGGACGCGAGATCCGCCGCCCGGGCGTCCCCGCCGAAGATATGATGCAGGCGTTCGCCTACCGCCACCTCGTCCCCACGAAAGACTGGATGGTTTCGGTGAACGGACCCGGCCGGGCCGCCGCCGCATGGAAACTCGTAGGCGCCACGCCCGTGAAACTCCCCGGTCGGCTCTTCCTACCCTTGGGGCGCTTTGCGGGCCAGATCCAGTTGGCGTTGAACGACCCCCCGGAAGGTATCACCCTGGAAGTATCGCCCCTGCAAAACGGCGTCTCCCTCCAACTCCGCGCCGACCCGCACAAAGCCAAGCCCGGCCTCCGAGGCAACCTGATCGTCGACGCCTTCCTCGAAAGAACCGTCACGCCCCCCGACGGCCGCCCCCCCGTCAAGCGCCGCCAGCCCCTCGGCGCCCTCCCCGCCATCCTCTTCGAAATCCCCGCAACCACCCCGCCCCGCCCGTAACCCCACAGTTCCGGCTCACCCCAGCACTCCCGGCGCCGCCGCCGCCGATCAAGACGGACGACTTCTACGGGCAGGGCGTTACGTGACCGGTTGAAACTCGGACGCTTGAGTCCGTGTACGCGAACCTGTCGGCCCTGATACCAGCCTGATCTCAAGAAGTTGCCGTCTGGGCTGATTTCGGGTCGCGAGTCCCGCGCAGATTGACCGACAGGCCCCCTTGCGCTGCGGAACAGTTTGAGTCAGAATTGTTTGGGTCCATGACCAGGGAAGATTTTGCCCTGCACTACCACGAGATCAAGCTGGAGCTCGAGCTGTCTCGACGTACAGGAAAGGTTTTTCAGGACTTCTTTGAGCAGATCATGCAAAAGGCAGACCCCTGTTTCGTGATGATCAAGCCGATGGGGAGGGTAGGAGACTGGAAAGCGGACGGCTATTCAACGAGGACTGGAACCGTCTATCAGTGCTATGCCCCCGAAGACATGACCGGTCCAGCAGCCGCGAGGAAGATCGTGGAGGACTTCCATGGCGCCAGAGACCGTTGGCAAGACAAGATGCGGGGCTGGGACTTTGTTTGGAGCTCTGAGCGGGCCCTGCCGCCCCAGGCACTCGCGGCTCTGGAAGACTTGAAAATGGGTTACCCTGCGCTCAAGATCGACCACATGGGTCGGGCTGGCCTCTGGGACGTCGTCAAAAGGCTCTCTCTTGCCGACCGGGAGGCGCTCTTGGGCATCGTGCCCGATCTAGCAGACGCGCCCATGACGACAGCCGCCGAGATTCAGGTTCTGATGAAGCACTTGGGGCGGCTGGGCGCCGTGATGTCCGACACCGCCGATTTGGATCTCACCGCCATCGCGGAGAAGCTCCGAAAGAATCGCCTCTCTGATGCGGTGACCAGCTTGGTCAGGCCCGCCTTGCCGGTGGCCAAGCTTGTCGAGAAGTTCGTCACCAGCATGCCCGACCCTGGCTTCTCGCAAGTGATCGCGGCTGAGTTGGTCGGAAGGTACAACGAACTTGCTGCTTCGGCGGATGGTTCCGACGTGATCTTCTTCGGTCTTATAGAATACGTGTTAGGCGAGCATCGCCTGGAGCCCAAGTTCTTCTGGGCGGCGGTTGGGATCGTCACCCACTATTTTGAACTCTGTGACGTGTTCGAGCGTTGATTGGCTATCGCGATGGTCCTACCGAACAAGCACCTGCCGCTGAACCGGTCGCTGTTGGCCGTCGGAGGAGAGCTCCTGCAAATTCTCAGTGATCGCCCGCGATCGGTTTCGACCGCCTGGGAGCAGCTAAGACTCCGGAACAGCAAGGCTTCGTTCGAGCAGTTCACTCTCGCCGCCAGCTTCCTGTTCACTCTGGGCGCACTGGAGTTCGAGGGCGACAATTTGCGAAGGAATGTGCCATGATCCGAGCGATTCGCTGCGATCAGCCCAGCTTCCGCGAGATTGAGTTTAAGCCTGGCTTCAATGTGGTGCTTGCCACCCGAACCTTGGCGGCAACCGACAAGGACTCGCGAAACGGAGCCGGCAAGACGACGCTTGTCGAGATCGTTCACTTCTGCCTCGGATCGTCGGATAACAAGAATCGCCTAATGGCGCCGCAGCTTCACGGGTGGACGTTCGCGGTGGAGTTGGATCTTCGGGGGAAGCCGTATCGAGTCAGCCGCGACACAGCGAACCCCCGAAAGGTGATTCTCGAAGGGGACTTCAAGGACTGGCCAGTCAAACCGAAGAAGGACAACGAAGCGGGCGCCTTCGTCCTTTCAACCGCGCAATGGACCGATCTCCTGGGTTGGCTGATGTTCGACCTGCCTGCTCAGGCCAGAACCGATTCCTTTGAACCCACCTTCCGCAGCGTTTTTTCCTATTTCGTCCGGCGGGGACGTGACGCTTTTTCGAGTCCGTTTGAGCACTTCCGCAAACAGTTGGAGTGGGACAAGCAGGTTAACAATGCGTTCCTGCTGGGGCTCTCGTGGGAGTACCCCTCGAAGCTCCAGAAGTTGAAGGATCAGGAGAAGGCCATCAGCCAACTTCGTTCGGCGATCAAGGCCGGAACCTTTCCGGACCTCCTAGGGACGGTGGGCGAGCTAGAATCGCAAAAAGTCCGGCTGGAGGAACTCGTTGCGCGCCGTGGCGAGGAATTGCGCACTTTCCGAGTTCATCCGCAGTATCAGGAATACCAAGAGCAAGCCAACCTACTGCAGAGCGCCATCCGGCAGCTCAATCAGGAAAACGCGACCGACCGCGCAATGCTCTCGTTTTACCAGGAGAGCCTGGTTCAGGAACATCCACCTGAGGCGGACAGCCTCTCCAAGATCTATCGAGAGGCAGGCATCACTTGGCCGGCCGCGGTGCGAAAACGGATTGAGGACGTTCAGGCGTTTCACGACAAAGTGATCGTGAATCGCCGCGCCTTCTTGGAGACGGAAATCTCACGGCTGACGCGGGCGATCGCGCAACGAACCGAAGGAATTCGCAAGCGGAGCGACGAGCGGGCCGACCTGCTTTCTGTCCTGAACACCCACGGCGCGCTAGCCGAGTACGCCGAGATGCAGCGGCTGCAAAACGAGGAAATTGCCAAGCTCAGCGCCGTGAACCAGAAGATCGCGAATCTCAAGCGGATAGACGAGATCAAGTCCGAGGCGCGGATCGAGAGAGAACAACTCCAGATCTTGGCTCGCTCCCTCTACGAGGAACGACGGGCCGACCGCGAACGCGCGATTTCGCTCTTCAACGAGTTTTCTCAGGCGCTATACAGCCGGCCAGGAGAACTCATCGTCGATGTTACTGAGGGCGGATACCGGTTTAATGTTGAGATCGAACGTCAAGACAGTCAGGGCGTCGAGCAGATGAAGGTGTTTTGCTATGACCTGACGCTAGCGACCCTCTGGGCGGCACGGCGTACCGCCCCTGGGTTCTTGCTCCATGACAGCACCATCTTTGCGGACGTCGACGAGCGCCAGAAAGCCCATGCCTTGGAACTGGCTGCTAAGACGGCAGGAGAGCAAGGGTTCCAGTACATCTGCTGCCTCAACTCGGATGGAGTTCCCTACGAGGATTTCAGCGAGGGCTTTTCGCTTCAGCCGTACGTGCGAATCGAACTCACGGACGAGGGCGAAAACGGCGGACTGCTTGGAATACGGTACTGAGCCGCAAGGGCTTCTGTCGTAGTACACCGTCCAGACGTAGCGCCTTATCTGGGTCTGCTGAGACCGGATGCTGCTTTCAGTGGGTCGCGTAGTTGCCATCTCGGAGAACTGATCGGTTCAGTTGAAGTCCCCCGGAAATGGGGATCGAGTCTCCGGCATCGGCTGTCGCCTGTGCAAGGCAGACCGGCGAGGATACCCAGTGGCGGCCTCTCCCGATCCTGACAGCCCGCCAGCAGCACGGCTCCCAGGGAGACGGTGTGGTTCCGCGAGAGCCTCAAAGCGTTCCGGGGACTTCCCTATTCCTGCCTCAGCGCCGCCATCGGGTCCACCCAGGCCGCTCGTTGCGCCGGAATCCAGCACGCCGCCAGCGCCGTACCGAGCAGCACCACGCCCACCACGCTGAACGCGCCGTAGTCGATCGCCGTCACGCCGTAGAGCATGCTCTGCATCGTGCGCCCGATCAGCCACGCGCCCACCAGCCCCAGAGCCAGCCCGGCCACCGCCAGCGCCATCCCCTCTCCCACCACCAGTCGTAGAACGTGCCCACGCCCCGCCCCCAGCGCCATCCGCAATCCGATCTCGTGCGTGCGCTGTTCCACCAGGAACGCCATCACCCCGTAGATTCCCAGCGCCGCTAGCAACAACGCCACCCCCGCGAAACTCCCGTACAGCACCGCGCCGAAACGGTCCCCCGCCCGCGACTCGTCCCGAACCTGCTCCATCGTCTCCGGGTTCGCCATCGGCAATTCGGGATCGATCGAGTGGATGGCGGCGGCAATGCTCTTCGTCATCGAGGCGGGATCGCCGTGGGTGCGCACCGCGATCTCAGCCCGCGGCCACAGGCTCTGCCAGAACGGCACGTAGATGACCGCGGAATCCGCGCTGGGCCGCCCTCCGTACAGAACCGTGTGGAACACGCCCACGATTTGCCACTCCACCGGCGGGCCCAGTTTCTGCACCCCCGGGATGAGTTCCTCCACCATGAGCCGCTGTTGCAACGGGTCGACGCCCTTCAGATACTGCCGGACGAAGTCCTCGTCCACCATCGCCACGCGCACGCCGCCCGCCAGGTCGTGCTCGTCAATCGCGCGCCCTTTCGCCATCCGGACGCCGAATGTCTGAAAGTACCCCGGCGTCACCATTTGCCAACCCGCCCCGGGTCGCGCCGAGGGATCTGCCACCGGCTTCGCCGCCAGGCTGAACGGCATGCCGAAAAAGGTCCCCTGAAGCGGCGCACCCGTCGCAGCCGAGGCGCTGGCGACTCCTGGAACGGCCTGGATTCGGGCCAGCAACTGTCCATACAAGTTGCGGATCTCCTCCAGCTTGGTCAGCCGCCCCTGCGGCACCGGCAGATAAAAGGTGAGGATGTGATCCGTTCGCACACCCAGATCCAGCCGGGTCAGCTTCCAGAAACTGTGAATCGCCAGGCCGGCGCCCGCGAGCAGCGTCAGCGCCACCGCAAACTCACCCACCACCAGCACGCGCCTGAGCCACTGTCGGCCGGAGCTGAAGGAGCGACCCGACTGCTTCAAGATCTCGTTCAGGTCCAGCCGCGACGCCTGCCACGCCGGAGCGCAGCCCGCCAGAATCCCCACCAGCACCGTGACCCCTAAAGTGAACAGCAGCACCGGCAGGTTGAGCGTCACATTCGCCTCCGAAGGAAGCGTTTCCGGCGGCATGTACGCCATCACGGCCTTCAGAATGCCCCAGCCCAGGCCAACCCCCGCGACGCCCCCCAGCAGTGCCAGACCCAGGCTCTCGGTCACCAACTGCCCGAACAACTGCTGTCGCGACGCGCCCAACGAGGCCCGCACCGCAATCTCCCGCTGGCGGACCGTCCCCCGCGCCAGCAGCAGGTTCGCCACGTTGGCGCAGGCGATCAGCAGCACGAAACCGACTCCGCCCATGAGCAGCCACAAGCTCGTCTGCGTCTCTCGCGGCATGAAGTCGTTCTTCAGCGGCTCCACGCTCGAGCTCCACCCCTTGTTCGGCGGGTAAATCTCCGCGATATGTTTGGTCACGGAATCCATGTCGGCTTGCGCCTGCCGAATGGCGACTCCGTGCTTCATCCGCCCCATCACCAGCAGCCAATGGAAATCGTGGTTGATCTGGTCGGGCCTGAGCGTCAGCGGCACCCACAACTGGTTGGGCATCCGATCCTGCTGGCCCGGCGGCAGCACCCCGACCACCGTGTACGGTTCCCCATTCATGCGGATCTGGAGGCCGATGATGTCGCGCCGTCCCCCGAACCGCCGCTGCCAAAGCCGGTGCATCAGAATGACCACCTTGTTCTGGCCCGCCTCCGCCTCTTCCGGCCGGAAATCGCGGCCCAGCATCGGCTTCACGCCGATCCCGTTCAAGAACCCGGGGGTGATCTGGGTGCCGGAAACCCATTCCGGCCCTTCCGGCCCGCCCAGGTTCGAACTGAAACCCGACCAGGCCCACAGGCCTTGGAACGACCTGCTCTCGCGCCGCCAGTCCACAAAATCGCCGGCCGAGACGCTGTTGCGAGTGCCCTGAACCTTCGACCACACCATCACCAACTCGTCCGGGTTGGGGTACGGCTGGGGAGCCAGCAAAGTGGCGTAGATCACGCTGAAGATCGCCGTGTTCGGCCCGATTCCCAGCGCCAGCGCCAGCACCGCCACCAGAGCAAAACCCTTGTTCTTGCCCAGCAGCCTGAAGCCGAAGCGGAGGTCGCGCCACCAAGTAGCCATTCATCCTCCCTGGCCCGCCCCTTTACCGTACCAGGTCCGATAGCAAGCGCCGCGGCGTAGGCTCCGGCTCCTCGGCCGCATACCCGATCGGCAGGATGGCGACCGGCAGCAGGTCGCGCGTGCCGAGCACCTTCT
>Ga0187850_10003826_pt1 | contig 12407 bp, 9 predicted proteins | sample June2016WEW_4_15_FD_132436 | JGI IMG/M metagenome (GOLD analysis project Ga0187850, IMG submission 132436) | Peatland microbial communities from SPRUCE experiment site at the Marcell Experimental Forest, Minnesota, USA - June2016WEW_4_150 | ecosystem: Environmental > Terrestrial > Soil >... | reverse complement strand
TGATTGAAGAATTCCTGAGTAAAACAAAGAATCCCCACCGATCTTCACCGATGAGGATTCTTCTTTAGAGCTTGTAGCGGGGGCAGGAACTGCACACGATTGTAACTTTGGTCTGATACCGGAAGAATTGCTCTGCGTGCCGATCTTGGAAGGCTTAAGGTGACCAAATCCAAGAATCCCCAACATGGAGCAACTCCCCATGAACATTCGTCGGGTTGCCAAACCCGTCGTGCTGACGTCTAACGGTTAAGCAAACCGCTGTGCCATTAGCGCAGCAAAACCATCTTTTTTGTCTTCACGAATTCCCCAGCTTTCAGATGGTAGAAGTAGACCCCGCTCGCCAGCACGGTTCCCTCCTCACCCCGGCCATCCCACTGAATCTTGATGAACCCGCTTCTCGGATTATCCAGATTTATCGTGCGGACTACCTGTCCGAGCACGTTGTAGATTTGCACGATCACAGGGCCCGGATCGGGCAACCTCGCCTGAATCCAGGTCGAACTATTGAATGGATTAGGATAGTTGTCGGCTAGCTCAAAACTGACAATGCGCCCGGAAGGGAGATTGATCGCAGAGTCATCGTCCGCACCCTGAGCTACGATCGATTGCAGTTCGTTTCCCGCCATGTCCTTCGCAGTCAATTTGAAGCCCGTCAGAATGCTTGCTACTTCAGGATTTATCACGGTTCGATAGGAGATGGAATCGATTCTCTTAAGTGGTTGCTGTTGCCAATTCTTATTCAAAGACGTACGAGCGTAGAAACTCGTTGACAGGAGTCCTTCCCCTCGTGACAAGGTGTAGGCCTGTCCCGCTCCCATCTGAAATTCCACGATCAATGCTCTTCCCGGAGACGCGCTTTCGATAGTCTTTCCAGAATCGTCAAGCATTCTGAAGACGCGAATGTACGGTGAGCCGAAATCATAGTTGTTGTTGTTGACACTTATAACTCCCTTCGCAAAGCCCGGCTTTCCAAAGAAATCAGTAGTGATCGAAGCTGTGTAGGTATAGACGGCGTTGGGATCATCTGTTTTGAACCACCAGCCATCAGTTGACTCGAACACATTGCCGCTCCGGAAACGTCCTTGATAGAGCAAGTTCGTGTTCTTGTACAACATGTAAGTCACGGTGTCACTGAAATTTGCGTTAAGGTTCTGCAGGTTGAAAAACAGACTGAAAGGAGTTGGCGAACCCATTCTCAATGTCTTGTCTTGAACCATTCCTTCATTTGAAAAAGACACAGGTCCAAACCCGACTGGAATCCTCTCCTCCTTGATCAGGCGTCCAGGATACAGATAGAAGTCCGTGACGCTCCAGATTGAGTCTTTGCCGACAAAATGGTACGGTCCGCCAAGCAGAATAACATCGCGACCGTTCGCTTGGCTGCCGTATGATCGAAGCGCGTAGAAGGAGACCCAGAGGTTTGCCGGGTAGGGCAGAGATGGTGCAGTAGTAGATCTCGTAGAATACAGTTTCAGACTACTCTCATCCTTCGGGATGGGCCATAGTTTCAATGGCCCCATGTGCATAAGCGCCACATGGGTCGCATGGTCCTTGATGAACTGACCGAAGCGGAAACCCTTTGAGGAATATTGCGATGGCTCTGTCGTGATTCGCTGATCGGATACAATGACCTCATAGTTTTGGTGTTCGGCCGCGTAAAAATCGTAGTCGATGCCATGTCCTTCTGCAAGCACATAATTGAAGAGAGTTGGCATGTCACTGGCTAGGAATTCCAACACTCTGTCAACTCCACCCTGCCCCCCAATCAAGGAATCTACCCAACTGGATATAAGGTTGACGCTAATCGAATACTTCGACTTGCTCTGGATCCCGTATGAATACCCGAACCCATCCGTTAGGATTCTCGCTCCGGATTTGTCTACCAGATTGATTCCAAGCCGATGGTTTGCATCCTTGGTTTGAAGATCCAATCTTTGGGATTGTCCGGCAATCGTCAATTGCTTTCCAAACAAAGCAAACGTATCCACGGATGATCCTATCACTTGCTGAAAACCCGTAATAACGTACTCGCCAGCTGTCACAGGAAAGCGAGTCTCAGTTCTTGGATCCATTCCGCCGATGTGGTCCACGCTCCTGATTCCGTCTGCGTTGTTTCCTACAAACCAGAAGGTCGTGGTTGGTGCTTCCCGCGGAGAGACAGAAACGGTCATGTTTGGGACTTTGAAGAGAGCGACAGGGACAAGGCTCATCTGAGCGCGCGACAGAACACGGATGAAGCCGACGTAATCCTTCAATCGCGTATTCGAAGGGAGAGTCAACGGATTGAGGCTGACCTGAACATCCACCACACCGGTGGCTCCCGGTGCAAGTTGAAACGATTGATTGGAAATAGACAATTGAAGCCCCGGCGACATACCGACAAGATCTATAAGGTAATTGCTTGCCACGGTATCCACGTTACAAAACTGGAGCGTTTGCGTGCGAGTCCACACACTGCTATCCGATTCAACGAGACCGAAACTCACACTCCCCGGCACGATCACAATCGGTGCATCAAAAGCACGCAAGGCGTTGACAACACCGGTTCCATCTTTGATGATGTCTTGGTCATACGTGACGGGATCTGCAGTATTCAAAAGAACGGACTTTATCATCTGCGGCGACCAGGTCGGATGCAATTCGCGCAACAGGGCAACCACACCTGCAACGTGAGGCGCCGCCATACTCGTTCCGGAAAGAACCATGAAACTGCCATTTAGATACGTCGAGAGAATGCTATCTCCTGGCGCCAAAATGTCCGGCTTGAGTATGAAGGCCGCTTCCCCGGGGCCAAAGGAAGAATACAAGCTTAGCCGGTCTTGCTTCGTACAGGCGCCCACCGTTATAGCCTCTCTCGATGATCCAGGCGCCCCGATCGAGAATTCAGCCGGATAGTTGCCGGCAGAGACAACAACGACCGACCCCAAATGAACCGCATTATCAACCGCGATGGAGAGCGGACTGTTTTCGTCCCCGTCGCCACCGAGGCTCAAATTGATCACGTCACATCGGTCATTGAGGTTGTGATCTCCGTCAGGATCAAGCGCATATTCGAGGCCGGCAATAACATCGTCCTCCGTCGCACTGTTATGCGTCAGGCTGAAAATTTTTACGGCAAGGAGAGAAGCTTCCGGAGCCACGCCCGTAATGGAATCACCAGCAGCAGCAAGTATTCCTGCAACGTGTGTGCCATGGCCAATGTCGTCCATCGGATCGGCAGTGTTGTCTGCAAAGTTGTAGCCGCCGACCACTTTGAAACCGGGACCGATACCGCCCCCCAGATGAGGATGCGTGTAGTCGATACCGGTATCGATGACCCCAATCTTGACTCCTTTGCCTTTGACCTTGTATTTCTTCCATACCTCAGGCACATGAATCAGCGGCACGCTTTGCCAAACCGACGGCCGCATGGTCGCCGCCAGGTGAACACGTTTCACTTCCGGCAAGCCGGCTATCCTTCCTATCAGCACACGTGAAACATCCATCGAGACCCCCCGAAAAGCAATCTGAAAGCGACGCCGCACCGTGGCTGATACACGCGCACGAATATCTGGTGTCAGATTCATCAACATTCTTTGCATGTTCCCCTCGAACTTGTCCGCTTGTTGCGCTACTGCAACAGAGTGACTTTTCGAGAAAGGAATCTGATCGAGTGCCGCACCTTCAAACTCGACGATCAGACGAACTGATTCGAGATAATCGACAGTGGTCGTTTTGCCTTTCACTGTCACATCCAATGTGAGCCCCTCGCGGTGCCAGTGGACCTTGAGGTTTGAGGAATCGGATTTGCTAGTAGATACCGGCGCCTTCGCAAGATATTTGTCGGAATAACCCTGGCATCGGGCAGGAAAAGCAAGAACAGCGGTGAGGAGAACCGTTCCTCCGAATAGAAGGATTGTGCGAACAACAAACTTTAGGGACTTGATGGTGTTCATGAGAGCACCCTTGCTCATCAATTTGAATGAGATTGCGTTTGACTGCGAATACACCGAATCACGAGCAAGGATGTGACAGTGCCTCGAAGAATGCAATAAATGGAGTTTTGGAAAACGTGAAGCGAGCTAATGGCGTGGCAAGAGGTGGGTTGGTGTCTCCCTGATTGGATCTACGCATCAAAACTACAATATTCAACAGAGAGTGTCAAGTCCCTCTTCCGCGTCGATTCCCAGATATATACGAACGCTATCGAATGCGCCTGCTGAAGCCGATCTTGCGCAGAAAATCTATGGCGATACTCGTTCAATCGCCACACTGAGAACTCGGTATTCTTGGAAATGACTCAGAAATGAGAAAAGCGCATCTCAATTGTGAAAGACGGGTACAACATTTCCACTTGGTCGTGTAATGATGTAAACGGTGCGAGAGGTGTTACAAGGTATACACGGCGACAGGCAAAATCAAGCGTCCAAAAAGGTCCGACGGGCACTTAGGTGAAAAACACCGACAACTACGGCAGCCTAGTTTGGTCAGAATCTAGGAAAGGTGAATCGACTTTTTACCGAAAAGATAAGGTATGATTGAAGGATTCCTGAGTAAAACAAAGAATCCCCACCGATCTTCACCGATGAGGATTCTTCTTTAGAGCTTGTAGCGGGGGCCCAAACCTTCCTGCAGTCACAACCTTCCATGCAATGTTTCAAATGGAGCTGGAGTGACTGCCATGGACGCGATTCGATCATTCATAATCTTCAACACCCTGATCTACATCAGCCTTTTGTTCCCCGCAGAGGCTCAGCAGAAGGCGGCCCAGTCCGGTACCTTTGCAGTCTACTTCTCTCCACGTGGAGGCGCCACCTCGGCCATAATCCAATCACTAGATAATGCAAAGGTTTTGGTCCTCGTCCAAGCCTATTCTTTTACCTCGATTCCCATCACCGAGGCTCTGGTAAGAGCCCACAATCGTGGCGTAATAGTGCAAGTCTTGCTTGACAAGAGTCAGAGAACCCAACGATTCACCGCCGCCAGTCTCCTGGGTCAAGCTGGCATTCACACCCACATCGATGCGGCTCATGCCATCGCCCACAATAAAGTGATGGTCATCGACAGCGAAATCGTCATCACGGGGTCTTTCAACTTCACCAAGGCGGCCGAGGAGAGGAACGCTGAGAATCTGTTGATTATCCGGAGCAAGGAGCTTGCTGCTCGATACATCGACAATTGGCGGACCCACCAAACACATTCTACGCCGTTTCGCTAAAGGTATTTATGTGTGAATATCCTTCCGTGCATAAAGCCGGTGCGAGAGTCCTACCAGCAATAAAGAGATGCCGACAAAATATAACAGATGCCAGAGATCAAGCTTGTAAGATGGATTAATTGCATCCATCCGGACATATTTGAATGGGCTCAGATACCCTATCCGTTCCGCACCTTCCGTGATCCTCGAAAGCGTATAAACAAAATAGAGGACCAAGACCAGCCCTATGCTGAACGTGGTGATAGGTTTTGGCCTTTTAACTAGAGTGGAAAGAAATAGCCCGATCGCACCAAACAAGAGATTAAGCAACAAGGTATATACCGACAGGATCAAGAACGACTCGATGCTGAAGGGTCCCGTCTGAACCAGTTCCATACAGACGAAGCCAGCCAGGGAAGTTACCAGGTTCAACAGGAATACATAAAGAAGAAGTACAGCCAGCTTGCTGAAGAAAATCTCGCTGCGCGTGAGCGGCCGTGTCAAAAGGTATTCCGCCGTTTTATCGTATTCTTCTTTGAGCAGGATATTGGAAGAAAGGACGATGGCAAAAATACTCCCCAGTACCATCATGTAGATGACATTATTGGCGGCATAATATCCCAATACTGAAAACAGGTCGCTGAAATTCGAAATGCCCTTGAACTGAAGCGCAGCTTTTGGAACCACGCTCATCATCCCTATGACCTTGGACTGGTTTTCCAAAAATGTCCGGTACACCGACATAGTAACCGAAACCAAGAGGGTTATGACGATCATCCATAGCAACAGACTGAACGCGTTTCTTCGCATCTCCTTTGAGAACAGGTTTATGTTCATTTGTTCTGTCCCGTTCTATTTGTAGTAATGCATGAATATTTCCTCCAGCGACGGTTCCTCAATCGTCATGTTAACGATCTTCCTTCCCGCCAACGAACCAACCAGTGCATTGATATCGCCTGAATACACAAAGGAGAGCATATTCTCCAGCTTCGTGATGATACGATCAATGTCAGGGATGCTGAAGTTTTGCGCATTCACTTGGTCTTCAAACTGGATGAGCACCTTCTTCAATTGTTTCTTCCTCAGGGTCTCGATGTCTTCAAGCTGTATGATCTTCCCTTCTTTAATGATCGCCACTCGTTTACAGAGCAATTGAACCTCATTGAGTACGTGCGAAGAAAAAAAGATGGTCATCCCTTTCCGATTCTCTGAACGCAATAACTCAAAGAATTTTGCCTGCATCAATGGGTCCAGCCCCGTTGTAGGCTCATCCAGTATGAGAAGCTTTGGGTTGTGCAGCAGGCTTTGCACGATGGATACTTTCTTCCGATTTCCCATGGACAGATCGGCAATTTTCCGCTTCAGGTCCAGTTCAAACCATTCCGAGAGTTCAGCTATCCTGTATGCACCGTTCTGTACTTGGTAAAAACGGATACAATAGCTCAGGAATTCTTCCACATCCATGGAACCGTATGCACTACCATCTGAAGGGATATAACCGACCTGACGCTTGATCTCTTTCGTTTCCCTGATAACATCCATTCCCATGATCCTTGCACTGCCGCCGGTAGGGAAGATCAGGTTCAGCAATATCCGGATCGTGGTAGACTTGCCGGCTCCATTCGGACCTATGAATCCAAAGATCTCTCCTTCCTCGATCTCCAGGTTAACATGTTCAATTCCCCTGGCTTTCCCGTAGAATTTTGAAAGATCTGTGATATCAATAATTGGTGCGCTCATGGTAGATTCTTTATTGCGTAGGCTTCCTGAAAGGAAATGATATGTTTGCGGTCCTCAAGGTTTTTGTTTCGACGATGGCTCAGCCCGACGGCTTAGAATCAACAACCCACCGACACCGGCTATGACGGAAGCGGCATAGATCCCCAGTTTTGACTCGCCCATAAGAGGACTGTCGCCGAATGCGAGGCTTGCAATGAAAAGAGACATTGTGAAACCAATTCCGCCGAGCCAGGCGACTCCATAAATGTCTCGCCAGGTAACCGATGACGGCAAGGAAGCAATCCCGCTCTTCACCGCAATCCAAGAGAAGAACGTTATTCCGATCTGTTTGCCAAGCACCAATCCAAGGAACACACCTAGCGGCACTGAATTCAGCATCAAGGAACCGAGGCCTTGCTCAAATGTCACGCCTGCATTTGCAAAAGCAAACAAGGGCATGATGCCGAAAATGACCCACGGATGAAGTGCATATTCGAACCGCTGCAGAGGCGATTTGAAATCTTCATTGACCTGTCCGATATCTCGCACACTGGACTGATCACGCTCTTCCGAATCCGAAGTTACTGGCCTCGGATTATCTCCTTCAAGCTGTTCTAGTATTGAATGAACCTTCTTCAGAAGTCCCCGCTTGTTGAGGTTCGATCGTGCCGGAATTGTCATGGCAAGCAGGACACCAGCTACCGTAGCGTGAATTCCAGAATCAAGAAGCGCCAACCACAAGATCACTCCCAACACGGTATACAACAGGAGATGTCGTACTCCCAGCCAGTTGGCACAAACAAGCAGGCTCAGAACAACCCCAACGATCGCCAAATGACCCCAGACGATGCTCGATGCATAGAAAAACGCAATCACGATTACGGCTCCGATATCATCCACGATCGCAAAAGCAGTCAAAAATATCTTCAATTGAATTGGAACTCGCTTTCCGAGTAATGTCAGAACCCCGAGAGAAAACGCAATGTCAGTCGCCATGGGGATTCCCCATCCTGACAACGCAGGAGTACCTCTCGTAAATAAGGCATAGATCAGTGCTGGGACAGCCATTCCACCGACTGCAGCAACAACGGGAAGCATCGCTTTCCGCAACGATGACAGCTCGCCCACGAGTATCTCCCGCTTGATCTCCAGACCAACCACAAAGAAGAAGACGCTCATTAAGCCATCGTTGATCCAATGAAGAAGCGACTTGGAGAAGACGAATGTGCTAAACCCAAACGAAAGGGTTGTGTGCCACGATTCTTTGTAGCTGTTCGACCACGGCGAATTCGACCATACGATCGCTGCGAGTGTGAAGAAAAACAGAAGGATCCCGGAGGCTGATTGAAGCTTCAGAAACTCCTGGATCGGATTCGCAGCCGCCTGCGCAACACGATTGATCTTTTTTGCTATCGGCTCTCGAACCATGCTGTTCCTTCATCTGTTATTGGGACCCCGCACCGCTTTCTCTGGGGCTAATGTCTTTAGAATTTGCCAAAATGAATCCTTGCAAGCAAATTTCCCCCGCTCAACAAGACACCACCTCTGCCAGTCCCCTGGTTTACGCTGATCGGTTGAAGCCACGGATGAACCTTGCGAATTCAACACGCACTCCTCGGTCTCCGGTTGGGTGTTTTCATTCGTCATCGTCATCCAAACCACCTCATTTCGGAAGGTAGATTAATCGAACCGACAATTGAATGAGGTTTTTCACAACGAAGCCCGGTCGATTGGCCGGGCTTATCGCTTTTCTGGTTTGAGGCGTACGGATAGGTGGTAGGAATGTGGCCATGTTATCGCTGTTGTTTAGCGTGATTGGCCGCGTAGTCAGGTTGAGCGCACGGTAACAATCCGCAACATGATTTCAGGGAATCACTACTTAAGCGCATTGGTTAGAGGACTACATATACGCCTCTTGCCTGCAAGATTGGCACCTGTTCATTCCTTGCCGTTCCGCTCAATTGGTTACCTCTTATATTGAAGTAAGAATTGATCCTCATTCCTTGGCACTCAATGATCGGCGTCAAATCTTCAATCAGGTTGGAATTCAGATCCAGATAAGTCAGATACTGCAATTCCTTGAGCACAGTGATATTCTTCAACCTGTTTCCGCTGGCATCGAGATAGGTCAGTTTCTTGAAATTCGTTACAACCGCGATATCCGACAGAAGATTGCCAGCCACTTGCAGGAATTCAAGATTCGTCAATGAAGCTATTTCGTTAATACTTGTTACGCTGTTTCCCCCAATATCTACATTCTTCAAACTTGTGAGGCCTGAGAGAAAACTGATGTTCCTGAGATTCGTATGACGTAAATCAAGATACTCGACTTTCTTGAGATTGTAGAGGGGCGAAAAATCCTGGGGTTTGTTTTCACCCAGCCAGATCAACTTTAGGTTCGGCATTCCTGATATAAACGAAATGTCGGTTGCGCTATTCCCATAGAGATCGAGATGTTCAAGGCTGCTCACGTTGGACAGACCGGAAATCGAGGTAATACTGTTGCCAGTTAGTGAAAGAACTGTTAGTTGCGGCAAATCCGATATGCTGGATATCTTAACGATGTGGTTTGTTCCCAGATAGATGGCCTGAAGATGCTCGAGATTCTTTATGTCACCGATTTCTGCGATTTGGTTATTGCTCGCATTGAGCTGTGTCAGAGCTTTGCACCCGGATAGATCGGGAAGGCTTTTGATCCTGTTGCCGTGCACGTCGAGAATGCTCATACTCTGATTATTCCTCAACGGCGAGATATCTTCAATGGTATTGATCCATAAATACAGAGATTCGAGATACTGCATTTGTTCAAACGCGGAGACCCGGGTAATCCTGTTCATCGCCAAGTTCACATATTTCAGATGACGAAGGTTGGATAAGGCGGATATATCGGAAATCCGGTTTTGGTCGGCAACGAGCTTCACCAGGGCGGTATCGGAAGAGAGTGACGAAATGTCTTCCAGATCACAAGATGACATGGTCAGAGCAGTCATTTTTTTCAAGCCGGCAACCGGAGAAAGAGAGGTTATGGGATTGCCGGATATGTCAAGGGATGTAACATTGGGACAGAATTGAATTCCCTCGAGGCTCCCGATACTTCGATTGTTTAGATTCAGGTACACAATGTTTTGTAAATCCCGGGTGGATATATATTCTACGGTCGCGCCTCTGAGGGTGCTGTCTGGTCGTGCCAAAATTATTCGTTCGTAGATGGCTATCCTTAGATTGTTGTCCGGGAATACATTCAAAACTTGAAATGGATCATAATTGGTTTCTCCATTTCCTAATACTCCAATCGGTACGCCTATATCGCATCCCATGAGAATTAGGCAAAGAAGGATCGACACGGACAAATCAGCCGGAACCATAGAAAGCATTTTGTGTTTCATTGAATTGTCTCCTACCGTTCATAATTCCACCCATCGATCCAAGAAGGTCTTCAGCGCGGCTGTCACATCCTCAATCTGTTTCCTTGCCTTCTCCTCGCTACGCCGGAGATTGACATCCATCGCTTCGCCGATGACAAACACTATCGCTCCTACTGCCGGCTCGTTCCTGGCGCCAAGGACTCCGGTGGCTGGTGCAGTCGTTGACCGATGTCTTCAAAGAACACGGACAACCTCGTTGCTATCGCAACGATATGGATGAAAACTATTCTCTTGACTCCGACCTTTTATAGAGTGCTAGCTGCCGTTTGCCCGTAATCAAGGAAATACCCATCCGAAACCAAGATCTAGGTTTGGACCAGCGACAGTTGATGTGCCTGCCCAGTTCTTCTTCATCCCGATGTATGCACCTCCCCGGGCAAAGAAGTTAATGCCTGAGGACTTGAAAGTCAGGTATCCAATGTTCAGAGAGAGCAAATAGAGACTGTTTGGAAGCAGATGGATCTTTTCTCCATACGCGGCAAGCATACTAAGGGTAAGATGTGAATGAGCGAAGTTGTGCCAGTTAACTCCGATGCCGTACTTAGTCTCTTCGTCTGATAAAGACATGAAGTTCTCGATGTGATATCCTATACTGGTTTCGAATGAACAATCTTCATTGACCTGAATTCTTGCGCCAACTCGCCCCCCACTTACCCAACCAGCCCCAAGATGGACATCAAAACGCGGATAGTTCCGAATCAGTGTCGTGGTATCTTGCGCGTACGTAGCATGCGATGTCAGAAGGAAAGCACAGAAGACATAGGACATGCTCTTTTTCATCAGTCTATCCTTTAGAAAGACAATGAAGGGCAAATGGCAGCTAACGTTTAGGCAAGCTGCCCCTGCGGCGGAATATGATTGGATTGTCGTAGCGCATCGCGCGAGTGGTGATGATTTGTATTTTGGTGAACTGTGTTTTGCCATAATGTGTGGTGAAGCGAGGGCGCGCGGCGGAGAAGCACGCCGTAATTTCCGTCAGCTTGAGCGCCTGGTTAGTCGGCGCTCATTGAGTGATCGAGAACGTAAGCCGCTGCGGCGACAATCCATCAGGATCAGGCAAATGCCACATTGGTTCCGCAGTGACAGTATACTCGCCGAGCGGCAAGTTGCCTGACATCCCTATTGCCTGCCATGTGACTTTCAAGGAATCGCCGGGTGCAAGGGTTCCCCTCATTGGCATAGCGCCAAAGGCCAGTCCGTAGAAACTGTCTCCGAATGCCGAGTCCGCTTGGCGTACGACGAATCGGCACAGCGGATAATTCATAGGCGAAGTCCAGTCGAATCCGCCGTCCGATCGATTGACAAGCGTGTACTTGACAGTGATGGGCTCGGAGGATTTGAATGCGCTTCGGGAGTGGCCGAGCGAATCAACCACGGCAAATGTCTCGATCAATCCGCCAGTAGAACTTAAATCGTTCTTCGAACACTCGACCGCTGACATGGCGAGTGCGACACATAGCACAAGCAAGTATGGTTTCATGATGAGTCCTGCCTCATAGACCGTGTGTATCTCTGAGGATCCAAACGTTTTCAGCCTCCGAATCAACCCCTGAGGATCTGTTGCTATTGCTGCGTGATACTGCTCTTCTCCCTGACAAAGAACAGTAACAACCCACGCGCGCTTATGAACATCCAAGCCCACATACACGGGCTTGCCTTTCGCAAAATCCTTTTCTACGTTTGCCATGGAAAGCCTCCTTGATCGCGTCTGCCGGAACATATCGACCTTGGGCTTCGAGCCCGACTTTTGCTAATGGGAACTTCGCTTCCCTAACTTAGCTTGCGACGAGGAGGTTTTCCACTGTACATCCTACCGCCTTCTCTCTACTTCCCCTTTCAATATAGGTTCTGTTAGGCGCAGCGAAACGAAATTCAAGGATTAGGTGGCGGACAAGAACAAGGCGCCTCGCAACGGACATCAGAATATTGCCCCAACCAGAAAACTGAATGATCTATTCGTGATAGTGACATACTGATTGCTATAAGCATCCGTGAAGTTCGTATTGTACGCAACCTCTACGAGCATTTCCGGGATGAACCCAGGCGAGACCTGGATACCTGCCGTGATCGTTCCTCCAAATTCCCAC
>Ga0187850_10003825_pt1 | contig 12407 bp, 11 predicted proteins | sample June2016WEW_4_15_FD_132436 | JGI IMG/M metagenome (GOLD analysis project Ga0187850, IMG submission 132436) | Peatland microbial communities from SPRUCE experiment site at the Marcell Experimental Forest, Minnesota, USA - June2016WEW_4_150 | ecosystem: Environmental > Terrestrial > Soil >... | reverse complement strand
TCCGCTGGACCCACCCGGCACACGCTCAGTGTCCTGGGGAAGTTTCACGCGACCGAACGCGGAATTCTCCGTTGACGAGCCCATCGCGAACTCATCCATGTTTGTCTTGCCGATAAGAATTGCATCAGAGGCTTTGAGGCGGGAGACTGCAATTGCATCATAAAGGGAAACAAAGTCTTCGAGGATCTTCGAGCCACAGGTCACGCGCTCCCCCTCAACACAGAGCACGTCCTTGATCGCAATGACCATACCGGCCAGCGGTCCTGCGGTTCCGGACGATAGTTTCCGGTCAACCGCCTTCGCGTCTTCCAACGCCCGCTCCGAGAACACCGAAAGGAACGCGTTGAGCTCCTTCCCGGCCGCGATGGCGTCGAGATACTCCTGCGTGAGCCGTTCGCAGTTCATTCGACCTGCGCCCAACTCAGTCTGTATTGAGTCGAACGATTTCATACGGTTGACGTACTTCGGCTCGTGCCGCAGTTTGCTAGCGGTCGGTCGGGAGCAGCTCAGTGCTCCCGTGAACACGGCAATCCAACGACCAGCTAGACGTGGAGTGTTGAGAAGGAATTGGCCACCGCACGATCACCCCTACTCAAGGAGCGGGCGACTCAGCGATGTCTGGTGCAGGAGGACAACAACTACTTCTTGGGCTCTTCGTCGGTTTTCTTGGTGTCGCTTTGCTTGGTGTCGATCTGCTTGACGTCTTTTTCGATATCGTCCTGGATTTCACGAGCCGCCTTGCGGAATTCCCGCATTCCGGTTCCCAGGCCTTTTGCAAGCTCCGGTATTTTCTTGGCACCGAAGAAAATCAGAATAACGAACAATATGAGAATTATTTCAGGCGCTCCGAGATTCATACTCCCACGCGCTCCTTTCAAACGAGTTGTGATTGGTGAACGAGACTTTCTACAATCGAGTCGAATACTTTCCTGCCATCGGTGTGATGAAGGGCCGGATCCGATGCGCGCTCAGGATGCGGCATCATCCCCATGACATTTCCCTGTTCATTAATAATCCCGGCAATATTGGAAATCGAGCCATTAGGATTGGATTCCCCGGTTAGGATTCCGGATTGATCGCAATAGCGGAAAACGACCTGGTTTCCATCCTCCAAACGCTTCAGCGTATCTTCGTCGGTGAAGTAGTTCCCATCGCCATGGGCGATCGGGATTTCCAGGATCTCCCCTTTGTGGCAGCGAGAAGTGAACAGCGTCCCGGCATTCTCCACTCTCAGATTGACATACTTGCAGACAAACTTGAGCGAGTCATTGCGAAGCAAGACGCCCGGGAGCAGACCGGCTTCAACAAGAACCTGGAAGCCGTTGCAGATGCCAAACACGACACCGCCATTGTTCGCAAAGCGGACGACGTCTTTCATAATGGGCGAGAATCGCGCGAGCGCACCGCAACGGAGATAGTCGCCGTACGAAAATCCCCCCGGCAGAATCACAATGTCCACATCCCCCAGAGACGCTTCCTTGTGCCAGATCAGTCGGGCTTCCTGCCCGAGTATCGTCTCGGCCACATAGTGGGAGTCGTGGTCACAGTTGGAACCCGGGAAAACGACTATGCCGAATTTGAGAGCCATAAGGAGACTAACTGTTTGATGCAAAGCTGGTTAATTGGTTAAATCGTTAATCAACCAATCACCAATTAACAATTAACTCTTTTCCTCCACCGTAATGCTAAAATCCTCCATCACGGGGTTGGCAAGCAGTTTTTCGCTCACTTCCCGAGTAATCTTCTCTGCTTCTTCCCTGCTCTTAGCGTCCACATTCAATTCAACGAATTTCCCAATGCGGACGTTCCGGACGCGATCGTAGCCGAGCGAGTGCACTGCGTGTTCAACGGCCTTCCCCTGCGGATCGAGGATTGACTGTCTCAATGTCACCAAGATTTTTGAATGATACAAGTCGTTTCTCCGTCGATGGTTAGATGTCGATGCTTGAGATCTCGCTCTCTTCTTCTGTATCCTTCTCTACGTGTGTGGCAATGGAGCGGCCCCATTGGTAAATGCCTCTCACTATTCCAAATCCAATGAATGCTGCCATGACCGGAAAGAGAAGATTCCCCTTCGATACCAGTACGATGACTCCGAGGACAGAAAACGCGATCACTCGCCACGGATGAGCCCGGAAGCCGCGCCTCGTGAACTTCGGCAGCGTGTCATACCGCACCTTGCTCACCATCAGGAGCGAGACGATGATCACGAGCGCGACAAGGCCGTCGTGTGTCCATCCATTGAGCCCGCCCCGCTCAGTATTGTACTGAAGAAGGTATGCGCAGATGGTGATGGCAGCCGCGGGAATCGGAAGTCCCTTGAAATAGTCCTTTTCGAACCCGACAAGCTGCACATTGAACCGTGCAAGTCGGATGGCGCCGAAGACAAGAGGAAGAGAGCTGATGATAATGCCGACGCTCTCAAGGCTACTGAGATATGCCTGATAGACGAGGAACGAAGGGGCTGCACCAAATGAGACAACGTCGGCGAGAGAATCGAGCTCCACGCCGAACTGGCTCGAGGAGCGCGTGATGCGGGCCATCAGACCATCAAATGTGTCAAATCCTCCGGCAAGCACGATGAACCATGCCGCCATCTCGATTCTGCCCTGACTTGCATTGAGGATCGACAAAAATCCACAAAAAGCATTCAGTACAGTAAAGAGACTTGGAACAACTGCTCTTGTAATTTTCATAACTTTGTGTCTCCGCAGGAACTACTGAAGTTCTGCAAGCACTGTTTCTCCCGCCACTGTCACGTCGCCCACTTTCGCGCGCACGACAGTTTGTGCGGGAATGAAGACATCCACTCTTGAGCCAAACTTAATCATACCAAACCGATCACCAGCCTTTACCTGTTGCCCCATTGTCAGCGTGCAGACTATGCGCCGGGCTACAAACCCGGCAATCTGCTTGAAGAGGACACGCCCTCGTTTGTTTTCGATGCCGATGACCATCTGTTCGTTCTTTTCAGACGCTTTGTCTTCGAACGCAGCAAAATACTCCCCTTTGACGTAACGCAGGTATCCGACAGTCCCTGTTATGGGATTCCGATTCACGTGAACATTCAGAGGGGACATGAAGATGCTGACGAGCGTGGCGGTCGAGCCCAGATATTCCTTCTCTTCCACCTGCCGTATTGAGATGATTTTCCCATCTGCCGGTGCCATGACGAGATTTTCACCAGCGGGAGTTGACCGATCCGGATCACGGAAGAAATTGATTGTCAAAGCCAGAATGACAAGAAATACGCCGGGGATGCCATATTTCAGGATCTTGGGCTCAAGAAAAAGCAGAGAGAGCACGATCGCCGCAAGGCAGATAATCAACACCGTGAAAAAAACATCGTAGCCGTACTTCGTGATCATGATCAGTCAGCTAGCTCTATTATATAGACGTCCAACGCTCCTCCGATTCACCAAACAGCGACTCCTCCACTGAAAATTCGATCTCCGAGAAGGTGCTTATCCGACGGGTGCGTTGTGAAAGGTGTGATTGAGCCGGAAAAGGCCTTTTCTGCAGACGAGGTTAGGTTGTGGACTGCGTCGAATGGGAGGTATCTCGAGGTGGTGACAGGGGTGACAAAAAGTATCAATGAAGAGGGAATCAAGGCTTGGAGCCAACCTGTAGTGACCGTTTTCCCTTTAGATAATCTCGTCCTGGTTTCTTTGAACCCGAATCTAAGTTGATATGTTTCAAAGCCATCGAACAGCATTCTGAAGGTAAAACATTCTTGAAACTGTAAAAAGTATACCAAAAAATGGCCCGAAAGTCAAGGTAAGCGGGAGAGACTCGGCGGTGCACAGAACGGTCGGATCAGTTTCTTATTGTAGACCCGAGAAACCAGAATGGATTGGCGGAGTTGGAGATGGGAAACGATATAGAGGAGGAGAAATGAAATTGATTGGAAAAGTATTTCTTTTTCTGTACTTTGTTAATGAAGGTCATTGTCCCGTTGTGTAACCCTTCGACTTTGCTCAGGGTTACCGATGGAGCTGGTGAAATTCAAGATTGCCCCGTGGTGTCCCTCGACTGCGCTCGGGACTACCGTGGGAGATGATGCCCCGTGGTGTAATTGGCAACACGTCTGACTCTGGATCAGAAAAGTCTAGGTTCGAGCCCTAGCGGGGCAGCAAGACGATTGCGGATTGCGGATTGTGAATTTCGAATTGTGGCACGCTTCTCCAATTCGAAATTGGCGATTAACAATTCGCAATTTTATCTTTGCCCAGTCTTCTGGGAATCTCGGCGGATTTTAAGTTGCCATTCATTCCTCAATTCGCGATTGGCAATTAACAATTCGCAATTCCACCTGGCCCTATCGTCTAACGGTTTAGGACGCGGCCCTCTCAAGGCCGAAATACGGGTTCGATCCCCGTTAGGGCTACACGATTTTGCCAAGCGAATCTTCGGGGTTTCGAAGTGATGTTCTCGTACCTTATATATTTTTGCTGATCCGACACGGCGACATCGTACACCTCGCCTCCTCTCCCCTTTTGCATGCATCGCTTCCATCTGAGTCCGATCTTCCCTCTTCGGTAGTTCGCTGGTTTCGATCGCAGCTTGATCGCGAAACCGGCCTCTGAAAGATTCATTCATTTAAGATCCGTCCCACTGGCGAGGTCAGCGGCTGGCGCTGTTCTTGCCCGCACATGAATCACGGTAAATACAAAAGCTGTGATCCCGCGGAGCGGGACGCAAAAAGCACGCAGCCGCCGTTGTTTAGAACAGGTGGCAATTACGCCGAAACGAAAGAGCGGAGCGGAACGAAGTGGAGGCGAGCGAAAACTACCTCTCTATCAACAAATAAGCGAGACGTAACGGAGTGAAGCGGAGCAATTGAGTGAGGCGTTATTGCTGAGGTAATCTTTTGGAGAGTCGGGCTGAGCCGCCCGCTACTTCGGAGTTAACTGAGGCGGGGGGCGAAGCCGATGCCGTGGAACGACGAGAACATTCAGGGTGGGCGCCCGCTCCGAAGGAGTCCTTCGGACCTGCCATCGCTAAACCAGAAAGTCGGGCAGGCCCGCGAAAAGGTGAATCACGGCGGGTAAACTTGATGCCGCCATGGGGGGGTGACGGATGGGTGTCTGCTTCAGGTTCAATATCAAACAAGTGCTGAAGTGTTCGGAGGCATTGTGATATTGCCTGCTATGTGCCCGTTTTGGAAGGACTGCGATAACTCTGTTGAGCTCTTTCGGTTACAATTTGTGGGGTTCATCTTTCCGAATCTCCTGCTCCGCCCGCTTCCAATCCTCAACCGATTGACCTTCCTGGCGGCCTCGTTGCTCGTACAGCTCATAGGCACGCTTGGCTATTTGCGGAGTCAGATCGACCGGCTTCATGGCCACGGCGTTTGGAACGCGCCATCTGATCATCGCGACCTTCACGGCGTCGTTCACGACAAGGCACGAGACCATCGCATAGGTAAAAATCGTGAGCGTCTGCCACCATGGCAAGGGCATGAGTCCCGGGAGACCGACATAGGTCAGAACGGTTCCTGTGATCGCATCCGCCGTTAGGGCAGACAGGAATGTCTTGCTGGGCAGTGTCGCCCAAAACCACTGGCGCTCCCGCGCGGAGACGATGGAGAATACGGCAAAGTAGAGGAGCATAAGAAAGCTGAAAGTGTAGAGGGCATCGTTATTGGTTGCTAAACCGAACCGCGACCACCCGATCCACAACAGGAGGAGCGTTTCCGCAACCATCGCGACACCAAGTACCACGGATACCGCGATGAAACCTCCGATGTTCCATGTTTCGGGTTTCCTGGAAGGCCGGACGTGGTCGGTGGCAAGGGAGATCTTCGCGAAGTCCGTCATGAAGACCAGCAGAAGCATCGCGAACGCGGAGACAACGAACTTACCGGTCACAACGAACGCAATGGCCACGAAAGCAGCCTTCAGGATTGTCCGACTGATCTTGTTGATGATCCACGTTAGAATCCGCTGGTAAATCGTCCGCCCCTGCTCGACCAACGCAACGATGTTCGTCAACCCCGGCTCGGTAAGAACGACGCTGGCGGCTCCCTTGGCCACGTCGGTCGCGGTGCTGACAGCGATGCCCACTTCGGCCTGGCGTAGCGCAGGTGCATCGTTGACGCCATCGCCAGTCATCCCGGTCACGTGCCCTGCGGCCTGGAGGTGCTGCACAACGATGTACTTGTCCTCGGGATATACCTCAGCGAAACCATCTGCGCCTGCCAACAAGTCCACCGCCTTGTTTCCATCCTGACCGTCCGCCGCTTTCAGGTCCGCAACGCGCCGGATGTTGGGCAATCCAACTCCTTGGGCGATCTCACGCGCCACCGGCAGTGCGTCGCCGGTGAGCATCTTCACTGGGACACCCAGGTCCAGCAGCTCGGTGATAAGTTGCTTGGCATCCGGACGGGGCGGATCATACAACGTCACCAATCCGAGCAATGCCGGGGTGCCAGTCTCGGGGCCGCGCGCTACCGCCAGCGTCCGATATCCCTTCTGGGCCGATTCGCTTACCCGCGCCTCCAACTTCTCGATCGCCGGGGGCTGTAGCCCGCAGGCCTCGGCGACAGTCCGCACGGCGCCTTTCATCACGCGCAACCGGTGCCTGTTCTGTTCCACTACGGCTTCCGTTCGCCGGTTTTTCGCATCAAACGGTGCAAAGGAGACTGGCGTTGCCGCAGGCATACCGTCGAAGATGTGCCGCTCTTTCGCTGCGGCAAGAAACGCCAAGTCAATCGGATCCTGGTTGGCTTCTTGAGACGCGAGTGCGCCCGCAAACAGAACGTCGGATTCCGAAGCGTGATCCAGGGGGATCACACCGGTGACGGCTAATTGGTTCATGGTTATCGTGCCCGTCTTATCGACGCAGAGCACGTCCATCGTAGCGGCATCCTCCGCGGCACTGAGGCGCGTCACGAGCACGCCGCGCTTCGCAAGCTCCTTCGACCCGACAGCCATGCTGACAGTAAACATGACGGGGAGGGCTACCGGCACCGCGCTCATCAACAGGATGAGCATAAGCGGGACCATCTCCAGGAGAGGAGTGCCGCGAATCAGAGATAGGACAATCACTACACCCAGCAGCGCGCCAACAATGACGAAAAGCCAGCGGACAACCTTGGCTACCACCGCTTCGATGTGGAGTTTCGGTCGAGCTTGCTGCACCAGCTCTGTGGTGCGCCCAAAGTAGGTCTTGGCCCCGGTGAGCATGACCACGCCGTTGCCCTCGCCCCGGCGGACGACGGACCCGGACGAAAGCACATCGCCTGTCGCCTTGTCTACGTCTTTCGACTCGCCCGTGAGGGCCGACTGGTCAACGCTCAGCGCTCCAGTCAGGAGTTTGACATCTGCGGGAATGATGTCTCCGGGCCGCACACGCACAATGTCGCCTGGTACCAACTCCCGGGCAGGAATGACCTGCCAGTTCGCCTCGCGCAGGACACGCGCACTGACCTGCAACCGGCGCCGCAGCGTCTCAACGACGCCAGCGGCGCGATGCTCCTGCATAAAACTCAACACCACATTGACGACCAGCAGCGCACCCACTACAACGAGATCAGAGAATTTCCCGAGCATCGCCGACAGCACCATGATCAGCTCGAGCATCCACGCAGACAGCCCCCAGAACTTGCCGAGAAACATGAGGACCGGGTGCGCTTTTTTTTCGGCCACTTCGTTGTAGCCATTCTCCTTCCGTCTAGTCTCCACCTCTGGGTGTGTGAGCCCGGCGTCGGGGTTCACGTGGAGCATCGCAAGCGTGTCGGCAACTGATGCGGAGGCGACGTCAGGGGGCTTGGTGTTCGCAGGCTGCGAGGTCACCGGCTCGGCTTCGGATATTTTTGGGGTTGTTGGCATAGTAAACATCGTCTCAGGCGGTGCCCGGTCTATACCGGTATCCCTGCGTTGATTGAGCTCCATTTCCGGCAGGGGGAGGGATTTCGAATCGTCTTCATTGGGATTAGATACCGGCTACGATTCGCGAGCTTTGGGATCGTCCGCAGCTGGTCTCATGTGTGCACTCACTAGACCTCACCAAGATAGTACAACGCACTCCTCGGTCTTGAAGTTCATTCTTGTGGCAGGTCTTGAAACGTAATAAAGATCTAACTCTTTATCGTGAGATCAAGTCTGGTGAAGGTGGGTCAGAAGGATGAGAGCAAGTGGATGGTGTGTATTGAATTTCAAGCAATTCTCTAGCGCTTCGATCGCTTGGTTAATATTCCCGATGCTTGAATATGCGCAGCCCCGAATAAAGAAAGCCTGAGAATCCTGAGGGTTCTCACACAGGATTGTCCGGACATCTTCAAGTGCACCGCTTGGATTTCCGGCGTTGAGTTGGGCCACCGCCACGCAATGACGTGCCCAAGCATTCCCGCACTGCATCGTGATCCATTTTTCATACTCCATGAGTTAGCTTGATGGTTTTCATGCCTGGCCACTCAATCTAGGTCCAATGTGAGTACCAAGCACGAATTTTCAGGGTGCAGGAAAATCCCTTTAGGGCTACTGCCGAAACGACAAGAGTTAGCGAGTCCGACAGGACGAAGCTAACTCTTTTGTCGTTTTGAGCATCCCGACGTTTTGTGTCGGGATCTGCATCAGCGCGCGAATGATAACAAAAGAGGCAATTCCAGATATCCGGGATTGCCTCTTTGCTTTTCATCGTCACGACATGCAAGGGATGGCCGTTTGCAGCATCGACCCTCACCTCGTGCGGCAGATCTGAATCACAAAGACGAAACAGGGCTGGATGGATCACTCGGAGGAGTTATGAGCTCGATGTGATCTGTGCGGCCCGACGTATCTCAAGTCTCGTTCCGCCATAAGGGCGAAGGTATCCTCGTACAAGACCTCGATTTTTTCACCTGGAAAGTTGAAACGATACAGGATCCCGGAGTGCACACCTTTTACTGTCAGGCTTTCCATCCCCACATATTCAAACAGTCCCGGTTGATGGTCATTCCCACGATGTCCGTCGGCAATCTTGGTTCTTTCGCGCGATGAGGAAGTCTTGCCTTCAATCAACCATTCCGTTCTTTTTCGCCCGCAGCAACTCATGGTTCCCCCTAGTTATTCTGCACCATGTTTTTCGGTCATCTTAAAAAGCAGGCTCGATCCGCCCGATAAAGCCAACCACGTGACAATCCCTTCCTTCCATCCATCGCACAACAGAAAAACGAATGGAACAGAAATCCACAGGCTCAGACAATAAAAGCAGTCGAGCAGGCTTCCGAGGAAGCCATGCCCGAGCAGCTTTCTGAACCGGAGCACTAAATCGAATGGACCATCCTCCTGCGACATTAGGTGCGTGATGCGCCACACTGCCAGTGTACACAGAACGAATCCCTGCATGCTGATATCTGTCATGGGGTTAATCGTTCCATATAGATGCTGGCACCAGCGTAATACTGGCCACTGAGGCCTGAATTATATCCGTTTGTCACGCGCTTGTATGCACTCAAATCGAAGGAGAGCACCGTGAAATCTTCGCCGGACTTTATCCATCCGCCTTCGGATATTGCCGGCTGAACTTCAACGGTGACGAGTCCGCCGTTGATGAAATCCTCCAGCGTGCCCGTATATCCAGCGCATACGTCGTGGACGTTCCCCGACGCATTGCCGTGAGCCAATACTCCAGCCCCTGATGCAGTGTCAACGAGCGGCGGTTTCGGACTATTCACCTGAAGCGCGATCATCGGTGCGGGACATCGCCCCATCCCCAGACTGTACGAATCGACAAAGCCAGATGGGTCGTTCGCCATGAATGATAACTGCATCGGTGTATTCATCTGTGCGCTCGTCAAGCGGTACAAACTACATCCGACATACTGAACAGAGGGATCCGTCAGCGACGGTCCGACCAGCTGGAAGTTCAGTGGCAGATTATTGATGAAGAGGGCGATCATATCGGTTGCATTCGGAACAACATTACCCCCGACGTCATAACCGTCTACGCGCACATAAAACGTGCCCGGTGTCCTCACTCCTGAAATCACATCATACAGCACGGTATTCAGCTGCATGTAGCGATCGAAGTTGGAAAATTCCCAGTCCACGCCGTCGACGAAAATCTCTCGCTGGATGTTTTTGTACGCCGGTTTGCTGACCGCCGGTGAGACGCCGTCCACGTGGAGCGAGACAGCGAACGGACCGACATCATCACCGATGTAGTTTGGCAGATTCCGTTTCGAGAACCGGGGATGCTTATAGTTCTGGCTCACGAACTCCCAACCCCCCGTCCCCGCGCGCATGATCCGGATTGTGTACCAGTGGATCGTGTTCTGAGTGACAGGTTTTGCCGCGTCGTACATACAACCTTTCATATCGATCACACCCCCCCACGCCGCACATTCGATGTTGAAACCCGCGAGAGAGCTGCCCACCGATATTTTACCGTTCTGTTCCAGAAAGTTACCGTCACCATATCGCCGCAATGCAGCAGAGGAGGACAAGGCGCCGGTGTTCTGGTTGCCACCGATGAAGACATTCCCCAGACTGCCAATCACGTTTCCATTGAAGCAAGCGGATGAAACCTGAACCGTGGATTTCGGCAGGCAGAGATCGATCCGCTTCAAATTGGGAACGTTGTAGTACGGTGCGCTTTCGTACTGCACGTTGTATGGCGCAAAACCTGTCACCTTGACGATCACATCCGGATACGCGACGATGTTGATGGATTCGCCGGGAGCGATATCGGTCGCGTCCGCGATGTCAGGAAACGTCATATCGAACGTGAACCGGAAAATATAGTTGCCGTTCATGTCGGTGATCGTGTCGCCGAGAAGCTGACGGTATCCGGTGCCCGTGTACGCCCCGCCGGCGAGCTCGGCCACCGTGCGGTCATATTCTTCGAAGGTGAGAGTGATATCGGTTGCTGGATCCGTTTCACAGAAGCCATACAGCCCGTCGATCGCCTTTGCCAATTCGATCCCGGTCGAATACGCGTTGGCAACTTGCGAGAGCGCTTTCGTCTGGGATGTCTTTACGAGAGTGAAATTGCGGACCGAATAGTCAGGCGTGAGTTCCTCCGTAGCCTTTTTTCCGAGGGACTTCATGTTTGCATTTTCGACCCGTTTGTACAACAGAGTCGTCTTCGGTTGCACGGCTTCGTTGAACAAGTCGATGACGATCGGTTTGAAGTACGGCCCGGGATCAGGTGGGTTGGGTCCACCCAGAGGCGGGATACGCTCAGGGTAGAGCCGCTCAATGATATCGCGCAAGTATTTGTTTTTCAGCGCATCGCGCAGCGCTCCAAGAGTTTCAATCACATACGGGCCCTTGCGGCAAGGATTGAACACGCATCTGCCACTGTAAAGCGATACGTTCCCGTATATGACAAAATCATTGATGGTCGCCGGAGTTGAGCAGGTCAGGATAAGATCGTTAAAATCCTGATCGCCCCCGGGGTCATTCGACAAAATGTCGAATTCATAATTACTTGCCACCAGCTTCGGAAACGTGAGCTTTGTGTTGGAAAGCTGGAAGCCCGTGCCAGGATTCGCCCTGATGGCGATCGACCATTGACTCCCCGTGACGTCGACTGCCGTTCCCGGTGTCCCTGCATGGGAACCGTTACCGGTTGTGGCTCCCTGGATGACGAACTGTTGGTCGAACGCAGCGCTCTTCGACTTGACAGTGACCCTCCAGTTGCCCTGCATTGAAATTATCATATGAACTCCTTTTTATGCCTACTCTTCGTCGGATTTTCGGCCTTCTCCGTTGTATGAGTTAATCTTGCTAAGCAAAGACGTACGAAACCGTTTCACACGCTGGATATGACAACTGAACGGGGGATCAAGCGCGACAGAACACAAATAACGCTCAGCTCAGTGTGAGACGGTTCCTGCTGGCAATGTAGGTGCAGTATGATTGATATCCCCAACAGTGGAATCATTGATGGCGGTGACCTTCTGCCAGTTTTTGCTATCCTTGTCCCATTTAGCTTTGTCAGACTTGTACTGATCTTGTGTAGCCTGGTCAGCCCCACTTAGCGGCACTTGTGGGGCAGAGCGGGGCTGAGTGTCTGCGGCGTCGTTTGGATCGCTGCCGTAGACATTTGCTGTAACGTGCGTGTTGGGCCCAGGCATTGAACCAGGAATTGGAAGGCAGATCGTGTGGTCGCCGTTTCCTGCATCGAAATGACTTTCTTTGATATCACCGCCGCCACCTGTCACAATAACCGTCACCCTCTCATTGCCACCTTTTGGAAGGTTGCTAACGTGGATAAGAAAACAGACTTGCTCACCGTCGGTCCACGAGCTACTGACCTCCACCTTCGGCTTACCGCAACCAGCTAACATCACTCCCAATAGCAGTGTGATAGCGAAACAACTGAGTCTGTTTGCGATCGTTGAGGTCTTCATTTTGTTCTCATTCCTTCTTATTGTGTTCTGGGATTAGTACTGTAGTGGCCTAACGGCTAGTACGTGC
>Ga0187850_10003815_pt1 | contig 12428 bp, 7 predicted proteins | sample June2016WEW_4_15_FD_132436 | JGI IMG/M metagenome (GOLD analysis project Ga0187850, IMG submission 132436) | Peatland microbial communities from SPRUCE experiment site at the Marcell Experimental Forest, Minnesota, USA - June2016WEW_4_150 | ecosystem: Environmental > Terrestrial > Soil >... | reverse complement strand
GCCAATTCAATGGAGACGCGCCGCCGGCCTCGTGTGCAAAGGGCAACTGCCCGGTCAGGCATTGAAACAAAATGACGCCGATAGAAAAAATGTCCGAGCGCGCGTCAACCGGCCTCCCCAGCGCTTGTTCCGGTGACATATAAGCGGGCGTGCCCGCGATGGTTCCCGTCTCGGAGCGCGGTATCGTCGTCAGCGTCGATTGGTCTGACGCTCCACTCTCGAGATGCGTAAGCTTCGCCAGGCCAAAATCGAGCACCTTCACCATGCCCTCTTCATTGATCATGATGTTCGCGGGTTTCAAATCCCGGTGGATGATGCCCGCCCTGTGAGCTCTGGCGACCGCGCTGACGATCTGGATCGCAAACTTCATGGTCTCCACGGTCGGCAATCGACCTTCGCTGATCCGCTTCGCGAGCGTTTTGCCCCCCACCAGTTCCATGGCGATGAAGTCACTCCCACCCTCATTGATGATGTCGTAAATCGTAACAATATTGGGGTGGTTGAGAGCGGAGGCAGCCCTGGCTTCCTCGAGCAATCGTTTTTTTTGCTGCGGATCGCCCATCACTTCCGGGCGAAGCATTTTGATGGCGACGGAGCGGCGGAGGTGGGTATCATAGGCCTGGTAAACAATCCCCATGCCGCCGCCGCCGAGTTTCTCCTCGATTCGATAGTGCGCCAGAGAACGGCCGATCATGGCGGGTGACGGATCCTTCGCCCCATCCAGAGCAAGGTCTTGGGCGAGTACGTCGATGGCTGGGGAAACAAGGAAGCGCCCCGCTTCCTCGTGATGGGTGAGCAGCCAATCCAGTTCCTTGCGCAAAGACTCGTCGCCCCCACAGACCTGATTGAGAAATGCCTCCCGCCGATGAGGAGCTAGCTTCAATGCTGCCAAGTACAACGGCTGGATCTGGCGCCACCTTTCAGGGTCCATTTCCTACATCCTTGTCTGAGCTTTCCTAACAGCCGGATCTTCGCCAAGGTTCAACGGTCGTTCGAATCACGGAAGGCGGAATGTGCTAGTTACACGCGCGGGCGCGACCTCATATCTCACCTCCAAGTGCGTTGAGGAGCAGGATTCGAATTTGCCTCATTATACACCCCCTTGGCGGCCGAACGTCACAGCAGAGTCCGCCAGACCTGCTCTCTAGCCCGGGAGTCAATGGGAGAGTTACGACGGGCTGTGTTCCCAATGCCATGCGTTCCGCCGCCAAAAAATGAACCATGTGGTATCATAGCTTCATTCCTAAATGTCCCTGGCAATATACCGCGTCGATTTTCCATCCCATGGTGGTGGTCATTGCCAGAAAAGGCCAAGATCTTTGGCGTCCCATCCATAACAGGAGGAGCATTCCATGGACAGAGAGAAGTGGCTTGCGATCAAGGTGGGCGCGTCCACGAGTACTCCTGCAACCTCGCAGGTCATCAGATCAGGCTTTAGCGCGCTCGGCGCGGGAGCAGTCAATCATGTGCGCGGGGCTTCCACCGTCATTGGCTTTCAGGTCGGCGGCGTCTGGCTGGGAACGCTTCAGACCGCTGGGATCACATATGACGCCATTTCAGTGCCCAATGTGGCATCGAACGTCAAAGAAGGTGAGCCCCGCATCCCGCAGGAAGGCGCCTATGTGGCCATTCCAGACGTTGCCGAGAACGTCACCGTGACCCTTGTCGACAGGAAAATGATCCCATTGGCCGGCACTTTCAAACTCCGTCCAGTGCCCGAGGAGATAACGGAGAGCGACTACGTCGGCGGCAGACAAAGATTCAATCCCAAATCCACTATTTATGATTCGGACGACGAGTATCCGGGCAAGGATTTCGATTTTGTGGGCGTTAGGAAAGTCGGAGGGGTCACCGTCGCGCATCTGGTCGTTTACTACGCGCAATACAAGCCAAAGTCGGGGGCTCTCGCCGTGGTCGAATCCGTGAAGCTTCGGGTCGCTTATGACATTCCTGCGGGAGCCGGCATTACGAAGATACGCCACCCATCGAAACCCATCTCCCGCGTGAGTATCCTCGATATTGAAAGCGCCTGCGACAGCGGCGGCCCAGGATCAGCCGCCAGTACTCCGCGCGCTGCGCCGCTGCCGTGCGCCATGCGCGAAGATGTCAGCGCCGCCGGCATTGGTGGCGCTCCCAATCCCCCGGTTACTCTGAAATGTGAGGGCCAACGAGCCGAATATCTCATCATCACCATTGACTCGCTGCTGGAGGCGGTGGGTCCGCTCTATAAGGCGAAATCCAAGGCACCGCATACAGCAATCGTGACTACCACGACCACGATCCAGAATGAGTTTCCCGCCAAAACCCTGCAGGATGCGATCAAGGATTTCCTCGTGTGGGCCTCCCTACACTGGGATCAGGAAGTTCCGCTGCGATATGTCGTGCTTGCCGCCGACACAAATAAAATCCCCGCTCGCCCTATTGATCCCCCGCCAATCTTTCAAGATATTAAATATCTTTCTGACCACAACTATGCCGACCTTGGGGGTTCGTGGGCGCCAGAATTGGCGGTCGCGCGCATCCCCACCAACGACAAAGACATCATGCACAAGGTCTGCGTGAACCTCGCCAGCTACTTGGACAGACGCCGACGGGGCCCAGACGGATGGAAAGACAGAGTACTCCTAGTAGCCCCGCAGGGTCCCGGTTTTGACTTCGAGGCCTGCTCCGAGAGAATCAAGACGGACATCGGATCGCGCTTTCAAACGGTTACCCTCTATGGAGCCACCGCCCAGAGCGTCATCGACAAGATGAATGAGGGCGCCCTCATCGTTAATTACCTCGGCCACGGCGACCCCTCGAGTTGGGGGACAACACCGGAGAGATTGCTGCAAAGCAGCGACGTCTGCCGCCTCCAAAATCACGCATATCCACCCATGGTGTTCTGTATCTGCTGCGAAAATGCCGAAATCGAACAGCACCAACCCCCCGCAATGGTCAAAGCTTTCCTGCTGCACGATAACAGCGTGGCGGTGGTGGGCGCCTCGACATTTTCCATCACCACGCTTAACGAACTTTTCGATGGCTACCTCTTTCAGGCCATTAATGAGGGCCAGATCACAGCAGGCGATATTTTCGTGTTTGCCAAGAGCCAGTTGGTAAAGAACCATCCCGATCTCAATACGTATCAGACTGTTATGATGTATATGCTTTTCGGAGACCCGTCGGCTGAGGTGATCTGATCCTGGCCGGACCAGCGGAGTTGACTTCTCCTGCCAGAATACCGCAGGAACTTTGCTCTCCTTGTCACCTTTTGAATTGATTTCTGCATTCAGGGCCGAGGCGGCGGCTCGAACGAAACAGTCCATATCAGCGAGAAAATCATGAAAGACAGATAACGAGAGCGGCCACTCAACACTTTTTCACGGACGGCAGCAGGACGCGGATTTCACCAAGCTTCCCAAAGGCGACTTGATATTAGTCACTCATGAGCATGGGGATCACTTGGACCCGAAGGTCATCCAGTCATTGAGCACGAATCAAACGGTAATAGTTGCCAATGAACTTGCCCTACACCATGACCCCGGACATGGTGGCCGATGCGGCAAAAACGTTCCGGCCGAAGATTCTGTATCCCTATCACCTGGGCAACACGGACCCCTACGCGCTCGTGCGACTTCTGCAAGGTGAAAATGGGATAGAGGTGCGAATCCGCGACATGAAGTAGAACATGGAATCTGGAGGTTATGGCGCCGTTCCCGAAATTGCTGGACAATGTGTATCACGGCGCGCGACGATACACGAGGACTGATCTCGCTCCTTTCCATGGATGAGTTCGGAGCGGCGGGAAAGGGATGGGCAATGGCCGTTATTCTCAACCTCACTCAGATCAAGGAAATTCTCAACACCATCGATCCGCACCGACTCATCGGGGAGATCGCGGAAGGGTTTACGGCATACTCGCAGGGAAAGGTCGTCGTTCCTCCCGTGGGAGAGCTGGTCTTCGACAACCCGCGCGGCGACATGCACATCAAGTACGGCTACATCAAACCGGACGATTACTATGTCATAAAAATCGCTTGCGGGTTTTACGACAACCCGAAGATCGGCCTGCCGACGAGTTCCGGCCTGATGCTGCTCTTCAGCCAGAAGACCGGCGCACTGATCTGCATCCTGCTCGATGACGGGCTCCTGACACATGTGCGCACGGCCGCCGCCGGCGCCGTTGTGGCGCAATACTTCGCCCCGAAGCAGATTCGTGGAGTCGGGATTTTCGGCGCGGGAGTGCAGGGCCGGATGCAGCTGCAGTATTTGCGGCATGTCCGGGATGTGCGCGCAGCGACGATTTGGGGAGTGGATCACCAGGAGTTGGATGCATACAAGAAGGACATGGAGGTCAACGGATTTACAATCCGGACCACTCTGGACGCCGAAGAGATTGCATCGACCTGCAACCTGATCGTCACGGCCACTCCCTCCTGCAAGCCCCTGTTGAATGTATGCCAGATCCGAAGAGGCACGCACATCACCGCGATGGGATCGGACACGCGCGAAAAACAGGAATTGGATCCGGCCATTTTGAAGATCGCGGACAGGATCGTTGTCGACAGCCTGAGCCAGTGCCGCCTGCGCGGGGAGGCCTTTCACGCCCTCGAAGCCGGAATGATCCAAGCAGACCGGCTCATTGAACTGGGTGCCGCCATAGCGGATGGGCGGCTTCAACGGCAATCGGATGACGAGATCACGGTTGTGGATTTGACAGGCGTGGCCGTACAGGATATCCAGATCAGCAAAGCAGTCTGGCGCCTGGCCTCCAAGAAAATCTGAGCGATAAACTCTCTGCATTCCTCTCCCATTCTTGACTCGTTAAGGTAGGGAAAATCCCCCAAGAGAACGCGGGTTTTCCCTGATGCCGGCATCTAACCCGTGATTCCTCAATATCTTCAAACGCGGTCATAGCGCGTACAGAAAGCATGGTGCGTCTGGCTGGGGAAGATGCCGTGTAGCAGAAGCAGCCCACGACGTATACTTTAATTGGAGAGTCTCGGGAAGATGATATGGATCAAGAACCACTAGCTGCTTCACAGAATGACGCATCTTTTTCACCCAAAGATGACAAACATCCGCAAATGCAGGCAAAACCTTCGCAGCTGCAGATGGAGTTTAGGAAGCCCCGGAGATCGCGGGCCAGTTGGTTCTGGCTCTTGATCTTGTTGCCGGCGGGCCTGGGCGCATATTTCGAGTGGTTTCATGGCGGTGGCGCTATGGCTGGCACAGCCTCGCCCGCTTCCACGTCCAAAGCCGGCACCCGAGGCGGGCAAGGCATGGGAGGCCCCGTCCAGGTAGTGGCCGCCGAGGTTCGTCGAGGCAACATCGGCGTCTACAGTCTTGGGTTGGGCGAGGTGACTCCAATTTACACCGTCATGGTGAAAAGCCGCGTCGACGGCCAGTTGATGCGGATCTCCTTCAACGAAGGCGACACCGTGCATCAGGGAGACCTGCTGGCAGAGATCGATTCCCGGCCTTTCGACGTGGCGCTTGAGCAAGCGGAAGGTCAACTGGCGCGTGACCAGGCGTTGCTCGAAAACGCGCACGTGGACGAGAAGCGCTACGAAGGCCTGCTGGAACTTAATGCCATTCCCGAACAACAGTTGGCTACCCAAAAGGCGTTGGTGGCGAAAATCTGAAGGCGGAGGCCTGGGACAGCAATAATAAGAAAAAAATTGCCGAAGGCTTCCTCAAGACGGTGGACAACGAGATCGACCCGACCACCGGCACGATCAAGCTGAGGGCGGAATTCGAGAATAAAGATCTCGCTTTATTCCCAAACCAGTTTATCAACGTGCGCTTGCTGGTGGAGCAAAAACACAACATAGCCCTGTTGGCCACTGCTGCCGTGCAGATGGCGTCCGATTCGAAGTACGTGTACCTGGTCAAGCCCGATTCCACGGTCACCGTCCGGCCAATAACAGTAGGGGTAGTAGAGGGGGATAACTCGGAGATCCTCTCGGGACTCAACGCGGGCGACGTAGTCGTGATGACCGGCGTGGACAAGCTGAACGAGGGCACCAGGGTGCACGCGCAGATTCAGGGCGAGGGCGGGGTGGGCCAGGGAAATGACCAAGCCTTGGCCGTGCCTGGGAATCCCCCGGGGACGGCAAGCGTCACTGGCGGGCAGGGCCGCAAGGGGCGATAGAGACGACAGGAGCATCAGAAAGTGAGCCCCTCCAGGACATTTATCCTTCGGCCGGTTGCGACGTCACTGTTGATGGTCGGCATACTTTTGGCGGGGGCCATCGCGTACGAGCAGTTGCCGGTTTCAGCATTGCCGGAAGTCGATTATCCCACCATCCAGATCGTCACGTTCTATCCTGGTGCCAGTCCCGACGTGATGGCTTCCTCGGTCACCTCACCGCTCGAACGCCAGTTCGGCCAGGTCCCCGGGCTTCAGCAGATGACATCGACCAGCTCCAACGGCAGCTCGGTCATCACCCTGCAGTTCGACCTGAGCCTGAACATTGATGTGCCGAGCAGGAGGTGCAACAATCCATCAATGCCGCGGGGACATTTCTTCCAGCCGACCTGCCGGCACCCCCCATATACAGCAAGACCAACCCCGCCGACGCCCCTATCCTGACTCTGGCGCTGACATCTAAAACGATGCCTTTGTCCAAAGTCGAAGACCTCGCCGATACGCGCCTGGCGCCGAAGATCTCGCAGTTAGCAGGCGTCGGCCTCGTTTCCATCAGCGGCGGCCAGAAACCTGCGGTGCGGATTCAGGCCAACCCTACACTCCTGGCGTCGTACGGCCTCAACATGGAGGACCTCCGGACGTCGATCGTAGCCGCCAACGTGAACCAGGCGAAGGGCAACTTCGATGGTCCGCGCCAGGCATATCAGATTGGCGCCAATGATCAGTTGCTTTCCTCGGCCGACTACTCGAAGCTTATCGTCGCCTACCGCAACGGCGCCCCTGTGAAACTGACCGACGTGGCCGCGGTCAAAGATGACGCCGAGAACCTTTGGCAGGCGGCCTGGATGAACGACGTGCCGGCCGTCATCATGAATATCAAGCGGCAACCCAATGCCAATATCATCACGGTGTCGGACCGCATCAAATCGCTTCTGCCGCAGCTCACCGGCACGCTGCCCTCGTCGGTGCAGGTGAGCATTCTTACAGACCGCACCAACACCATCCGCGCCTCCGTCAGGGACGTGCAGTTCGAGCTGCTTCTCACCGTCGCCCTGGTCATCATGGTCATCTTCCTGTTCCTGCGCAATCTCTCAGCCACCGTGATTCCAAGTGTGGCGGTGCCGCTTTCGCTCGTGGGCACCTTCGGGGTGATGTACCTGCTTGGATACAGCCTGAACAACCTGACTTTGATGGCGCTGACGATTTCCACCGGCTTCGTGGTGGACGACGCGATCGTGATGATCGAGAACATCACACGCTACATTGAAAAGGGAGAGACACCGCTGCAAGCGGCTCTTAAGGGTGCGGCGCAGATCGGCTTCACCATCGTTTCGCTGACCATCTCGCTGATCGCGGTTCTCATTCCGCTGCTGTTTATGGGCGATATCGTGGGCCGCCTGTTCCGCGAATTTGCTGTCACCCTCGCCGCGACAATTCTCGTTTCGGCCGTGGTTTCCTTGACCCTGACTCCGATGATGTGTTCAAAGATCCTGCGGCACCAGTCCGAGGCTGAACAGGGACGCTTCTATCGCGGATCCGAGCGGGCATTCAACGGCATCATCGCGTTCTATGGCAGGACGCTGCGTTTTGTGCTGCGCTTCCGGACCACGACGCTTCTGGTCGCGGCCGGCACGCTTGCGCTGACCATCATCCAGTTCATCCTCATCCCCAAGGGTTTTTTCCCTATTCAGGACACGGGCATCATTCAGGGCGTTTCCGAGGCCTCCGAATCGGTATCTTTCGAGGGGATGTCCCGGCTGCAACAATCGCTGAGCAGCGTGATCCTGAAGGATCCTGCGGTGGATAGTCTCTCCTCGTTCATAGGCATCGACGGGACCAACACCACCCTGAACAGCGGCCGCATCCTGATCAACCTGAAGCCGCTCAAGGCGCGCCAGATCAGCGCAAACGACGTCATCCGGCGCCTGCAGCCGCAATTGGCAAACGTGGCGGGCATCACGCTTTTCATGCAACCGGTGCAGGACATCACGGTGGAAGACCGCGTCAGCCGCACGCAGTTCCAGTACACGCTCGAAGACCCGAACATCGACGAATTGAACGTGTACGCGCCGCGCATGCTGGCAAAGCTGTCGAAACTGCCCGAGCTCCGCGACGTGGCCAGCGACCAGCAGGTGCAGGGATTGCGGGCGCGTGTGGTGGTCAATCGCGATGCCGCCGCGCGTTTTGGAATCACCGCATCTGCCGTTGACCAGACGTTGTATGACGCTTACGGCCAGCGGGAAATCTCCGTCATGTTCACGCAGTTGAACCAGTACCACGTTGTCCTGGAAGTGATGCCGGGGTTCGATAAGAGCCCGCAAGATCTCCGCAACCTTTTCATCCGTGCTGCCACGGGATCCTCGGGAGGCACGGGTGTGGTGTCGGGCGGCTCCGCCACAGCCAATGTCAGCCGCGGACCTGTCAGCTCATCCCCGGTTTCGGCCTCGACGACGGGCGGCTCGGCGGGCGCGGCCACGGCTTCGGGCGCCGTTTATGGCGCGCCGATCGCTTCCAGCAGCGTATTCGCCAATGACGGCCAGGTTCCCATTGGCGTCTTCTCGCATGTGGACTTGACTCCCGTGCCTATCACGATTAACCACCAGGGTCAGTTTCCAGTGGTGACACTTTCCTTCAATTTGGCGAGCAATGCCTCGCTCGGCAATGCCGTGGACGCGATCAACCGCGTAAAGGCGGAAATCGGCTTGCCGGCGAGCATCCAGGCCGCATTTCAAGGCACCGCCCAGGCGTTTCAAAACTCGCTCGCCAATGAGCCGGTGCTGATTCTGGCGGCGCTGATCACCGTGTATATCGTGCTGGGAGTGCTGTACGAAAGTTACATTCACCCCGTGACGATTCTTTCCACCTTGCCTTCAGCCGGCGTTGGCGCGCTGCTGGCGCTCAATCTCTGCCGCAACGATTTCAGCGTCATTGCCCTCATCGGCATGGTACTGCTCATCGGCATCGTTAAGAAAAACGGCATCATGATGATCGACTTCGCGCTCGATGCGCAGCGCAAGGAGGGCATGGCACCCGTGGATGCCATCTACCAGGCCTGCCTGCTGCGTTTCCGGCCCATTATGATGACCACAATGGCCGCGTTGCTCGGCGCGGTTCCGCTTGCTCTCGGGACCGGCACGGGATCGGAGCTGCGCCGGCCATTGGGCATCACAATGATCGGCGGGCTGCTGCTCAGCCAGTTGCTCACCCTGTACACAACCCCGGTGATTTATCTCTGGTTCGACAGCCTGGCGAGGAAGTTTTCCAAGAAATCCAAGCACGTGTTGCAACCAGGCGTGGAGCCGATCCCGGCGCACTAAGCTATGAATCTCTCTGAACCCTTCATCCGGAGACCGGTTGCCACCACGCTCTTGCTGGTTGCCATTGCTCTTGCCGGCGCCACCGCGTTCCGGTTGCTGCCCGTGTCGCCGCTCCCGCAGGTCGACTTCCCGACCATTTCGGTGAACGCCAACCTGCCGGGCGCAAGCCCTGAGACCATGGCCTCCTCGGTGGCCACGCCGCTGGAGCGCCAGTTCGGCCGCATTGCCTCGGTGACCGAGATGACCTCGTCCAGTTCGCTGGGCTCAAGCAGCATCACATTGCAGTTTGATCTCAATCGCAATATCGACGCCGCTGCGCGCGATGTGCAGGCGGCCATAGCGGCAGCGCGCGGCTATCTCCCGAGCAATCTTCCGAGCAATCCCTCATACCGGAAAGTGAACCCTGCTGATTCGCCGATCTTCATGCTCGCGCTGACCTCCAATGTGCTGGACAAAAGTCACATCTACGATGCCGCATCGAGCATCATGGCGCAGAAATTGGCGCAGGTCTCCGGCGTGGGCCAGGTGACCGTGGGCGGGAGCTCCCTGCCGAGCGTGCGCGTGGAAGTCAACCCCATGGTATTGAACAAATACGGCATCGGGCTGGAGCAGGTGCGCCAGACCCTGGCGACGGCAAATGCCAATATTCCCAAAGGCCACTTCTCCGATGGCCAGCGGATATGGGAAGTCGGCGCCAACGACCAGATCTTCAAAGCCGCCGACTACATCCCGTTGCTCGTTGCCTATCACAACGGCTCCGCGGTTCGTCTCGGCGATATTGCCGACGTAAGAGATTCCGTCGAGAACGTGGAAAACGCGGGCTATGCGAACGCGAAGCCATCCGTCCTGGTGATCATCAACCGGCAGCCCGGGGCCAACATAATCGCCACGGTGGACCGGATTCGCGCCACCCTGCCGCAGCTCAAGGCCGCGATTCCGCAATCCATCGACATGCAAATCGCATCGGACCAGACCGTAACCATCCGCGCCTCGGTTCACGAGGTGGAGCGCACCCTGCTCATCTCGGTGCTGCTGGTCATCCTCGTGGTTTTTTTCTTCCTGCGCGATTTTCGCACCACGTTCATTCCCAGCATCGCGGTCCCGATATCGTTGGTTGGCACCTTTGGCGTGATGTACCTGCTGGGATACACACTGGACAACCTCTCGTTAATGGCGCTGACGATCTCCACCGGGTTCGTGGTCGACGACGCCATCGTGGTGATCGAAAATATCACGCGCTATCTGGAACAGGGCATGAACCCGTTTCAGGCCGCGCTGAAAGGCGCACAGGAAATCGGGTTCACAGTTTTGACCATCAGCATCTCGCTCGTCGCCGTGTTCATCCCCCTGCTGCTGATGGGGGGCATTGTGGGACGGCTGTTTCGTGAGTTTGCTGTCACGCTCTCAGTCGCCGTAGGGGTCTCCATGGTAGTCTCGCTCACCGCAACCCCCATGATGTGCGCGCACCTCTTAAAGGAGCGCGGCGAGCACGGCTGGCTATATCGTGCCAGCGAGCACTTCTTCAAAATGATGGTCAACGCCTACGGCAGGACGCTCACTGTCGTGCTGCGCCACTCGTTCGCGACGCTGCTCGTGCTTTTTGGCACCATCGCTTTGAATGTCTACCTCTATGTCCGCGTCCCCAAGGGCTTCTTCCCGCAGCAGGACAACGGGCGGTTGATGGGCCAGATCATCGGCGACCAGGACACCTCGTTTCAGGCCATGGACGGGATCCTCAGACAGATGATCCGGATTATCGCCGCCGATCCTGCGGTCGAAACGGTGCAGGGATTTACCGGCGGCGGCACGTTAAACGTGGCTCGCATGTTCGTTCTGCTGAGGCCACTCAACGAGAGAAAAATCACCGCCGATTACGTGATTGCGCGCCTGCGCCCGAAACTTGCCAGGGTGCCCGGAGCTTCCCTATATCTGCAGGCCGCCCAGGATGTGCGCGTGGGCGGCCGCATGAGCGCGGCGCAGTATCAATTCTCGATGCGCGGCGACAACGTGCAGGACCTCATCGACTACGCCCCACGCATGTTCCAGCAGTTGAAGACCATCCCCATCATCACCGACATTAACAGCGACCAGCAGAATCGCGGCTTGCAGGCCCTGGTGACCTATGATCGCGAAACGGCCGCGCGTTTCGGCATCGCCCCGCAATTGATCGACGACACCCTCTACGACGCATTCGGCCAGCGCCAGGTGTCGGTCATGTACACCTCGCTGAACCAGTATCACGTCGTCATGACGGTGCAGCCGCGGTACTGGCAGAATCCCGGGTTTCTCAGCCAGATTTACGTGCGCGCGCCCAACGGCCAGGAAGTGCCGCTCGGCTCCTTCGCCAAGTTTGCCCCTGCCGTAGCGCCGCTCTCAGTCAATCACCAGGGGCTCTTCCCCGCGGTGACGATCTCGTTCAACACCCAGCCGGGCGTGGCACTGGGTGATGCCGTGAACGCGATCACAGCCGCGGCGCGCAAAGTGGGACTGCCGCCTACCATCCAGACCATGTTCGCCGGCACCGCGCAGGCGTACAGTGATTCCCTGGGCAGCGAGCCGATCTTGATCGGCGCGGCGCTGGTGACCGTCTACCTGGTGCTCGGTATTCTGTACGAGAGCTACATTCATCCCATCACGATCCTCTCGACGCTGCCGTCGGCCGGCCTTGGCGCGCTGCTGGCGCTGATGCTGACCCACACCGAACTCAGCATCATCGGCATCATCGGCATCATTCTGCTGATCGGCCTGGTCAAGAAAAACGCCATCATGATGATCGATTTCGCGCTGGCAGCCGAGCGCCTGGAGGGCAGGAATTCCAGAGATTCCATCTTCGAGGCCTGCATGCTGCGTTTTCGCCCGATCGTGATGACCACTATGGCGGCCATGCTGGGCGCCGTGCCGCTTGCACTCTTGAGGGGCACGGGCAGTGAGCTGCGCCGGCCGCTGGGCATCACGATCATCGGCGGCCTGATCGTCAG
>Ga0187850_10003807_pt1 | contig 12457 bp, 13 predicted proteins | sample June2016WEW_4_15_FD_132436 | JGI IMG/M metagenome (GOLD analysis project Ga0187850, IMG submission 132436) | Peatland microbial communities from SPRUCE experiment site at the Marcell Experimental Forest, Minnesota, USA - June2016WEW_4_150 | ecosystem: Environmental > Terrestrial > Soil >... | reverse complement strand
CACGAAAAAGGATTTACTGATCAGCACGGTATCTCCATCGCCTCCTCATAGCCGGCCTCACCCGCCAGGACCTGCAATTAAAAAACGCGCCCCCAAACCTCCCCCGGAAAGATAAATCTACGGCGCTGAGGACCACTCACAGCCCCGCCACGGTCCGCAAAGGGCCCATCCAAGGGAAAGTACAGGTAGCCTGTAAAATGCGTAAATCGCCCCATGAAGGCCCTTTCTCCCAGCCATATTTTGCTTATAAAATTATTGGGGCGGGTCCCATCACCAGGGGGGTGCTCCTATCTTCCCCTGATTAAAGTCTGGAAAAGTATTTCGGGAAAAATATACCGACGGGGAATTGCCGACAGAGGGGGTAGGAGTCCCGTCCCCGGGGTTTCGCTCCTGGGGCCGGGAAATCTATAGGACCACGGGGCGGCGCCGGGGAGATCCGCCGCGAGCGGTTGGTGCATGGTGGACACCGGGGCCGGGACCGGAGCCGCGGCTACGGCCTGGACAGGGGCAGGCGAAGGGGAGGCCGGCGCCTGGACGGAGAGGTGGAAGATCATCTCACAACAAATGAGAGAATGGAGCTTGAAACCCTTGAAGGCATCATCGCGGCGGGGATGGGGTCATTCATGGCTGTCGGTTGGGCCCTACAAAAAATCCGGGAGCAGGGGCTCTACCGGGAAGGGTTCAAAAACTTCGAGGATTATTGCCGGGGTAAGTGGGGGGTAGGGAGGTCTTATGCCCGCTATTTGATAAGCGGGTCTCAGATAGCGACCAATTTGTGCACCGCGGTGCACACCATGTCTCCTTGTGAAATCTAACCGATTCACGAACAGCAAGTTCGCCCCCTCGCCCCCCTTAAACCAGAATAGCTTAGGGAAAGGATTTCTCTTAAAAATTTTTGGGACCGCCCTATACCAGGGGGGGGTTGACTGACCCTCGACGAAAAAGTGAAAAAATTTCCGTGGCACTCATATTGACCAAGGGGGACGGGACTCCGACCATCGGGGTTGCCTTCCGGGACCGAAAATTCTCCAGGCGGCGGAAACAAAAAAAGCAGGGCCACGCTTGACCCTGCCTTTTTTGTCCTCGGAGTTAAGTATGGTTAACCCTTTTTAAAAGAGAAATCGTGCGTTGGAAAGGTACTTAAAACTGTAGTCGATAGCGCCGGTCCTTATTATCTTTTCCAACACCATACCCATGGTTGGTGGATGAACTTACAGCATACACCCCGTCGATTGCCATCCCTTTGTTTCCGATAGCTACAAAAGAGCCATACTGAACCCCAGGTTGATTAAATGAAAAACCCATTGCATTGGCCCATCCGTAGGCTGAAACATTCCCTGAAGAAGTTTTGCTAGATCCAAATATACTCCCCCAACTCGTAGACTCCCCGCTAATGGTACTGAATTCCCATTCAAGCACTTCGCCATCCGGAGTTGTAACTGTGCCTCTATTATGGCCAGTACCCGTGCGGGTAAATTGAATGTTTGTCACCATACCATCATCCATCCTGTACAGCCGTGCCGTTACTGTTGATGGTATACAGCCTGCAAAGATTATTGAAATAATCACGATAGGCACAATAAAAGAAGACTTTCTCATGACTGACTCCATAAAGGGGTTAAGGTTACTCTGACAAATGAAGGATTTTATGAAAACCAGGGTAGCACAAAATTTCAAAAAAAAACAGTTTTCCACCAGGAAGGCGTGGGGCCGTGAAAAATTTCAAAGGTCCCCAGGCCCACCATGCAAGGGGGGGGGGTAGGATTCCCGTTCCGGGCTTTGCCTTCCGGGGCCGAAATGCTGCCCCATCTGGCCGTATAGGCTTGGGACCAACCCCAAGCGCACGGGGCAGGACAAACCGTCTAATCTTTACGAAAAGGTCAAAACAGCCCCACTCACGCACACGAAAACTACCAAACGGATGGAGTGAATGGTAAGGGTAAGGGTAAGGGTACGGGTACGGGTACGGCGGCCGACAATTCCGATAGGGGGGTAGCTGCCACTTCGATTGAGGGAAACTATGAAGATGAGGAATAGCCTCTGAGCCTCGCCTCCCGGCCACATTTTGCTTATAAAATTTTTGGCTTTGGGTCCCATCATGGGGGGGTACTTCCGATTATTCCGGGAATGGAATTTTGAAAAAATTTCCGCACGGGGCATATTAAGACAGGGGGGGGGCATGGGACCCATCCCGGGGTTTGCCTCTCCCGGGCCGAAAGTTTTTCAGGCTGGTGGCGGCGCCGGTAGGTAAGGGGTGTTTATTTGTGGAGGTGAGGGGGCTTGGGGAGGAGTCGGGGCTTACTGCCCTGCCAATCCTGCTGGCCGATAGTCATGCTAAGACCTTGGCCTCGTGGATATAAAAATTTTTTGCAAACTATTCGGGGGTGTGACTATGATCGGTCAACAAAGGGTAAGGGGTTATAATTATGAAAAAATTATGGATCGCCTTATTAGGAATTTTTCTCGTAGGTGGATGCGCCAGACCTTATGCTAAATATTACCACGACCTGGTTCAGGGAGAGGACACATCTGGAGTAATTTTTGCGACAGAAACAGAAGAACCTAAATTGCTCAGGGGGACGACCGATCTGAAAGCTGACATCTTGCTGATGCTTGAAAATGGTTATGCCCCGATAGGTTACTCCGAGTTTACCGGCCCCAAATTTAATGAGAACCAAGCGATTGAACAAGCAAAACAAGTTAAAGCATCTGTGGCGGTGGTGTATAGCAAGTATTTTGACACAAGAACGCATATTCAACCTATAGTTATCCCCGACATACAGAGAACAGTAAGTAGCGGGCAAGCAACTGCTTTTGGTAGTGCCGGCTCTGCAACTGTTTTTGGTACTGGCACTTCGACTACCTATGGTACTCAAACTATTTACGGGACTCGCACCATTGACCGCTTTGAACAAGGGGCCACTTACTGGGTAAAAAGGAAAGGTGTTTTACTTGGGACTATACCGGGTGACTTACCACCGGAGTTAAGACAGAAAATTGGAAGCAATAAGGGAGTCTTAGTTGTGGCAGTTATAAAGGGAACACCTGCTTTTTCAGCCGATATTTTACGAGGAGATATTATAAAAAAGGTTAATAATATTGAGATAATTGACCCAAAACAATATCAAGAAACTTTGATACCAAATGCAAATAAGAAAGTTACTATTACACTCCTTAGGGACGGGAAAGAAATTGTAAAAGAGGTGAAATTAAACCCTGTGCCTGAAGGGGTTAATCTACCTAAATGATTGTTTCTCTAACATTAGGAGTTTATTGCTAAAATAAACAGCCGCGCCCCCAAGTTAGCAGGGTCTGGGCTTAAATGGTTTTTAAAGGGTAAGGGGATCACCAAGCAGAGTTTACTCTGTTTACACTACCTGCTGTCCCCATTTGATCAAATCCCGAAGAATTTTGGGGGAAATCTATGGACGGGGCCTATTGACCAGGGGGGGTCATAGGACCCATCATGGGGTTTGTGTTTCACGGCCGCGAATCCTCAGGGCAGGGGGCGGCACCGGGGAGAGCCGCGGTGGCGCCAGGGAGGTGCCGCGGCGAGCAGTTGACCATCGGCGTATACCAGGGGTCCACAGCCGAGGCCGTCAGGCAAGGGGCGGTGACGGATGTCCCCCCGCTGGGGCCGAAAAACCCAGGCGGGGGGCGCTGTTACCTTTTTGCGGTATTTATGCTATCATGCCCTCCACGAGAGGATCCGGATTCAAGAATAGAAACTTTGGGGGATTTTTCTTGGGGGTATAGGCCCAAGGGAGCTTATAGATGAGAAACAAGGTGCAAGTAATTAAAGAAGCTATTCAAAAGGCTTTTCCAGATTCGGAGATTGTTTATCGCGAAAAAAAGTTTGAGCTTCATAAATTCCGAATTGATCGTGGGGGACTGCCTTCTTGTTGGCTCTATTTAACTTGGGAATACATTGAGGACCATAGTGAAAAAGAGGTCCTTGACAGCTTACGAAAATTAAAAGTTTTTGAAACATTACTTAATACCCATAAACCAAAATGGCTCGTACTTGGAACTTTTGGTGTAAAGGAAGTAGATGATTCTTATGGTCGCGGTTATTAGAGAGCTCGAATAGTGTCTCGTCCGAAATCGAGAAAAATACCGTCTACCTCGGGCCAAGAGGCTTCAAAACCTCGTTAAGCAGAAATAGCTATAGATGCGGCATAATCTCGGATAATTTCAAATAATTTAATGATTATTGCAATTGACGAAACTAGTTCTTTCGGCGTTGACTCTTCGAATAGGAGTTTTTTCGTCGCCGTTCATATTAGACAGCGAAAAACCTTCTATAAAGAAAAACGCTATAATTTTATACAATGGGAAAAATCGCTACCAAGGAGTCTTAAAAATTCTAAAGGCGAAATAAAGAGTTCCTTGCTCTCAGACGATCAACTATCAAAATTTGCTCGCGATGTAGTATGTGCTCATTATAGAGTAGGGATAACTCGTTATTGTATCCGTCCATCGAAAAATCTTGAAACAATTATTGAAAAATATCGTATGGCCAACCTAATGGGAATCCGCGGAAGTGTAAAAGAGATGAGAGAATTAGGCAAGCCAGAAAATTATGTGAAGATGTATGATGATCTTGGAAATTGGTTAGAAAAGCTGAGCTATGATCGATATCTTAAGATATTAGTTCTTGGTGCTTGTATTGCAGCCTCACTATCTAACACTATTGGGCATTCAATTACTGGGGGATATGATGAGGAATTAACAAGAATAAAATTTATGATAGATAAAGACTTTATTAAGGAGCCCCATCATAATATATTTTGGCATGAAATTCTACGAAATTAATTATATCACATCAGCAAAAACGATCCATTTCCAATTCTTGATAAATGGATCGATAAGGGACATCCTTTTCTTGAAAAATACGAGAAGAATGGATATCTTGATCTTAACGAATTATTTTGGCAGCATTGTGCTTTCGTATCATCACATGAGAATTTTGAAATACGAATTGCTGATGCTGTTAACACTATTCTGACTCGTCACATTAACAGAAAACAATGTTATGAGGCATTTTCTCTTGTTAAGAGATGCTTTTTGAGTAAAGGAAAAATTACCGAGTTACAATTCTTTGATATAAATGTGGATGATTATCATTATGATCCTAAAGATAATACATGGCGGAAATTAGCAAACACCCTGCAGCCTTAATCTCGTTCCCAAACTCCAGCTTGGAACGAGATTTTCCAGCGAAGCTCCGCTTCGTCCCCTTTACGCCCCCTGGCCCCAGGAGCAGCCGCCAGACCTGCAGAGAACGAGGCATCCATAGGGGTCCTGGCACGGCGATGAAATGGATTTTTCTTCATAGGCAAGATGGGGCGCGGTGCGCCTCTTACATGGCTTTCCTTCTGATCGGCTCTGCGCCTGGAGATGAGGCGAATCTTGCGGCAGTTTAAAGTTCCTTTAAAAAATTTTGGGCCAAGGTCCATCATGGGAGAGTGTCTCCTGCCGGTGCTTCCGATGAAAATTCAATGTGGTGTCTGAGGCAAGCATATAAAGACAGGGGGGTACTTAAGCCGTCCCGTGGTTTGCCTTCCAGGGCCGGAAATCCTTCAGGCTGCCGGTGGCGGCGCCGGGGTGATCCGCGGTGGCGCCAGGAAGATTCGCGGTGGCGGCGCCGGTGGGAGAGCCGGTGGCGTCGCCGGGGAGGGAGCCGCAGGGTGGCGCCGGGGAGATCCGCGGCAGCGGCGCCGGGGAGGGGCCGCGGCGAGCAGTTACTGCATGGTGGACGCCGGGGGCCCGGGGCCGGCAGGGAGGGGCCGGGCAAGCAAAGAAGGTTGGAAGGGGCAGGACCTGGTGATCGTCGAGGTGGGACCGTTGCTATGGAGAGTCCGGCAGATACCTACAAATGCCTCTCGCATTTTCTGAGGGTGTTCTCTGAGGAGACCATTGGGTAAGGTAAGGGCAACCCCGACCCCGGCCAGGTACGGCCTCTCCTGGAGACGGTAAAAGAAGACAAGGAAGAGGACACAGAAGCGGCGCTTTTGTTAGGCCAGATGTTAGCCTACAATAAAAAATGGGTTAGCCGATTTGGCTAACCACTTGTTTTCTTTGGTGGGCCGTCGGAGACTCGAACTCCGAACCTAGTGATTAAGAGTCACTTGCTCTACCAATTGAGCTAACGGCCCGGAGGCAAATTTCGCTTGAATATACTGGCCTGTAGAAAAATTGTCAAGGTGGCTGCGGTCCTCTTCCCGCCGACCAAAGGCGGAGATCGGTTGTCTGGTCCTGACTATTCTGCCCAAGGCCCCTCCCAAATGGCGTTTAAAAGCCCCTTTTCCATTTCCTGGCCTATCTTGCTGCCCATCTTTGGAAAACCCGATTCAACCCCTAACTCTGCCGAGACCAGCTATCTCAAACCTTGCCTCCTGGGAAGGTGTCACCTGGATGAACGAATAATTTGGTTATTTTATTAAGATACGCCATTTACAGCTCCAGCTACCCTTTACAGACTCCCCTGCCACTGATCTGCAATCGTTTTAAGGTGCCATCTCCCGATAAAGCCGTTTTCCTTTTCGATTAGAACAACCTCCTTGGTTTTATCCCATTCATTATCCAGCTAAATTTCTCTACGCCCACAAATACTCTCGGCATATCCGAGGCCGCCGTAGCAGCCGGCGCCGCCAGGCGCGGGAGGTAAGCGCATCCCTGGGGGGGCCGGCATTGGAAACCGGCTGGTTGGCTGTGGGAATTTCTCAGCCGCGGCCAATAAGAGCGAACTGCATCTCTTAACAGGGGGCCTGGCCAGTCAATCCTATCCTGGGTCAAATGACCTACCTGTGCTGGAAAGTTTAAAGAAATTCAATATGATCAACCCCACGATCAGGGTCTGGAGCTAATCAAGGTCCTGGGAATCGTTTTCCGAATGGAACGAGGCAGGGGCCAAGAACTAAATCTGGATGGGCTGATTGGTCTGGCATAACCATCATTGCACTTACCCCGGCGTTCCAGCCATGACGAGAGAAGGGAGGGGGGATGGGAAAAGAGAGGGGCGGACATAGGGCCATGGCCAGATCATCCCTGTTTGAGGGACTTCCGCCCCGGGATTTGGAGAATATCCCGCTGCTGCTGGATCGCGTCGCTAGCCGCCTGGGAAGCGATATCGACCGGCTGGAGGTGCAGCTGAAAGGGCGCCTGATCGACCAGGAGTGCAGACTCAAGAATATCGAAGGCCGCCTGGAGCATCAGGAGAACTGCCCCTGCCAGGTTCACCGAGACGCGGCGCACCAGTGCCCCATCCTGGAGATCAGGGACCAGCTCAACAAGATGCAGCGGCGCCTGGCCTGGTACGCCGGCATCTTTGCGGCGGCCACGGCCATGTTATACGTCCTGTCCAATTTGCTGTGGCTCCTTAAGCAAATATAACGACGGTTTTCTGTTTTCAGTTTTCTGTTTTCTGTGAAAGGCAAAGGCAAACGCCCCTTAGCAAAGACCGGAAACCGATAACCGATAACCGAAAACCGGAGGTTACATGGATCACCTGGAACTCCTGAAGAAAGGCGCCCTGGCCGAGAAGCGGGAGCGCTTCCAGAACCTCCTCATCCGCATCGACCGGCTCATCCAGACCATCCAGCTCAATACCTTCCGCATCCACGATGAGGACCTGGATTCCATCAAGGAGGACCACGCCGTCGCGGCCGCCGCGGAATTGGCCTCGGTGCTGAAGCTGGCCAGGAAACTGAAGGCGGAGCTGGAGGATTGAGCTTTGGGCGACCTCAAGGAACATAGCTATTTAAACCAGGCGGAGCGTCTCTTCGTTCATGAAGGTCGCACCCTGGAGGAGATCACCACCCGACTCTCGGTGGACCTTACCACATTATTAGACTGGCAGAATAAAGGCGAGTGGGACAGAAAGCGCAGTGCCATCCTGGCAAACCCCGAAAATCTGGCGGAGCGGCTGCGCCTGGCCCTGGGAAAGATGCTGGCCGCCTTAGAAAACGGGGAGGAACTGGACCCCAAGGCCTTCGATACCATCGCCAAGGCCGCGACGGCCATCAAAAACCTGGACCGAGGCGGTTACGATTTAAAGGTGGCGGGCCTTAAGGTGATGGAGGACTTCACCGGCTTTTTGAAGGAGCAACTGGGGGAGCCGGGAGAATTGCAGCTTATCGGCTCCCGCATCCGGGCCTGGTTCAGGAGCCTGGAATAAAGCTGTAGGGGCGGCGTCTCGCCGCCCTGGGTGGGGGAACCCCGCCCCTACAAACCCAACCGGAGGGAAATAAAATGAACCTTAAGCGGATGCAAGCGGTTTTGGCGATGTTCCTGGTGACGGCGCTGCTGCTCACCGGCTGCGCGGCCATCGAAAAGTTCCTGTGCAACAACCGGGTGACCATTGAGAACGACATCAGCGCGGCCCAGGCGGCCATCGCCGCGGTGCAGGCCGAATACGGCTCGCTCATCCCGGCCCCGGCTCAAGCCATCATCGAGGCGGCCAACGCGGTGATCACCACCGGCGAAAACATCCTCAACAACGAAATCTGCCCCACCGACGCGGACGTGCAGACGGTGCAAAACGCCTCGGCCGCTTTGAGGGACGCCAAGGCGAAGGCGGGGATGGCATTAGGCTGGAAATAAGGGCTAATCCGATGCCGAACGGTGATTCTCAATGTCCCGGCTACAAAGGCTGGTTCTTTGGGCTGATGGGCCAATGCGTTTACTGCAAAAAGGAGTGGGAACCCCCAACCTTTGATACCATCATTGGCTCTTGGGATTATGTCTGCACCCTTAAACCTCCAGATGCCCTTAATGATTTTTGCCCAACCAAAGGGAGTCGCCCATGATAGACCATCGGCTCGTTAAGCTGGGAGCTAAGAGGTCTACCCCGGATGAACGGACCTTGAAGATAGCTAAGTATTTAACCGTGCCCCAACTGCCCCCTGCCCCGCCTGCAAGGACGTGGAGCAAGGCAGTTGCGGTTCCCTGGGGGATGCTGGCAAACGACACCTTGGGCGATTGCACCCTGGCCGGTATCTGCCATTTTTTCATGGTGGAGGCCGCTAACAACGGCCAGCAAATCGAGTTCGACCCGAATGTTGTCAGTAAAATCTACCTGTCCCTGACCGGAGGGCAGGACACGGGGCTGGAACTACTTGATGTCCTGAAATATGCCATGAATACCGGCATCCCGGATACTACTGGAGTTATTCACAAAATCGGGGCTTATGCCCAAGTCAACACCCAGGACCTCCAGGAAGTCATGGCGGTCATCAACCTGTTCGGCGGCATGTACTCTGGCGTGGCCCTGCCGCTCACGGCCCAGAATCAAACCGTTTGGGATGTGACCGACCCGAGCCTGACGGGAAACGCGGCGCCGGACAGCTGGGGCGGCCACTGCGTCCCGATCCCCGACTATGCAGACTTTGGCGACTCCTGCATCACCTGGGGCGAGCTAATGACCATGACCAAGGCTTTCTTTGCGGCCTATTTCTTTGAAGGCTGGGCCGTGTTCACCCTGGACTGGATTAAGAACGGAGTGGCCCCCAACGGGTTTGATAAGGATACCTTGACGGCCGATGTGCAGGCGGTCACGGGGCCGCCGCAGCAATCTTAATCGGCGAATATCGGCGTTGATCGGCGGTCAAATATTAGCCGCCGATGCACGCCGATGAACACCGATAAAACAAAAAACTATGCTGACGCTCAAACAAAAATTCACCAAGGCGGAGTTTCAGCGCCGGGCCGATGAGATCTTAGGCCGGCTGTTCCGTGAGGTCAACGCCTTCGGGGACGTGAGCGAATCCGCCAAAAAGGCGCGGTGCTCCCGAACTCTGTCCGACCCCTTCGCCTTCTTCACCACCTATCTCCCCCATTATTTCTCCCAGGAGTTTGCATCCTTTTATCACGAACTCGTGGCGCTCCTGGATGAGCGCCCCCCCGGCGATGTAGGGGCGGGGTCGCCCCGCCCAGGGCGGCGAGACGCCGCCCCTACAGGGCGTTTTGCGAAAATTGTAGGGGCCGGGTCGCCCGGCCCGGGGCGGCGAGACGCCGCCCCTACAGCGAATCCCCTGGCCCTAACCCCCGTCGTCGTGGCCGCGCCCCGGGAGTTCGCCAAGACCACCATCACCTCCTTCGGCTACGTGCTCCACCAGATCTGCCACGGCCTGCGCCACTTCATCATCATTGCCTCCGACACCGAGGACCTGGCCAGCGACCTCACCGGCTATCTCTACCTGGAGCTGCTCCACAACGAGCGCCTCAAGTGCGATTTCGGCGAGCTGGTCCGGGACCACTGGGCGGTGGACGATTTCGTCACCCTCACCGACGTCCGGCTCAAGGCCCGGGGCCGGGGCCAGCGCCTGCGCGGCCTGAAGCACAAACAGCACCGCCCGGACCTGATCATCCTGGACGACGTGGAGAACGACCAGCAGGCCCGCTCCCCGGAACTGGTCAAGAAGCTGCTCTCCTGGATCACCGGCGCGGTCTATCCCGCCATCGAGGCCTCGGGCTCGCTCTTCTGGATCGGCACCATACTGGCCCGCAAGAGCGCCCTCTACACCGCGATACATTCGGAGGAGGAGCCCTGGCGCCACTGGACCCGGTGCCTTTACCGCGCCCTCTCGGATGAACCTGGTGGCACAGGCGTCTCGCCTGTGCAAACCTCGCTCTGGCCGGCGCGCCACCCTGTTACAAAGCTCCTGGAGCAGAAGCGCCTCATGGGGTCGCTCGCCTTCAACCGGGAGAAGCAGAACGACCCCGTGGACGAGTAAGGGTTCTTCCAGGAGGCCTGGTTTCGCTTCTACCATCCCGCCGCCCTCACCGGTATGGATCTCATCGTCGCCGGCTTCTTCGATCCTTCCATCGGCATTGGCGAGACCTCGGATTACAAGGCCGTGCTCACCGTGGGCCTGGAGCGCCGGGAGATGATCTTCTACGTCCTGGACGCCTACATCCGCCGGGGCACCCTGGACGAGGCGCTGCGTGCCGCCTTCATCCGCCACGAGCAATGGAACTACTGGCTCTTCGGCGTGGAGGACAACCTCTTCCAGAAACTGCTGCTGCGGGAGTTTGACCGGCTGAGTAAAGAGCGGGGCGTCATCCTGCCGGTCCGGGGCGTCACCGCCAAGACCGCCAAGGAGACCCGGATTTCCCGGCTATCGGCTCTGGTGGAGCGGGGCCAGATCCGCTTCTGCCGGGGCCAGGGGAACCAGGACCTGCTCCTGGAGCAGCTCCTCTATTTTCCGGCCAAGACCGTCCACGACGACGGCCCCGACGCCCTGGAAGGCGCGGTGAGGCTCCTGGAGGGCGGCGCCGGCATGGGAATCTTCGATTATTACAAAGGGGAGTTCGACAACATGGCGGCCGAGGAGCGCAGGCTGCACGGCTAAATCGGCGTATATCGGCGTTCATCTGCGGCTATTTTTTGGCCGCCGATGCACTCAGATGAACACAGATAAAAAAATGGCTATAGAACCCAAATCCAGCCCCATCTCGCCCGACCTCATCAGCGCCGCCCAATGGGCCGCGGGACGCCGCTTCACGCCCACGGCCACCGGGACCGCGCCGGGGCAGCCGGACTCCAGCAAGGATTGGTTCGGCCCCGGCTGGCCGCTCCCTCCTCTCGCGCCCCCCGAAGCCGCCGGCCGCCAGTTCGACTACCCGGTGGGCTACAACCTGCTGGTCACCCCCCGGGGCGATCTGCCGGTTTCCTTCCTGGACCTGCGCAACCTGGCCCAGAATTGCGACCTGGTGCGCCTGGTGATCGAGACCCGTAAGGACCAGATCGCCAAGATGGAATGGACCGTCTCGCCCCTAGATCCTACCGGCAAAAAGTTGAAAGCCGCCAAAGACGCCTCGCCCGAGGCCGAGCGCCAGGCGAAGGCGGCCACCGCCCTTTTGCGCCGCCCCGACGGGATGCACTCCTTCAACGCCTGGATGCGCATGATCCTGGAAGACATGCTGGTGATCGACGCGGCCACCCTCTATCCCAGGCTAACCCGCGGGGGCGCTCTCTACGCCCTGGAGGTGGTGGACGGCGCCACCATCCGCCCGGTCATCGACGAATGGGGGCGCACCCCGCTGCCTCCGGACCCGGCCTACCAGCAGATCATCAAGGGACTGCCGGCCACCGAATACACCCGGGAGGAGCTGCTCTATTATCCCCGCAACCTTTTGAGCTGGCGCCTCTACGGCTTCTCGCCGGTGGAGCAGATCATCATCATCAACGTCATCCTGCGGCGCCAGATGCACCTCCTGCAATACTACACCGACGGCAACCTGCCCGACGCCCTGATGGAGGTGCCGGAGAACTGGTCCACCGCCCAAATCGCCGAGTTCCAGCAATACTGGGACGCCCTGCACGCGGGCAATACCGCCCAGCGGCGCCGGGGCAAATGGGTGCCCCACGGCATGACCCCGCACCTGATGAAGGAGGGGGATCTGAAGTCCCCCATCGACGAATGGTTCGCCCGGGTGGTGTGCTACGCCTTTT
>Ga0187850_10003789_pt1 | contig 12493 bp, 6 predicted proteins | sample June2016WEW_4_15_FD_132436 | JGI IMG/M metagenome (GOLD analysis project Ga0187850, IMG submission 132436) | Peatland microbial communities from SPRUCE experiment site at the Marcell Experimental Forest, Minnesota, USA - June2016WEW_4_150 | ecosystem: Environmental > Terrestrial > Soil >... | reverse complement strand
GCCGCGCGCGGCGCTGGACAAACTCGCCGCCGTCCAAATGTTGGACGTCTGGTTCCCGACCACCGATGGACGATGGCTGATCATGCCACGCCACACCGAGCCGGAAGCGGAGCAGGCGCTCCTGCTCCACAAGCTGAAGCTGAAGCTGCCCCCCCAGCCCCCTCCCCGCATCAAGGCGCCGGCCATGTCCAACGAGGAGGTCGCCTTGGAAATGTAGTGCAAACCTAAGGTATCGGTTCGTTGAAAACAAAGGATCTTGTGCCCGCAACTGCGAAAGTCAGGATAGTACACCAGATACTCTCGGCTGAGTCGTCGCAGGTGTTCCTCACTCAGCGGGATCACGTGATCCAGCATCTCTCGGCGGCAACTGCCCACCCAGCGCTCCGCCACTCCGTTCTGCCAAGGACTTCGGATGCTCGTTCGGATCGGCTTGATTCCGCTGCTCCTCAGAAACTCGCGGACTTCGTGGCTGAATTTCGCATCCCGGTCGAGAATGACGTATCGGTACGGGCACGGCAGCGCGAAGGCTTCGCGCAGCTGCTGCAAGATCCAGTCGCCGGTCGGGTGTGCGCTGGCGTGGAAGTGCAAGATCCGGCGACGGCCATGTTCGATCACGAAAAAGCAGTACAGAACGCGGAACATCAGTGTCGGCACGGTGAAGAAGTCCAGCGCGGCAATCACTTCGCGATGAGTGCTCAGGAAAGTGAGCCAGCGCTTCGCGTTGCTGGCGTCACAGCGGCGTTTCAGCTGGTGCAGGTAGCGCGAGACCGTGGGCTCAGAGATCTCAAAGCCGAGTTGGAGCAGTTCGCCGTGAATGCGGGGTGCGCCCCACATCGGATTCTCTGCTTTCATGCGCCGGATCAACTCTCTGAGGTCTCCACTGATTTTCGGTCGTCCCGGCCGACGAAACCCGGAACGGAGCCGCCAAAAGAGGCGGAATCCGGCCCGATGCCAAGCGACGACGGTTTCCGGCTTCACCAAAATCAGCACTTCCGACCAGTGAGACCAAAGACGGCGCAGCAGGATCCAAAAGAGCCGGTCCGACTTGCGCAGCCGGGGCCGCGATTGTTTCCGTTTGAAGACCGCCAGTTGCTGGCGAAGGGCGGCGGCCTCCAAGCCGAGGAGGTGGCGCGGCACAAAGAAGGCGCGGAGGTAGGCGACCACCGCGAGCCCGTCCGCAACCGACTGAATCTATTCGCAAACGGGGATTTTGATGGCCCACAGGAGACCGGCAGACTGGCGCATGCCTCGACTTGACACGGTGTGACACAGTATCAAATGCGCGCTTCTGTCGACCGCGGTAGCGGGCCGAGTAGTGCGTGGCTGTCCACACGACGGTTGCTCTCACTGTGTTATCCTTGGCGCCCTGGGTTTGTTGAGACAACATTATTCCCATATCCACTAGCAGGTTGCGGAAAAAGGGTTCTGGAAGGCCGAATGTGGACCAAAGTCGCTCGGTGCCCCAACGTAGAATCAACAACTTGCGGGTGTCAGGAAATCAGGCTCCTCGAAAGAGTTTTTCCACAACCTGCTAGTACGGTCGATACTGGCTTCCAAGGGAGAAATAGATGCCGACCTCTTGCGGTAAAGATCTTTGATAGCCCTCGGGCAATGAAGGCCTTGGGCATCGCTTTGGCGCTCAGCTTTTCGCTTGTACCTGTCCACGCGCAGTTCACAAGCGCCATCGAAGGAACCGTGACGGATCCCAGCGGCGCATTTGTCCCCGCGGCGACCGTAACGGCACTAAATACCGAAACCGGCTTCACGCGAAGCATCAGCACCTCGGGTCGCGGCTACTTCCGGCTGTCGCAACTCACTCCGGGTCTGTTCAAGCTGACAGTGGCGGCCAGCGGCTTCAAAACCGCTGTCCAGGACAACATCGTCCTCGAGGTTGCGGGAATCAAGACAGTTAACGTTGCCTTGGAGTTGGGAGTGACAAGCTCTGAAGTAAACGTGACTACGGACGTCGCACTGGTCGAATCATCGGAGGCCCGAGTTTCGAACGTGATCAAGGCCACCCAAGTCAGGGAACTCCCTCTGACCGGACGGAACTTCTGGAGTCTGGTGGTCCTCACGCCGGGAGTGACCGGGCTACCGACTGGAGGCGGGAATCAATACTCATCGACCACTGGCGATATCTATAGCACCCAATTCAGCATTAATATGAACGCCAACGGTCAGCGCAGCGAAGCGAACCAGTTCCAGGTAGATGGAGCTTCTGTCAATGGCAGCCCTCATGGCGGAGTCGTGAATGTCAACCCCAATCCGGAGTCTGTCCAGGAGTTGCGGGTCCAAGTGAACAACTTCTCGGCTGAGTATGGGGGCAACTCGTCGGCCCTGGTGAGCGTGATCACCAAACAGGGCACGAACAATCTCCATGGCGCCGCTATGTGGTACTTCACCGACAACCTGCTGAACGCTCGGAACGTGTTCGCGAATGAGGTACCGAAGTTCCATCGCAACCAGATGAGCGGATCGATTGGCGGCCCCATTCGCAAGGACCGTACGTTCTTCTTTGGTACGGTGGACGTGCTGCGCTCCGGCGTCCCGGCGACGCTCAGCAACAGTGCGGTGACGCCACAGTTCGCCAACGTGTTGGCGGAAAGGTACCCGAATAACATTTCGACCCTGATGGTGACTAAGTTTCCGGCCGCTCTCGACCCAACCTCAGGAGGGCTGTACGCCGGGCCTCTCGCCGGCAGCGTGCCGAATCTGGCGGCGTGCAGCGGCCTGCCGGGCGGAGCGGCCACGCCTGTCTCGACGCCCGTTGGCATGCTGCCTTGCAATTTCCAACTTGCCTTCAATGGGGTGAGCGGGCGCACGACGAAGCGAAATGGCCAGCAGTACAATGCCCGAGTCGACCACGGGCTCAACAACTCCAAGGACCGGATCTATGGCAGCTTTTACCTAACCCAAACGGTGCTGGGCACAACCAACACGTACCCCGCGTTCCAGGTTGAGCCCCCAGAGGGAAGCTCGTATATGAACTTCAACCAGGTGCACACGTTCAGCCCGATTACGGTGAACGAGCTCGTCTTTTCGCAGACGCGGGAATGGGGCACGCCGGGGATCGGCAACAACGCCAGGATCCCGAATGTCTCGGTCCCGGGAATGGCCGGATACGGCGGGTCTCCCACTCGCCATCGCCGCCAAAGTAACGAGGAATGGCGGGACCAACTCACATCCAATCACGGTAGCCACGCCTTTAGGATCGGCGTCCGCTTCACTCTCAACCACTTGTGGGTGGATTACGGCATTCAGTACACGCGCCCGAGTTTCACATCCCTGAACCTCTACGACTTCGCTCTGGACAAACCGTTTTCGGAAGGGAATTACGGGTTCAGTCCGAGGACCGGTCCAGGCCCAGGCCCGGACATGTCGGTAACCTTGCCGCTGTCGTGGAATGCGTTTTACCAGGATGACTGGAAGCTCCGAAAGAACCTCACCATCAGTTATGGCGTGCGCTGGGATGTGTTCCGCTGGCCCATCTCGGATAACGACCAGTTTAGCGCCCTGGTTTTCGGTCCGGGCAACACGTTTATGGACCGCCTGGCCACTGCCAAGTCGCTTCAGGCGAATTATCGGCTCACTCGGCAGGACTACAACAACGTCGCACCGCGTCTCGGCATAGCGTGGGATCCCTCGGGCAAGGGAAGGATGTCGATTCGCGCCGGCGTCGGCCTATTCTATGACAAGTACACGACGCAACTGTTTAACGAGTCGTTGACCTGCGCTCCCGTCTTCGGCGTTGCGTCGGTAAGCCAGCAGACCGCGCCCGCAGTGCCCGTTTATGGCTTGGGCAAGAGTGACACACCACCTTATGACTTCGCGGCCATTCCGAACCTCACGGTCGGGCTTGATCCGAACGGCGGGCTGATCGGAGCGCCATCCGCCATCGGCGGCGTCGCGGATCCGAACTTGAGGACCCCGTACTCTATTAACTCGTTCTTTGGTATTCAATATTCGTTTGCCAATCAGTGGGTAGTGGAAGGCAACTACGTGGGTTCCCTGGGACGCAAACTCTACGAGCAGATCAACGTCAATGTTCGGCCGGGCGATCTGCTCCTGAACAATGGAATTTCGAAGCAGCTGAACTCCAGTTTCTCACAAATCGGCTATGCGGAGTCGAACGGCACATCCAGCTATAACGGCCTGAATCTCAGCGTGAAGAAGCGTTACAGTTACGGGCTGGATTTCGGGGCGGCCTACACGCTGGGAAAAGCCATCGACATATCGAGCACCTACGGACCTGGCACCCCCGCAGGTCTATCGATACCCAATCCGTGGAATCTCCCACTCGAGAAAGCAGCGGCGGATTTCGACATCCGTCACAAGTTGGCCATGAACATCATGTACGAACTGCCGAAGTTCGGCGGAGCCGGGGCGCTCGGTCGATTTGTCAGCGGCTGGAAGGTCTCAGCCGTTACTATTCTTCAGACGGGCGCGCCCTTCAGCGTGTACTGCTCGCAGGCGTTTATCGCGGTGCGCAACGCGAGCGGCGCTATCGTTGGCAACAACGGCTGCGACTTCAACGCAAACGCCAAGAACTACGACCGTCCGGACACCCCGGCTTTCGGTAATACGAAAACGGGGTTCAGCCGCAGCAATTACCAGTTCCCCAACTATATCTTCAGCGCGTCGGACTTCCCGAAGCCTGCGCTTGGCCACGACGGAACACTGGGGCGCAACACGTTTAGGGGACCCGGATATGCGGATACCGACCTGAACGTGACCAAGATGTTCCGTATCACGGAGCGGACACGCGTTGAGTTCAGGGGGGAGTTCTTCAACGTGTTCAATCGTGTGAATCTGGGCGGGATGATAACGGATATGAATAGTACGCGCTTCGGAAGCGCGACGACGGCGTTCAGCGGACGCAGCGGGGAGTTCGGGCTGAAGTTCTCTTTCTGAATGATCTGAACCGGCCTGGTGCCGGACACTGAGCTTTTCGACGAATTTCGGGCGGGTGACGAGCCAGACCTCCACGACTAGGCCTGAAAGCGGCGTCCACGTTCGTCACAATTGTCCGATGTGCTTAAGGAGGCAATCTGGTGTTTAACCGTAGGGTGTTCTTCAAAATGGCCCCGGGAGTTGTCGTTCCGGCCGCAGGTTTGGGCCTCGCCCAGCAGGCGAATCCGACGGCTCTGAAGGGCTTGGCTGTGGCGCCGGCAGTCCGGGTACTGAAGCCGAACTTATCCACAAAGCTTCAGCGCCTGGCCGCGCATCAACCTGATTCTTCTCCGATTCCTCCGCTGCCGGCCGAACACATACGCGTCTATACGGGCACGGAGTTAGGCGGAATGTATAATCATCACACGGCGCTCGCAAAGTTCAAAGGGCGGTATTACTGCGCCTGGTCGAACGGCCGGATCCACGAAGACCAGCCGGGACAGGTAACGCTGGTCGCAGTTTCCGCAGACGGCCGCACCTGGTCGCCGGCCGAGGACGCCGTGCCCGCGCCCGCTGCCGACCGTATCGCCGTTTGGACGCCCGGGCTCTACGCAACTGCAGACCGCCTTTTCCTTTACACGATACGCTTTCAGCTCGTGCCGAATCCGACGTGGAAAGGCATGTACGACCGCCACAAAGACTTCTCGCGTGTTGATGTCCACTCATCCGCGGATGGCAAGACATGGCAGGCCCACGAGGGTGTAATGGGCAAGAGCATCTATTTTTTCGAGGCGCCGCGATTGACGCGTAAGGGGCTCCTGCTAAACGGAGGCGCCGTCGGCGAGTTTGTCGGAGGTTCGCCCGTTGCTTTTATGTGGGACGCTGCTAGACCAGAAGGTCGTCCGCAAATCCTCACCGTGCCGGATCCGAGCCGCCCCATGCGGCTGTCCTTCGGCGAAACTACGTGGTACGAAACCCGTGACGGCCGGATCGTCATGTGGTTTCGAAACCAGGGCCCGGATCGAAGGCTGTACATGGCGGTGAGCGAAAATGATGGCAACACCTGGACGGAACCAATGATCACGGATGTCCCGGATTGCGATGCCCGCGTACGTGCGGGCAATCTGCCGGACGGCCGCTGCTACCTGATTGGAAATGCGTATCCGGACCGCAGCCATCTTCTGCTTCTGTTGAGCGATGATGGACTCGAGTTCGACCGGGCTTATATGGTCGCAGATTACCCCACCGCAGCGCGCGTATACGGTTTTGCGAAGAGTCCCGGCCATCAATATCCCGGCTCGTTGGTCGATGGCGACTGGCTCTTTATTGGCTACTCGGTCAATAAGGAAGATATTGAGTGCGCCATGGTCAGATGGCGCATTCTCGTATAATGATCGACACAGCGGCTTGACCGAACCGGGCGGCATCAACAATATCTGCGGCACGTGCGAAATCACCAGCGTGTGCGTGGACCAGCCGGTCAGCTCGGCGAATTTCAATGTTCGCTGCCACGTCATCCCCGGCCGCTGGGTAACGTTCTTCGTGGTGAACACCGGCGGCAAAGCCGCGGAGTGGTTTTACTTCGTTTCTTGCGCGGATATGTCGGAGAACCATTTCTACGAAGATTACATCCCCTCCGTCCTGGCGTCTTTCTTCAATAACCCGGACCGCGACCGGCTGGAGGCCGATCTGCCGGTATATGTCCCGTTCCTCAGCGGGTGCCGGTACGCGCTCGAGCAGATGAAGGCCAGCTTCGATGGCATCACCCCGGAAACCAACCCCGAGGCGTTGTTGCTGAGCCTCATAGGCGGCAACGCCGTCTACCATGGCCGGCACCTCCGCGAAGTCGGCGGTGTGATGAAACTGGGGCGGCGCGTGATCACCAGCGGCGGCGCCAAGATCCGCGGTTACATGGAAGTGAAGCGGCGCTGGACGGGCGATTTTCGAGTACGAGTATCAGGACCAGTCCTCGCTGCTGGGAGCGGCCATGCTGGGCCGCGTCCATCAGCTTGGAGGCTGGAGTCCGGACCTGCAACAGATTCTGACATTACAGAGCAGTTAAGCGAAAGGCAGTCGGTCATGCCTCTTGTTCCGATGCAGCAGATTCTGAAACACGCCTTCGACAACCGCTATGGTGTTGGAGCGTTCAACATCGTCGATTGGGTCACCATGGACGCGGTGCTCTCCGCCGCCGCCGAGACCAAGTCACCCGTCATCGTGCAGGTTTCCGTCAAGAAGGTCAAAGTGATGGGAGCCAAGCTGATCCGGGTCATGTTCGAGGAGATGGCCAGCCGCGTGACAGTCCCCGCTACCCTGCACCTGGACCATTGCCCTGACCGGAAAGTAATCGAGGAATGCGTCGCCGCCGGATGGAATTCGGTGCTGTTTGACGCCTCCAAGCTCACCTACGAAGACAACATGGCCCAGACCAAGGAAGTGGTGCAGTTTGCGCACCAGCACGGTGTGGCTGTGGAAGGCGAACTGGAAGCCGTCAAGGGTGTCGAAGATGGCATCGGAGACGAGTACGGCGGGGCGATCGTGGCCCTCGATAAGGCCGTGGCCTTCATTCGCGGGACCGGCATCGATAGTTTCGCGCCCGCCATCGGCACCGCGCACGGGCTCTACAAGGGTACGCCCAAGATCAATTTCCAGCGCGTCTCGCAGATCATGGAGGCCGCGCCGATTCCCCTGGTGGTCCACGGCGGCACCGGCCTTTCAGACGAGACTTTCCACGAGCTGATCAAGCGCGGCACGCCCAAGATCAACATCTCCACCCAGTTGAAGATCACGCTGGCCGACAGTTACCGTACCTACCTGGAAGAGCATCCCACGGAATACGATCCGCTGAAGCTGCTGGGCGTCGTGAAGAAGAAGCTGGTGGCGCAGATCGAATCCTTCATGCACACCTTTGGCAGTGAAAGCAAAGCGGCATGAAAAAGGCTCTGATTTTCGACTGTGACGGCGTGCTTGGCGACACGGAGCAGTTCGGCCACCTGGTGGCCTTTAACCAAATGTGGAAGGAATTCGGTGTGCCGTGGGAATGGTCAGTGGAAGAATACGGGCGCAAGCTGAAGATCGGCGGCGGCAAGGAACGTATGGCCAGCCTGTTCGCCGAGCCGGCGTTCCTGAAGGCCTGGCCGCCGGCTCCCGCGGACGAGGCCACGCGCAAGGATACGGTGGCCGCCTGGCACAAGCGGAAGACGGAGATCTATAAGGAGATTATCCGCTCCGGCCGCATCCCGGCGCGTTCCGGCGTCAAGCGCATTTCCGAGGAAGCCCTGGCGAACGGCTGGCTTCTGGCGGTGGCTTCCACCTCCGCTCCGGAAGCTGTGAATGCCGTGCTTCGCCATGTCATGGGGGAGGCCACCGCCGGACGTTTCTCGGTGGTGCTGGCGGGAGATGTGGTCAAGGCCAAGAAGCCGGCGCCCGACATCTACCTCATGGCCGCCAAGGAACTCGGCGTGCCGCCCGAGGCCTGCGTGGTGGTGGAGGACTCCAATAACGGCGTAGAATCCACCTGCGGCGCCAAAATGAAGTGCGTGGTGATCGTCAGCAGCTACACCCGCGATGAGGATTTTTCGCGTGCCTCCATTGTGCTGACCTGCCTGGGCGACCCGGGTGGGGAGAAATGCGAGGTGCTGCAGAACCGCTCGGAGGCCCGGCCTATGGGTTGCTTCCGCGTTTCCGACTGGGAAGCCGTACTCTCCGGCGGGAAGGCCGCGGCTCACTGAGTATGGAACACTCATCCCTGCCCGCGGTGGAACTCGTAGTGCGGACCATCGCGGAGACCGCCGTCGCCAACGAGACCTACTTCTGCCAATTGGATTCCGTGGTTGGTGACGGCGATTTCGGCTATTCCCTGGCGCGGGGTTTCGAAAAGGTCCTGGAATGCTTCGACGGGCTCGACCGTTCGAGCCCCGGGGCCTTTCTCAAGAAAGTCGGCCTGGCGATCACCAGCCGGGTGGGTGGAACATCCGGCCCTATCTGGGGTACGGCGTTTCTGCGCGCCGGAAGCGCGGTCGGCGCGAAGGCCGCGCTCTCCGGGGCCGACGTGGTGGCTATGCTGCGCGCCGCTGTGGAGGGCATCCAGACGCGAGGAGGCGCTTCGCTGGGCGACAAGACCTTGCTGGACGCCCTGGTTCCGGCAATCGACCGCCTGGAAGCGGATCTGGCGGCCGGCGGAGCCGAAGCCCTGGCTAACGCCGCCCAGGTGGCCGAGCGTGCGGCGGCAGAGACCTCCGGGATGCTTGCCAAACGAGGCCGGGGGTCCTATACGGGAGAGCGCAGCATCGGCTCTCCGGATCCGGGTGCGGTTGCGATCGGAGTGATTGCGAGCCGCGTAAGCGCCGCCTGGTGCGAGTATTGTTCAGCCAAAGGAGCAATGGATCGTCATGAGAAAATTCGTCAATGACCCCAAGCAGTTCGTACCCGAGATGCTGAAGGGGATCGCGCTCGCGAACCACGCCGAGTTACGCTATGTTCCGGAGTACAACCTGATCATGCGCGCCGATGCGCCGAGCGACCGGAAAGTATCCATCGTGCAGGGCTCCGGCTCGGGCCATGAGCCGGCCCACGTCATGCTGGTGGGCAAAGGCATGCTGGACGCCGCCTGTCCCGGCGATATTTTCTCGGCGCCTCCGGTGGATTACGTGTACGAGACCACCAAATTAATGAAGTCGGAGAAAGGCGTCCTCCACCTGGTCAACAACTATACCGGTGACCGGCTGGCCTTCGACATGGCTCGCGAAATGGCCGAGGCCGACGGGATTCGCGTGGAGACGCTCATCATCGACGACGATGTGGCGGTAAAGGACTCGACCCACACCGTCGGCCGCCGCGGTGTGGCCGGGAATTTCTTTGTCATAAAGGCCGTGGGCGCGGCCGCCGAGTGCGGCGCGGACCTGGACTTGCTGGTCGCGCTGGGCAAGCGGGTCAATAGCGTCACCCGCACCATGGGAATCGCCTTGAGCTCGTGTACGCCGCCGGCCAAAGGTTCGCCGCTGTTTCAGATCGCGGAAGACGAGATGGAGGTAGGGGTCGGAATCCACGGCGAACCCGGACGGCGCCGCGTCAAACAGGTGACGGCAAACGAGGTGGTGTCCCTGCTGATGGAGGCGGTGGTGCCGGATTTGCCGTTCGGCTCGGAAGACCGGGTGGCCCTGATGATCAACGGCCTGGGTGGGACGCCGATCAGCGAACTCTACCTGCTTTATGGAATCGCGCACGAGCAGTTGGCGGCGCAAGGCATTCAGGTGGCCCGGAGCTATGTGGGCGAGTATTGCACCTCGCTCGAGATGGCCGGCGCATCGCTGACCCTGGTCAAGCTGGATGACGAGCTGATGAACCTTCTGCTGACACCGGCCGTAATTCCCTATCGCGTCTTTTAGTTTGCGGCTTCGTCCGCAAAATCTGTGGGTCAGTGGCGGTCCCCGGGGACTACTGACGGCACTGCGATCTGATTCGTAAGCCGCACCTTTTCAAAGGATTCCAGGTGCTCTTAACATGTTAAGAGCCTTGCTTGAAAGTTTGGCGAACCGGCCCTGGATTTCAAGGTGAAGCCGCCCCCGGGCGAGAGTGAGTCTAAGTCTTGCTCCAGTAGGATCCCGTGGCTTGGGCGGACCGACGGGAGCGAGAGCTAGCGGGAGTTTAGTGAGAACACGCCGCTGGGCGGCGACGGATTCCGCATAACTACTGTCCCACCAACCTTGTAGGTCACAGTTGACCGGCCAGCCTCTGTATTACCCTATATTGGATCGCTTTATCATGAACTGGCCCACTTGAGGCTTGACTTTTGGCGAGGGTGGCGTATACTTGTATTACCCTATATGGCATCGCTCATCGCCAAGAAGAAAGGCAACCAGCTTTATTACTACGTCGTCGAGAGCGCACGCGTCGCTGGCCAGCCTCGCATTGTTCACCAGGCTTATCTCGGCAGCGCCGAAAGGGTCGCCGCTCTGGTAAGAGACCGCGCCGCGCCGCTCCCCTTGGAGGCCACCGCTCTGGACTTCGGCTTGCCCGGCGCGCTCTGGCTGGCCGCCCAGCGTACCGGCCTCTTCGATCTGCTCCAGGCTCTCTGGCCCAAACCGCGCTCCGGCCCTTCGCCCGCGCATTACCTGTTGCTGGCCGCGATCCACCGCGTCTGCCAACCCGGGCCCAAAACCGAAGTTGCCGGCTGGTATGACCGTACGATCCTGCGGTCGCGCTGGGGCTTCGCACCCGAGCGGTTCACCTCGCAGGAGTTTTGGGACTGCTTCGACCGCATCCCCCAAGAACAACTGGAACAGGCGCAGATCCGACTGCTCGGCCTATGGAAGCAGAAGCAGTTGGTCAGCCGCCGCCTGCTGGCTTACGACACGACCAACTTCTATACCTACGTGGCCAGCACCAATACGCGCAATGAACTGGCGCAGCGGGGCTACAGCAAGCAAGGCCGCCATAATTTGCGCCAGGTGGGCCTGAGCTATGTGCTGGACGGCGAAAACGGCATCAGCCTGTGCCATCACGTTTATCCCGGCAACGTGGCCGACGCGGATGAACTGCCGGAGGCGCCGTCGCGCATGGTGGTCCTGCTGGACCGCAATCAGATTGCTCGCGACACGGTCACGCTGGTGCTGGACAAAGGCTCAGCCGCATTAGCCAACACCTTGGAGCTGGAAAAAGCCAGCGTGGGTTGGATCTCGGCCTTGCCCTGGAATCAGGCGCCCGCCGCATTGCGAGACCGGGATGTGGAGCAACTTCCGGCCGGCAGCGCCCAACCCGGCGTCCGGGCGGCGGCAGAGAAGATGCTGGTGCATGGTAGGGAGTATCTCTGCGTGCTCAGCTACTCGGCCTGCTTTGCCAGCGAACAACTGCACAGTCTCACGACCACGCTGGCCAAGGCGACACAGAACCTGCGGCGGTTGGCGACGGAGTTGTCCAAACCGCAGGCACGTTTTACCGAGCAAGGAATTCGCAACAAGATCGGCCGTTGGCTGGCGGATTCTTTCGTTCGCGAGGTGCTGCATTACGGACTGGAGCAACGTCAGGGCAGATGGCGCCTGAGTTTCCAGGTGGATCATCAAGCCCTGCAGCAGTTGTGGTCCCAGCGCCTCGGTCGCACGGTGCTGGTCACCAATCGTCTGGACTGGACCGCTGAACAAGTGGTGGCCGGCTACTCCGGCCAGCAACAGATCGAACGCGTGTTCCGCGGTGTCAAGGACGGCCACTGGTTAAGCTGGGGGCCGATGCATCACTGGACCGACAGTAAGATCCGCGTGCACGCCTTCTACTGCATGCTCGGAGTCTCGCTGCTGCAGTACCTGCATCGCGAGTCCCAGACGGTCTGGCCGGGACTCAGCGTGGAGCAATTCCTGGAGGAACTCAGCCAGATTCAACAGTTCGTTCTGCTCTATCCCCCACTCGGCGACAAGGGACCGAATCGCGTGGCCACTGTGCTATCGAAACAGACCCTGGCGCAGCAAGCTCTTGCCGAATCGCTTGGACTAGACCGAAGTTCCATCCCGCAGCGGCGAGTATCTGACTGAGGGTGCGGGTGATGGCCCTGGAGGCAGGTTCCAGTTTCTGGCTACACGCCGAGCAGTTCGAAGGCCCGCGCCTGTAGCGG
>Ga0187850_10003774_pt1 | contig 12530 bp, 11 predicted proteins | sample June2016WEW_4_15_FD_132436 | JGI IMG/M metagenome (GOLD analysis project Ga0187850, IMG submission 132436) | Peatland microbial communities from SPRUCE experiment site at the Marcell Experimental Forest, Minnesota, USA - June2016WEW_4_150 | ecosystem: Environmental > Terrestrial > Soil >... | reverse complement strand
GTTTCTTTCCTTCGCCAGGTCCCTGAACAATTCTCCTGCGCAGACATACCGCAACCCCAAAGCTTCCGCGAGGGCTTTTGCGTAAGTCGACTTGCCTGTTCCATGGGGGCCGCTCACGGTGATAACTAAGCCTTTTGTTTCCCCATTATTCATGATTTTCACGTTTCCGACCGAACCGAATCAATGTACCAGTCCCTGAATCTAGTTTCTGCGACGAGTCTTTAGGTATTCTCCAGTGTCTCTTCCCCTTCTTTTCTTTAACCCAAGACCCGCCCAACTCTTCCGTGATAAGCAACCAACCAACCGGAGGCATCTCGTTGTTAGAGCCTTAAGACGGACATCATCGCTAGAACAACCATTGATAATGTGCCGTCCAAGAACATCATTACAAACCAGGGAATCAAGAACACTGCTATGAAGACGGCTTTCCAACGCCTTCTCGGCGGAACAAGCGTGCTGAACATCTCGGAGACCCACTTGTGATAATATTGCACAAAATCGCCTGCGGCGAAGACAAGAATTTTTGTCTCAAGATCGTAGTCAATGAATCCCCCTTGTTCTTCCTTTCTTACCTTTTCAGCAGTTTCAAATCCCTTTGACCTGGGAGCGTTAATGATCCCATCCGCGAGCCATCCCCAATACAGTGTTCTACCAAAAGTCCTCACACCAAGAAAGATCAGACCGCTTAAGACAATGTCAAAAACCACTGGAGGCAACGTGCCCTTGGCCTGTAAAAGCGCGGTCGCAATCAACGCTATCGTTAGCACAAGTGCGGCGTGCGCAATCGTTTGCTGTGAGAAATATCCGAGAAGTGAACATCGTAAGTCATACTCTACCTTCATGTCGACTGTCGACTCCCTTGTCGGGTCTATTTCATTTTGCGACTTGCCTCTTTTTCTGATCAGGGTAGGTAGTTCTCGGTCGACCTCCGATTTGTGGAACTTTGAAGTTCTTTCGATAGTAATGTGATGTCGAGGGGGTCCGCGGACTCTAGCCGTCAGAGTTTTTCCACCTTGATGTATGCTGCCTCTTGAAAGCGCTCCCTAGATTCGAAGGATGGGGTTCGTTACCGCAACAATATTGAGCCTTGCAAATTAAAAATTGTGCAGATTATCACACAAAAAGGGCACAGCGCCTACGTTAATCTAGTTCTCTGCGGATTTCATACTTGCCATCATACTTACTTCCACAACTCACGGATCGTCGAAGGGAAAGGTTCAACATTACTTACAAGGTGACCTTGCATTGGCGGCCTATCTGAAGTGGAGCCATCCTCGAACCATAGCCCAGCAGGCCTCGTCATACAGCTTTGTGATAGGCTTTATGCCGTCTTCGTAAATCGATTTCTCGACAGAGGTCGAAGCGGCCTCGGGGTCATGAGAGACTGATCGGTAGTCTCCTATAACCTCACGCAACCCGAGCTGAGCTGTTTTCAAGTACGACCAGTATCCCTCGAAATTTCCAGCGAAATCGCGAGTATCCCTTATCAGGCTGTCCCAGATCACAAAAAGCCTAGGCTGCAATATATGCAGCGTTTTGCCGACAACCGTCGCATTCTCCTTTATTCGCTTGATTTTCAGCGACTTGTTCACTGAGCCGTACAATTCCCTCACTTTACTTTTGAGTGGGTTTCCACCTATTTCGAACTCATCGAGGTCGACATCTACGAGGTTGAGCCGGTCAAGTTCACAAAGTAATTGACGCGATGACTTCATGAGCTTCGCGAGTCTGCTTTCTCGAAGTGGAGTTGCCGGTAGGACCCTAGCCATGCCGTAAGCCAAGAGATACTCGCTGATGGATTGTGGGTCTGTCCAGCGTTGTTCAGGTCTTGTATAGTAGTTGTTCTGAATTGCTCGCCAATATTTCGCTTCTGACGGACTGGATAGCGCTAGTTCCTTAGGTATGGGTATTCCAGAGCAGTAACATTCAGGCCGAATGCTCCAATTGAACCCGCAGACTCCCATCCTCAGAAGTTCGTACCGCATCAGCACGCGACCTAGCCAATCATAGCCGGGAAGCACTTACAAAGTTTTTCACGTAGGTAAGTTCACATATTCGATATACAGGTTGCCAATCTGAGTTTCGTGTCCTTCGTGCTGTGCTCGAATTGTCGTATTGAGATGCTTCGCACAGCCCAGCGTATCGACCAGCTCTTAGTGAGACTTCAGAAAACGATCCAATGTTCCAACTTGTCTGGAAGTAATGCTCCGCCATATGTCCAAGGCAACAAAATACCTCGAAGCGAAAATCATGTGATAAAGTGGTTTGCCAGACACGATCTTTGTACGCAAGAGCGTGCTTTCCGAGAAGTTCAGCCCTATACGCCTCAATTGAGAAACGTAGAGCTCGGCGAATGCGTCTCTTGCCTGGCGTGAAGTCAGGACGCGTTCCTTTCTTTGCTTAGCGAGTTCACGCCAATCCGAGGTGCCGTAGAACATGTCCACTGTGTTGTAGCTCTTCGGGTCGTACGCGCATCGCTTTATTCCAAGGTCGTATGGAAAAGTCATCAACATGTCAAGATGGCGGTGAGCTGCGAATTGTTGAATTGTTTGCCAATGGATATCGAGACCTCTTGGGTCCACAAACAGGAATACCGGAGTTCCCTGGGGGATCTTTTGGACAATCTGCTGAACAAGCTCGTTGCAATCTCCACTGAGGACCTCTGCAGATGTTCCTCGGTTATGAGCTGATACACGCTTCAACAATGCTTGAAAGTAGCTTGGCTTGTTCTCCACGAAAATGTACTTCGTGAAATTGCCTCGTTTGAGACTCAACGCTCGAAGAGGTGATCCATCAATTTGCCTCTGACTTGGCCGGACTTCGTCTATCCCCGGTCCTGCGAAAAGATCGACGTAGTATCTCTCACTTCTTGGGAACTTCTTCATTATTACTGCAAGGTACGCGGAAAGATATTTTCCCAGGCAAATTAGTTTGACTTCCGACCACTGTCCAGCAGGGAAAGCCGCTTCACTCAACCTGTCCACTCAACGAACGGCAATCATAGGTGAAGACTCCTTTGGTCTGGGAAACTCGTTCCATTCTCTTCCATCAAGTCTTCTGCCACCCGATTTCGGTCTAAGTCCGCCCCATTGTTTGAAGAAGAAGGCGACATGTTCCGCGATGCATTGATCTCTGACCTCACGGATCCAGTCAACTAGACAGGGTCTGCAATGAGGCCCCGATTCTCCACCGACAATTATCCAATCTATGTTGCTCAAATCTAGTTTGCCGACTGACTCAATCAATGGCTCGATGCTTATGAAACGAATATTCGCCCTAGTCTTCTTGAGATGTTCAATGCGGAATTTGTAGGGCGCGGATTCGACTGTAACACCCAACCAGAGGTTGTCTGGAAAAGTTCCAATTCGTGCTCCATATTTCATCATGCGCCACGAGCGTTTTGTGAGAACCTGATAGGTATGCTGAGGCGTCCTACGGATAACCTCAATCACCCTGTCAAGAAACTCGAACGAAATATGTTCATGGAAGAAATCGGACATGCTGTTGGTGAAAATCATCTTGGGCGATTTCCACTCAAGCGGTTTGCCAAGGACCTCCTCATGAATATGGAGCTCGTCAGGAGCCCACTTGTATGTTTGCAGACCAAATCTTTTGAGACGCGGATATTCCCTAAACATGTAGCAATTCTGGCATCCTTCGCTGATTTTCGTACATCCAGTCGCCCAGTTCCAAGTTGCGGTCGTCCATTCGATTGCAGAGTTGTCTGCCAGGGATTTCACCCTATTCTATAAGAATAGAATACGACCAATAACACTGTTGGTAAGAGTCGGCATAGAGTTCTTCAGTTTCGACCGGCTCTCTGAAGTTAGGATCCACGTTACTCAGTAGTCTAACAGTATGGACAACTCTGTCACTTCTCGTTCCATCAAGAGTCCAGCATCGTCAATGGAATCGCCCTAACCAACTCCTTTCCCGCCTTAACCCAGACTTGATGGCAGTAGGGGCATGAGAAGGTTGATTTGGCTTCCATTGCGTTGCCACGCCAGCGGTATTCTAGCGAATTGAGTTCAAGCATGCAACTACAGTTGGGGCAGTTCATAGGAAGCAGGAAGTCTGACGAGGATTAATGAGGTAACGCGAGTTAGGTCCAGGGAGTGTGCTGGGAGAAAGTGTTGTTCCGTTACCTACTGAAGTGCTTTGACCAGGTTGGTTTCGTTGTTTGGCCTTCTGACGAAAACCGGCTTCACTAGTTCACTACGCAAAATGAGCCCTTCGACCTAATGGGCTTTAGCAGTTATGATAACCCTCCTTAGACCGCAGCGCTAAATTCGTAAGTCCCACTATTGTCTTCATAGACCTAGCCGTGGCTTCGCAATGAAATATTCCGCTTGCCGTTCCCCAAGGGATGCGGTTAGTTGAGTCCAGTTTCTGGCCGAGCATGTTTTCTCGTTTTAGAACGATGGAAAAGACGGGCTCGCTGGTTAGCACTTCAACGTCTCTGGTTGCCTTGGTTTCTGCCTCCGTGCGCAAACGTTCGTGGAAGACTACTCCAAGTGTGTACATGTCCTCTCCTCTTCGAAGTCTGAAATCCTTTTCCTGGATACATCCTTCTTCGATTAGCATCCTCTTCTCAGCATTGCCCGCTTCGATTATGCGCGTGAGTTCGTTGATAGGGACGATTGCCACGTAGCTTCCATGTTTTGCGCGGAACTCCTCCGCGTCCTCCAGGATCCTGAAAACATAGTTCCCCGTCCCGGAGAACTTGGCCATCGCCTTCTCTGGGACAAACATTCTTCCTTGCACTTCCGCCCCAAAATTACCAACACCCTTTGCAAAAGCCGCGAACATTAGTTCCAATCACCACATCGATAGTGGGTTGGACGCGGAATGCTTACCGAATTAACTACTTCTTCTGTTATGCCCTTCATGACCAATCATCATGATCGGCGCGGCTGACTTTTCTTGGATGAAAATGGCATCATGCCATTTCAGCGATGCTTTGACCAGCCGATGTTTTCGAGATTAGCAGTTTCGTATCGAAGGCATCTTTCACTTCATCCACGTGCGAGATTACCAGAATTTTCTTGAATCGTTGACGGAGCTGTCGTAGAATCTCTATTGTGGCTTGGCGGCCTTCTTCGTCTAGGGCGCCCAGCCCTTCATCTATAATGAGAGTTTCGATTTTACCCTTGTAGCCGCTTCTCCTCGCTATGACCTCTGAAATCCCAAGGCGCAAAGCAAGGTTGATTCTCATTCGTTCTCCGCCGGAGAAGCGAGTGACTGGATGTTTTCCTGTGCCGTCTTCCGCCTCGATTATGAGTTCGTCGGTTTGAGTACCGCGGCCGGTTGTCCGTCCGAAGCGGAAGTTGATGTTCATTCGTCCGTTAGAGAGTTCGCGTAGGATTCTTGAAGCCTCATCTTCTACCTCGGGTACAAGATCTCTGAGGATCGCGGTTGGGATGCCGTCTTTACCGAACGCCTCTTCGAGTATTTTATAGATTGGAATTGTTTCGGATTTTGATCCGACCTCACCTTTGATGCGTTGAAGTTCCTTTTTTGCCGTGTTGATCTGTTCCAACAGTTGACCTAGGTGCTTGATCGTCGAGTCTGCTTTTCCTCTCTCTTCGCGAAGTTCCGAGAGTGCCTCCGAAACTTTGCTCTTCTCTTGGTCGAGTTTTTCGTATTCCTCGGCCGCAGATGTCAGCTTCTGGAGCTTGGCTTCTATTGACTCTCTGGATTTGGATGCTTTGTCGAGAGTTGCCCTCAGTTCCTTTTCCGTTTCCTCTAGTTTCGGTAGTCTAGAAGACTCGGCCCCCAGCCTTGCCTTACGAAGTTCGAGTTGTTGAAAGCTCTCGATCTGCTCTTGCAGCGCGTCTAGGTGCGGAATAATTTCCTTCTCCAATTTCGTAGTATTCGCCCTAGTCTCCGCGCCGAATTTCTCATGGCCGCTTCGAAGCTCCTTTAGTCGCGTTTCGTATTGGGTAAGCACGTTCGTCCTATGCGTCTGATCTAGCGGCCTCTTGCAGACCGGGCATTCGGCCTTCTTCGAGTTTCGGATAGTTTTGTAGTGCTCATCCTCTTCTGCAATTAGAAGTTTGATCGAGCGGACTCTCTCTTGCTTTTCGGCGATATTCGCTGCAAGTTGGTCTTTGATTTTCTGAAATTCATCTCTTTCCGTTGCGACCTTTTTGCCTTTTGCGATTTCCTTGGTAAGTTCGCCTAACTGCTTCTGAGCATCTTTGGTTGACTTAATCTCTACCTGTGTGTTCTCCAGTCTTGTCTTGCTCGTTCTCATTTCCCGCTCCAAGGCCTCAAATCCTGCGCGGGCTGTATCAAATTCGCTCTTTTTGGCCAAGGCTGCTTTGATTTGTTTTTCGAGAGTTTCGACGGTTTCTGCATCCCGCGTAATTGCAGCTTGAAGCTTCTTGACTGAGGCTTTTGCATCTTCGATGCCGGTTGAGACTTCCTGTTCTGACGCGATGGCGCTAGACAACTGTTTTATGAGTTCGTCTGAGGCTTCGACGTCTGCTTTGGCTTTGAGTAGTTTCTCGTGAGTGCTCTTCTTCAATTTCTCGTATGCTTCGAGGCCGAAGATCTTTGATAGAATTTCCTTCCGGTCGCCCGGCCGTAGACTTGTGATTTTATCCATTTCGTCTTGGCGCATTATGGTTGAGCTGACAAATGTCTCGTAATCCATTCCGATGATTTCTTCAACCATTTTCGATACATTGCTTGTCCCGGCCTGAAGCGCCTTAGCTGTTCCGGAGATTAGTGTGGCTGTTCCTTGCCCTTGTCTTGGGGCCGTTCTTTCGACAGTGTATGTATTTCCATCCTTTTCGAAGGTTACGGCGACGCGGGCTTGCTTTTCGCCATCCCTAATCAAAGCCTCGTTTCCGAGCTCTTTCCGTTCCGTTGCTGTGCTTCGGCCGTAGAGGGAGAATGTAATCGCTTCGATTATGCTGCTTTTTCCTGCACCATTGGGTCCACTAATGCTTGTTGCATCGACATTTAGCAGATCAATTGTTTGGGCTTCGCCGTAGCTCTTGAAGTTCTCAAGCAGTATGGTTTGCAGGATCATGCTTCATCCTTCGTGAGGGTTTCATCGATTATTTCCTGGCCAATCTTCATCGCGAGGTTTCTGTCCTTCTCGTTGATTTTCAGGGTCTTTAGATACTTGCCCAGAGCCTGTGCTGGCTCAAGCGTTCCCCCGAAGGCTCCCGTGGTTGCTTTCTTTTCGGTCACGATTTTCTCGTAGATTGATTGATTCCAGAACGTTTCCTTTAGGAGCCTGCTAACTTCATCTCGTTGCGTTGGAGTAAGCTGTTCATTCAGTGCCATCCGTAAGCTCACTATCGCGCCGGTCAGTGGTTTGTCTGCAAGCGCATTCTTGATTGGGACCATAGGATCCGGCTCGGAGCTACAGTCAACTTTAATGTTGTACATGTTGCGGGTAGCGAGCTCCACAAATTTCCACTCAGCTACGTGATTCGTGATTCTTACAGCGACAAAACCTTTCTTCTCATCTGCTTCGCCTATGTCGACTCGTTCGATGGAGCCTGGATACACTATTGGGACTTTGAATTTGATTGCTTGATGCTTATGCACATGACCGAGGGCGATGTAGTCGAATGTGTCAGTGTCGAAGGTCGATGGAAGTACAGAGTATTCCTCACCCGTGGACCAAATCTTCTCAGATCCAGCTAAGGCTCCTTCCACCGGCAAGTGCCCAACCAGAATGCACCCGTCCGCGCCCTTCGTACCTGCGCGAGTAAAGATGTCAACCTCCTTTGCTATTTGTTCGCGAAAGGTTTGGGCCAGCAGGCCTTTATCGAGTTTGGTTTTTCCCTGCTTCTTATCGGAAGCCAACTTCACGGGATGCCTGTAGGGTAGCGCAAATATCCTGACTTTTTCACCCGAGCGGCAGTCGATGTCCACGAAATCAGGTTTCGAAAAGAAGTAGACGTTTGGAACCTTCAGTTCAACAAAAGGTTCAGGAGGGGCAGCGCGACCGGATTTCGGCGCGTCATGGTTGCCAAGAAGAATTACAGCCTTAATGTCTGCCTGGGAAAGACGAGCAAGGCGGGTGGCGAACATTTTGAGAATTGTAGGCGTGGACGAAGAGTCTTTGAAAATATCACCGCACATTAAGAATAGGTCTGCTTGGTTCTTGACGCCATAATCTACTATTTGATCGAAGGCGGCGAAGAAATCGTCGATTCTTCTACTCATCCCCGTGGTGGGATTTACGGCGGCATAGTTTGCTACGCCTAAATGAAAGTCCCCTGTGTGAATCGCTAGCACGATTATTCCTCCAGTTGTTTTCTGGCCTCCCGGTCTGTGAGTGGTCCATCTTCGGTGGTGATGGCGGATGCTTCCCAGGACTTGAATAATTCTTCGTCGAAATTCTTCACTCGAATCGTTACTGGTACTGGGACGGCGTACCCGAAGAGCAACGCCTCTTGTTGCTGTAATGATGCGATTATCTGTTTGAAGTCGTCTGCATTTGCGACGCCGGCCAACGCTGCCCGAATATCCCTTTCGTCTACCATAGCCATGATCATTCTGGTCCAGATTTGTGAGCGCACATCCTCTTCGATCTGGGAAGGACGTTGGTCAATGACGCACAGAGTTACCTTGTATTTTCTCAACTCGCGTGCAATAATTCCGAAAACTGACAGCGAGGCCGCCTCGGTTCCGAGGAATTTGTGCGCCTCTTCAATGAAAATCATTAGCGGTTTCAGGGTCGATTTCGCTTTTGCTTTCTTCTCTTGAACCGCTGCATTGACGTACATGTCGCGGATACGTCGGGAGACTATGTTCGCAACGATAATGTACGCGGATAGGTCGTCGCCGAACCTCCCAAATTCCAGCACCACATTATTTCCGCGTTTGATTAGGTCAGAGACATGTGTAATTCCGCTTTTGTCTTGCGCAATTGTCTCAGCCATGAAAGTGAAACGCCCCATTCGAGCCTTCAGGCGTCTTCGCAAAGCTGGGACTGTGGCTTCATGCAAGCCCCCGGTTTTCGTGATTTCCTCGTCCGAGACCTCATCGTCGAGGAGGGTTTTCAGCCATTTTTTGCCAAGCTTTCTACCAAGGATGTAGAGGGCATCAATCATTGCCTGACTGAGGTCCATTTCCTGGCGAGTGAGGATTATGTCCTCGATTTCGACATCCTCGTAAGTCATGTAAAATGGGTAGTCAAATTTTTCGGAAGAATCGGGATCCAGGGTAACCACTGAAACGTTGTGCGGGAAGAGCCGCTTCAGCCCAGGGGAGGTTGTGGAGCTCTCTGAGATTGCACTGTAGCCGTATTCATTATGCATGTCGTAGATGAGGACGATCCCAAGTTTGCCTTTTATGATGTTTCCTGCGACGATCTTTGCTAGGAATGTCTTTCCTGATCCAGCAACTGCGAAGATACCGGTGCTTCTCTTGAGGAGCTTTTCGTTGTCCAGTACGACTTCGTAGTCTACGCCTAATGGTTTTCCGATTGGGAAGAACCGTTTCCCGTCTGCTTTGCCGAACACTCTCTCGATATCTTGGGCGATGGCTTCTCGAGCTGGCGATAAGTGAGGCGGCACTGATTTTGCTAGTTTCAGTTCACCTTCTTTGGAGCCGTTTGGGATCATCAGGAGCGGTTTCAGGGTCACGCGAACGTATAGGGAGCGACCTTTGAGGGCCTTCTTTACGAGCTCGTTTCCAGTACCGTCTTCCGGTAAGTTTTGCACTAGGACGTCGGCGAGGCGTTCCTGGTTTGCGGCCAAGTCAATATCCTTGACTATGGTCACGTAGTTCTGTCGTTCCCCCTCGACTATTACGTATTGGCCGACCGAGAGGCTTTCAGGGGAGACGTTGGGTAGGAGCCGAACGACGAAGCCGTCGGTAAGGTTTGCTTCAACGATCTGTCCGAGCAACTTTACCTCAGCCTCTCAACCAATTCCGAGATCATTCTGGGAGAGATTCGAGGAGCGACTGCCTTTTGATAGGAATCTAGCACCTGCAAGAGGAAATGTTCGCGATCTGCCTTTTCAAGGGTGGCCACCACGTTGGTAAGCAGAGCGCCAACGAAATCGACCGGGTATTCGATAGATGTATCCTCAATCAGCCTGCTCATGTAGTCTACACGGAAGAAGGGAGTCCTGCGGTGGAATTCCCTCGCGAAGGTTGGCTCCGTGCGGGATACTAAGTCGTGGACCATTGGGGCGTAGGGCGGCAGTCTATGCGAGATATTGTTGGATTTCTCAATGTATCCCAGCACGTAGAGAGATTGAGTAAGTCGCATCTTCTCGGATAAATCGGGATATACCTCTCGCAGTTTTTCGCGGTTGAGTTTGAGTGGTTTGGGGATCCTTGTCATTACGTCTACAGGGATCATCTCTGAGGATTCTGCGGCGCAAACAACTTCTATGTTTCCACCTAGGACCTGAGCGAGTTGTCCAAACTCTAACGATTTCGCTGGGTCATAGGCCTGAATCTTTACCGTGGCTAGGGTACTTTCCACGACTTCGCCGAATGGCTCTTGGGTCAAATTATTGATTCCCTCTTTAGCTTGCGTTTGGATGATTCTGCGAGAGACATGTGGTACGTTGTAGTCAGGTACCGGTCGAGTATGTCGTAGAAACCTTCTCGTTCTTGCATTGTAATTACAGCCTTCTCATGCGCGCGTATGAGCACGTACGGATAACCGAACCCCAAAATTGACTGAGCTAAAGTGACGCTATGGATCCGTTCCAAGTCCTCATCAGTCATCCAATCATAAAAGGGGAATTCGAGACGAACAACTTCGCCACCTGCAAGTTTGATGTACATTGCCGAAATTTTCTCTCGATAGTCACATGTCTCAGACTTGTAGTAGTCCAGTATTTTCTCCTGCACTGTAAATGAGGAAGATCTCTGTCCCGGAGCTAGGACCGACCCATAAATGGATGCGTCAGTAATGCCGATCAGTGGATAGCAGGCGACGATACTGAGTCCCTTGCAATCTGTGATGCATTGCCTACAGGCGGTAGGAATCCGATCACAAAGAACTGTGTACCTTAATGAGTTTACCCAATGTGCGGATCTGGGCGCCGCCAAATACCCAATTACATACACGTGTTTCTGATCACACAACTCCAAGAGTCTTAGTAGAGTTTCAATGACGCTCGCAAAGGACGTCCGAGGTACCAAATGACGAATCGGTCCCAGGAATGAGTAGATGAGTGGACTGTCCATGAATAGAAATGTTTCACGCGGTTTAGCAGTTTTCAAGAGTTCGCTTGCATGCTGAACCTCTGATTTTTGTCGCTCAAGATCCAGTGTTTGCTTGGAGAGCATATGTTGCACGCTTCCACCGTCGGAACTCACGAGGTCATCCGCTACAAGGAGCCGCGGCCGCGACAAACCGGAATACCGAACCGGCTCCGTGTAGAGGTAGGATACGGAACCGACATTTACAACTGCGCAGGCGAAACGCAGGTGGCCCTCAGGGTAAATTTGGCTCCCATCAACGCTCAAGACAAACTTGCCTCGCAGCGTTTCTTCACACCAAGCTTGTTCCGCGCGGAACCCCGCCAGGCTCCTCGGCTCGTTAGGTTTGTCATCGGTTGGTACCGCGAAAGAGTCCTCGCCTTTGGCCTTTAACGAAGATTTCATAGTTTCCAAATCGAACGTGGTGGCCTGCATGGTCTTGATCGCAGTGTCCAAACCTGACTTGGTGTGTTGAAGTGATTCCGCTATGAGCCCGGACCGTTTGGCGATTTCTTCTCGGAGCAGGTCGATATCTAACAAATTAAAGCACCTCTATTTGGGGACTGATTCTTGTAGTTCATTGCTTATCGCATTTTGCATTCAGATGCTGCCAACCCTGTGTGCGGTTTGTGACGACCTTTCATCCTCTTTGAAATCCGAGAACTGCACCGGCTGCGAATCCCGTGCCAAGGAACGAAATGGTGCTCGCGAAGGCTACTAGCCCTCCGAGTTCCGTGGTTCCCCAAGCAACTGCGTTTGCTCCTATGCTACTTAACGCGTTGTAGTTCACAGTGATCGTGATTGCCCCGATGCTTTGAAGCCAGAAGAGGAACGCAAGTTCAAGTCCAATGAAGACGCTTGCAAGAATCAGTAGAATCTTGAATCTTGTCGAATAGTTGCATGAGTCGCAGTGCGTAATTCTCGCGGGTTCCAAGCTTAAGGTCAGCTGCCTTGAACCACGTGGAGACTTCTGGAACCTGAACGAACTGCTTGATTCTATCCTTTTGCGTCACGTTCGGCGGCATTAGGGTCTATTAATATGAATAATACGGTGATTACTGGCCCCGGCAAAGCCTATCCGACTCTGGTTCCTTGGCGAACTTTTTCCCGTAGGCAGGCGTGGCATAGAACGCCGCCGAACGGCCTCTACGGCCGTCTAGACGACTTAGTGAGGCCTCTTACGGAGCTTGAGGGAACCCCGCGAAGGGGAAGTCCGCATGAGGCACATCTGCCTCCACTGTAGCTCTTTCTCCGGTAGTGAATGGTAACCCTGCCGCCTGGAACCTGCAGAGTCTTCCGTTTCACGTTTCGGTTTCGGAGATGTCGTGTCGGCAATT
>Ga0187850_10003772_pt1 | contig 12534 bp, 11 predicted proteins | sample June2016WEW_4_15_FD_132436 | JGI IMG/M metagenome (GOLD analysis project Ga0187850, IMG submission 132436) | Peatland microbial communities from SPRUCE experiment site at the Marcell Experimental Forest, Minnesota, USA - June2016WEW_4_150 | ecosystem: Environmental > Terrestrial > Soil >... | reverse complement strand
GAGCGGGCCGTCCTAGTCAAGTCCCACCGTACGGCCCCGATCGGAGTCGGCGTCGCCGTCCAGCTGGGAATGACCACTGGAGTTTTCGCCTTGATGGTCCTTGCGCTCAAGGTGGTGAGCGTCTTCTCCGTCGGCCCGGCCCTAACCGCGGGCTACGCCGCCGGCCTCGCTGTGCTCGTAATCGGACAACGCTCCCGTTCGTATGATTCTGCCGGGCGACGTCGGGCAGTCCGGCCGGTCGGGTCGCCGGAGTGTAGCGAGGAATAGGTATCGTATCTCGCCTTTTGTAAAGAGAAGCGCCTCGCCAGACGGTTACAGGATGGAAGCGGAGAGTTTACACATACAGGATATCCGGGGAGGGCCCGTGGACGCTCGCCGCGAACTCACGTCCGGCCCGGCACCGATGTCAGTCAGGGTTCGAGGTCCTCGGGATCCGGGATAAAACAGTCCAACTCTGATCAGTACTGGGATAGGTCAGCGATATTGAGGTGGTAGAGTTTGGCTTCCCGAGGATTTCCCGTGGCAGGGTCCCATCCCATCATCTCATAGTAGAGGTCAAGGGCCCGTGTGAACGCCTGCTTGTCCAATTTGACGCCTGTCAGGGGGCCGGTTTCCAAGGGCTCAAAGAGCCGATCAGGCAACTCATCGTCCTTTCGATCGAAACCCTCGCGCGCATTGAAAAGGCGCGCCAACGTCGTCGTCCGCTCCCCCAACATCATCAGTTCAAATAGGCTCGTTTCCCATCCCGTAGTCGCGTTCACCATCTCAACCATGTGGTTCAGCCGGAAGAGCCGGGCCGGCCCCGTAGTGAAAAAGCACAGGCAGAGTGTGTTCAGGACGCTATAAATATGCTGATTCAGGACAAACGATCTAACTTTATACGGGCTGAGATCTCTAGCAGGAATGCCTTTCAGGATGCCGATTGGATAGAGATCAGGAACCGCCCATCGACCTTCCTGGAAGTTCATATCGTGGGCCGCCTCGATATGATCGGCCCCGGTCGGTGAGAGAGCGAAGGCGAAGGCGATATTGTTTTTACCCCTTGGCTCGTGCATGGCGAAGGCCTGCTTCTTAACCGTCATCGCGAACCGTTCAGCACCTCGGCCTATAGCCTTTGCCGCACGATAGCTCCCCTCGGCAAGAAGCGCGCCGAAACCTTGCCGGAATGCAATTTTATCGACCATTTGAAGAAGCGCCGCGCCGTTGCCAAAACGCAAATCGATCCCGTCTGTGTCGTCTTTTGTGAGAAGGCCAGCCTCGAAACACTCCATAGCGAACGCAATCGTCATACCCGTATCTATTGTATCGATCGAGTATCGGTTGCAGAGCTCGTGGGCCTTGGCGATCACCTCGATGTCGTTGACCTTGAGGTTGGGCCCGAAGGCGCCGGCGGTTTCGTACTGGGGCCCACCATAAGCGGCATCGATTTCGAACCGTCCCCCCTGACATATGGGTTTGCAGCGGACCGGGCAGGCATAGCAAGTGTATTGGCCGACGAAGACCGAGCCTTTCAGCTTTTCAAAAGTCACGTCCTCGACTTTGTCGAAGGACCCGCCGTGGAAGTTGTAGGTCGGCAGAACGCCATCGGTATCCATGTCCTCCATGTCCCATGCCAACGTCCCGCCATAACTCAAGATATCGCAGACCGGGTGGCCCTTCCGGTTGCGTACAAAGAACGAAGTTAGTTCTTTGATCTTTTCCTTGTCGTGCAATTGGAGCTCAGCTTTGCCGCGGACCGCGATGGCTTTGATGTTCTTGGATCCCATGACCGCCCCCATCCCAGCCCTTCCGCAGGTGTGACGCAGATCGTGGACAACGCAAGCGAAGCGGACGAGGTTTTCAGCTCCCTGGCCAATGGCGAGAATCTGTATCTTCGGATCTCCAAGTTCCTTTCGAATGGCATCTTGAGCAGTACCGGAGTCGCGTCCCCAGAGATGCGCCGCGTCCTTAAACTCAGGCTTCCCGTCGGAGATCCAGAGATAGACGGGCCGGGGCGCTCTTCCGCGGATCACGACGGCGTCAAATCCGGCCCTTTTCAGCTCTACGGAGAAAAACCCTCCAGCCTCGGCTTCTCCGAAGCCTTCGCTGAGGGGGGACTTCGCCGCCAGCGTGATTCGGTTAGCTCCGGGCAATGAGGCTCCGGTCAGGACAGAGGTTGTCAGCACCAGGACATTATGTGGACCGAGGGGATCGACCCCCTTGTCCAACTCCGTTAAGAGAAAATAGGACGCCATAGCGCTCCCCCCCATGAACGTCCTGTAGAAGTATTCGCTTTTCTCCTCGACGGCATAAGACAGATCATCGAGGTTTATCCTGAGGATCTTGCCCCAAAAGCCTGCCGTCATGGTTCATCCTCCTTTATGGCTAATCATCGGCAGCGGACGCTGAGACATCTGCCCTGTTCCTTTGGCCTTTGCCCCTCGGTGGACCGTCTCCCAACGCGGCCCCCGGAAGAATGCCGACAGTTCTTCCCGGGCTTATTCAAACTGGCAGTCAGTTCCTTTGAGCATCGGGGTTTTCCCCGTCAGCCTATCGGCCTAAAACCTGCTTTAGCGCCCCGAGAACTCGATCAACGTTCTCTGGCCTGGCAGTGTGACCCATCAGCCCAATGCGCCAGATCTTTCCAGCCAAAGGCCCTAGTCCGGCCCCGATCTCGATCTTATGCTCATTCCTGAGACGGCTCCGCACGATAATATCATCAGCTCCCTTGGGAATATATAAAGAGTTTAACATAGGAAGCCGATAATCTGGAGAGACCAGCATCTCGAGCCCTAACGCCTCAAGTCCCTGGACTAACTGCCTGTGACAATCCAAATGCCGCCGGCAGACATTGTCGAACCCCTCTTCCACGATGAGCAGAAGCGATTGATAGATTGCATAGATCATGTTGATGGGTGCCGTGTGATGATAAACGCGCGATCGACCCCCCCAGTATTGAGTCAACAGGCTGATGTCGAGATACCAATTCGGCACCTTTGATTTCCTGGCCGCAATCGTTTCCAAGGCTCGGCTTGAAAAAGAAACAGGGGCTAACCCCGGTGGACACGACAAACATTTTTGAGAGCCGCTATAAAGGACGTCCGCGCCCCATTCGTCAGTGGCGACCTTCATGCCCCCGAGGCTCGTAACGGCGTCGACAAGAAAAAGGGTGTCCTTTCCCTGCAGCATCGAGCCGATTTCCTCGACAGGGTTCTTTACTCCTGTCGAAGTCTCGGCATGCACGACGGCCAGAATCTTGTAGTGGCCGCCCTTCAACTTCTCCTCAACACGCTCGATGACAACGGGGGTTCCCCACTCGAATTCCAAACTCTCGACATGGGCGCCCAACCGTGCGGCCACCTCCTCCATGCGTTTTCCGAAGACGCCGTTAATCAGGATAAGTACGGGATCATCTTTCTCGATGAGGTTGACGAAGCTCGTTTCCATCCCGGCCGACCCAGTGCCCGATATGGGGAGGGTCATCCTGTTCTGAGTTTGCATGACTATCTGCAGCAGCCTTTTGACCTCATCCATGATATCGATGAAGGCTGGGTCCATATGGCCCAACGTTTTCCGTCCGAGGGCCCTATAAACGGAATCGTGGACGCAAGAGGGGCCTGGCCCCATGAGGAGGACATCTTCGATATGGTCTAACCTGTTTTCCAAGGAAGGCACTCTCCTTTCGTGGCGTTGTTGAGGCTATCATTTTATCCACGAAATAGCGTAATGTAAAGCAATATATCGTGAAATATTGCAAATAACTGATAAAATGTTCCATACTTTGCCAGTCCTAAGTTACAAATTTAAAGTTGGACCAGGTCTTTCTTCTTGACATGGTCGGCAAAATCCATAAAATGAATTCTTGATTTCGTGTGGAATTCATGCGTATCGAAGAAAGGAGGAACGGAATGAATGTGACTCCCGATAATGGCCTGTTTTCTCCGGAGATGATGTCGGAGATCCGCGATCGATTCATGTATGCCGATTGGGACCCTTACTCGGGACGGCGGGTGTATCTGGAGGCCTCGGGAGGCTCCCTGAGGCTTAAGTCCGTTGTAGACACGGTCGCCAGGGAGGCCGCCCTCCCTGATGAACTCTATAGGTTCAATCCCGCGTCGAATGTCGTGGTCGAAGCCGTAGATAAAGGGACGGAGGACGTGAAGCTGTTCTTGGGGGCGAAGTCCGGGTCGATCATCCCCTCGCACAGCGCCACCAACACGATCTTCCGGGTTGTCGAGGCCGTGACCTCTCACGTGCCCGGCAATAACGTCGTGACGACAGAACTCGAACACCCGGCTGTGCTAGGCGCCACCCAATATTATGCGGGAAAGAACGGCTTGGAGTGGCGAGTGGCCAAGCTCGACCGGGAAACGACTTCGGTCCCGATCGCCCGCATCCTCGAAAAGGTCGACAAGAACACGTGCCTATTAGCCTTTCAACACGGATCTAACCAGACGGGGGCCATCAACGATGTCAAGACGATTACCGCTGAGGCCCGAAAGATCAAGCCCGACCTTTACGTTATCATCGACGCCGTTCAGTACGCCCCGCACGGTCCCATTGACGTCGACGATTATGGAGTCGATGCCTATGCGTTCGGACCTTACAAATCGTATTGTGTCAAAGGAGTCGGATTCGCGTATGTCTCCGATCGACTGGCCAAACTGCCGCATGAACGCCTGTACGGAAAGCCTGAGACGAACTGGGTGCTCGGCTCTCAGGCCCACATGATGTATGCGAGCTGGTCGGCGACGGTCGATTATTTCTCGTGGCTCGGGGGACATTTTACCGATGCGACGGACCGTCGGGCCAGAGTCATTGCCGCCAAAGCCGCGATCCACAGGCACATGAAGGCCCTCTTAAATCGAGCCATGAACGGAACGGGCGTGGTCCCCGGCCTCCGGCACCAGGACCACGTTACAGTCTGCGGCATGCCCGAAGAGATCGGGGAACGACTATGTATATTCTTGTTTCGTTTGGCTGGCCTGGACTCATCAGCTGCCATCGACAGATACAATAAGGAGTTCGGCGTCCGCCTCGCGGCCAGAATCCGGGACGCTTATTCCACAGTGTCGCTCGACGCGCTCGGATGGCCGGACGCGGTTCGTCTCTCAGCCGGTCACTACAATACACCCAAGGAGATTGATCTGATGCTCAAGGCAACGGCCGCACTCAAGGGCATGGGCAGTTGAGACATGACGCTATGAACGTCCATAGGGTAAGGAAATCGAAGTCACTATATGACAACGCCAGGGATCACATCTTTCTTGAAGTCGAGAAAAACCGTTGGCTGGAGATTGAGAGTTTGGATGGGCTGACCCACGATTCCATTGAAACCTTCTTAGACTGTGAGGTACGGACGAGATTGCGGGTGGTAGGGTTCACGGACCAGAACTTTCAGTGGGGGACCATCAAAGATTGGATTGATTCCGGGATCATCAAGGGCCTGATGAAACCCACAAGAAATTAGGCTATCGGAGGGCTGCTCCAAGCCGTCCCACTCGATGGACGCTGGGGTTGGCGCTTTTATTTTGACCTGTCGCGCCTGATGTGTTAGATTCGGCAAGGCTTTGTTTGGAGTTTGAGTTGTTCGAATCAGCTCGTCAACGATCCATTTCGATCCGTGTTCGTTTTGTGACGATCATGCAGCAATATTCGGGTCAAAGAGAATTGGTCATGCACCTGCCGACCGATCCTCAGGTAGCGATCGATGTCCTCATCAAGCGGTTCCAGATTCCCTGGACAGGAACTCTGGAGAAAAGCGTGCGGATCTTCATTAACAAGGAATTGCTCGAAACGTTCAGGAAGAGCGGCCAGCCGTTGAAGGAGGGGGACAGAATCACATTCATTCCCCTTTCCGGGGGGGGGTAGGCCCCTGAGCCTGCTCATGCCATCCTGAGGGTCGTCCGGGCGGCATATCTCGACGTCTAAATGGGCCTGTCGAGGATATCGACCGTCTCCTCTCTGGCCTTATCCGGGGATATGAGCAAATTGATCACCAGATTGGCCTGGTGGTTCGCCGCGATGCCGACCCGTGGAGCCATGAGGCCTTGCCCAGGTCCTGCGGCACTCCTGAGGTCGCCCACTACGAACGTCCGTTTGCCTATCCTCCAAGTCCGAATGCCATTGCTGTCCCCGAACCCAGCGACTCCCGACGCCAGAATGAGATAGGTCCGAGGCAGTGATTCGCGAACCGCCCCCAAAAGCCAGGATTTGGCGGGGGCTTCATCGAAGCATTCGACAATGATATCGGCTGCGCGGAAAGTGCCCCGGATGTTCCCTGGGCTAAGCTTTCTTTTGAAAGTTGTGATCTTCACAGAGGGATTAATCTCGGCTAGCAATTCCCGCATCGCTTCCGTTTTGGCCATCCCTAGATGTTTCATCAAATACTGTTGGCGGTTCAAGTTGCTGGGCTCTACCACATCAAAATCGGCGAGAATGAGACGGCCAATGCCCGTACGGGCTAGGCTGATGGCAACGGCCGAACCCAGCCCGCCGAGCCCGGCAATGCCGATGGCGGCCTTGCGGACCCGTTCGTAGATGCCAGGGGAATTACGGGCCACGAGGAGCGTCTCGATCTCCGCCGGCGATGGGACGCGGCCTTTCTGAATCAATGTGACTCGGTCTCCATCCCTGACAACGTATCCCGGACCCTCGGGGAAGCTGTTAACGATGAAGACGTCGGCCGCCGGGAGAGATTCCTTGACCAGCTGTGCCAAAGTTGTACCCTGAGGGCATCTCTGGCGTTTCTCATTGATCCGCACCGTTACTGTCCGCCGAGTCATGAGTCGCCTCGCCCGCCGCGCTTCGAGGAGATTACTATATCACAGACTCAGCCGCCAAGGTTACAATCATCTCGAACGCGACGGTCCGGAGTCGGGACGACAATCATCCCAGTTGCCTTTCCTAGCGGCATGTCGCTAACTACATCATCGGAGGCTATATCCGTAAAAGTGTTCAGTAGATTCCCTTTAATATTGATTTTTGCTATTATGAAGAGGCTGTTTTGGTCCAATTTGCTAAAACAATGCTGCGCGGTGGTGGTTATCATTAAAAATCGTCCATCGCGCGCGGGAGGTGGCCATGATCAATAATCTCGAAAAAAAGATCCTTAAGTCCCTGAACGAGGACGCCCGGAAGAGCTTCCGAGATGTCGCTCAAGAGATTGGGACGTCAACGACAACGATTTATAATAATGTAAAGAAGATGGAGAAGAGGGGCGTCCTGGAGGGCTACGTACCCGCAGTGAACGAAGAGCTGCTCGGCTATAACCATACGGCCGTCATCATGCTCCGAATTGCCCAAGGCAAGCTGCAAGCGGTCTATGACATCATCGTCAAATACCGCGAGGTGAGGGAGATCTACGACGTGACAGGCGATTGGGACACCGTCCTAGTTTGCTTCTTCAAGACAAGGCAGGACCTGGACCGCTTCCTAAAGGTCCGACTCACGATCCCGCACGTCCAGCGCGTTTTGACGTATATGGTCTTAAATGTCATTAAGGACGAGAAACGGGCCTTCATTTGGGCTCTATGATCCATTACCTTCGGTCCTCCACGAGGACGGACTGACGAGACTTATCATCCTTTTTTCAGTTATTCTCTTATAGACGGCGATCGACGCCCACGGTCAGAAGGGATAGGCCCAGAAGGAATACCAGCAGGAAGTCAATCCAGTCATGACGAGCGCGGAGAGGTCCGCGCGCGTGAGCAGCGGTCGAACTATCGGCAGGCCTTCAGAATCGAAGCAGTATCCTCGGGAAATATTCGTCGAATAACGGCGCAAATCTTCGGGTCTTTGGCCTCGAGCTCGGCTCTCGTGCCGGACGGGGCACTGCGGTCGCCGATCTTGACATCCATCCAGGGACCTGGCCACGACTCATTTAGGTCGTACCAGGCGTTGACGGCCGTGGTGAAATACTCATCGTCGCCATAGGAATCAATGGCCGGGCGGCTTTCCAGCGGCTCGTCCTTTGGCGCCGTGAACAGCCCCTTGCGGACCGCATCGACATAGTCAGCGTATATCTCGGCCACGGCAGCCGGGTCCGCCTTGGGCAAGCCCAAGTTGTGCACCATGTGAACGAATTCATGGACGAGAAAGTTGGCGATATATTCGTGGTTTCCGGGAAAACAGACGCCTTTCATGGATACCAGCGTGGTCGGATCGCCAGGCATTTGCCCCAGGCCCCATTGGCCGTCGCTCTCGGGACCGAACTCGGGAAGGTCCGAAGCCTTCTCCGACGAGGCCAAGATCGATACACGAGGATGGTATCGCAGCATGGCGGCGTGGACGTCCGGCCGTTTACTGAGGAGGAACAAGATGGTGGTCCGAGCTGCGAGCAGGGCGGCATCCGGCGTGTTGGCCGAGGCAACGATCAAGACGCCATCCGCGTTCGTGTATTTCGTGTAGAACGCGGGGACTCCTTTAGGAGGGGCTATGACGGCCGGACCCGTTTCGATAACTGGAAAAGAAGCCACGGGCGACTTTCCGTGCCGCGCCGGCCCGCCCTTTTGGGCGCAGCCGACCCCTAAGACCATTAAAAGACAGACGGCCGACAATGGCCAAGGGCTACGCAACATGGCTCCTCACAGTGAACAATAGGCCGGCCCGCGGAGCCTGAAGATAGTCCACCGCGGACCGGACGAACAGCCGTTAGCAGTTAAACCTGAAGCCCGCGCGGAACGTTCTTGGCAGAACGATGCCCCAGACATATCCGAACGGATAGCTCGTCAAGGGGTTGATGTTCGTCTGTACTTGTGTAACGGTACCGGCGTTGAAGACATTGAACACGTCTGCCATGAATCCCACTTTCATGCCTTTGATCAGGAAGTACTTCTCCAGCCTCAGGTCCAGGTTTTGCTGGCTGGGATACCGGTAGGACCCCAATCGGTCGGCCAGGATGTAAACATACGATGCGCCGGAGGTGGACACGGGATCGGGATCGATGGCATTGGGGAGCGCGAGATACTTGTTGTAGGTGTTTCCGCTGATAAACGAATAGTAGAAACCCAGAGTCGCCTTGATCTTCGGAATTTCGAAAGAGCCTGTAATTTTCAACATATGCGTGGGATCGATGCCGAGATTGCCTTCGGCGTTGATCTGATAGTTCGGGTCGGAGAACATGGTTCCTGCCCCAAGGCTCGACGTCTGCCGCTCCCCGTACTCGCCCCATAAGTTATCATCCGACCCAGTGGCACGGCCGTAATCATAAGACACACCGAGCTGCCATCCGTGTGAAAATCTCTTTGTGAAGTTCAACTCTAAACCGCTGTACCTCCTCGTCGGCGTTAAGCCGGCAATTCCCGGAAACGCCGCCCCATAATCGACCCCCGCCTTGGGGTTCGTGATAAGAAACTTGTCGTCGCCCGGATTCAGTCGTTCGTAGACTGTGTAGGTCTGCCCATTGGGCCCCGTCCATTCGATGGGATCCCACTGGCCCGTGATATTTATCCGGTCTATGAGGTCATGGTTTGATCTGTTAATATAGAGGATGCTGGCGGAGAAGTCTCTAGCGATCTCGCGTTCGATACTGACCACGAACTGGTTCATATACGGCATCTTGAGGTTGGGGTCTACCGTATAGTTGTTTTCCCAGACGTTCTGAAAATCAAGTTCATAGCTCTCGCCGTTCCACGAGTACTCGGAAAAGGTCCCCTGGGGTTGAAAATGCAGGTACATCATGCCGATCAGCGCGTGATAGTACTTGCCGTAGTGGGCCTTGAGGACCGTGGAATGATTATTGAAAAGATCTAGGGCGAATCCCACCCGCGGCGAGATCCCCATTTTGGGATCGAAAACCGCTCCCATCCCGGGCAGCGTCCCACGCCAGTAGTTCAGCCTGAGGCCGGGGTTGATAGTCAGCCGACCGATCGTCCAGGAATCCTCGGCGAACGCCGAGGCGGACCAGGTCGTGGGCGTCGCCGAATAGCCACCATAGGTCAGAAGAAGGTAGGGAGCTCCGCCGTTGTCCAGATAGTACTTTCCGCCAGGAAAGCCCATCGCGTTAGTGAGCCCCGATTTCTCCCCTTCGACTCCGAACTTGAAGTCATGGGATCCCTTCAAAAAGTCTTCCACGTGATGGGTCAACGTAGCGTTGAGCTGAATACGCTGCCGCGGCGCGTAGAAGGTTGTGGGATAATTTCCCGACAGATAACCCGTGACAAGATCCATGTGCGGCGGGTTGTCCGATTGCAGGTTCATATGGTCTTTTTGGTCGTACCCGCCCAGTTTTGCTTCCAGGAACGTCGTGGAGGAGAAGAGATGGAGATAATTGAAATTGAACAGGGTCTGGATCCTTTCTTCGACCGGCAGCGCTTCGGGAGCCACCAGGGGGCCCGCCCCCTCATTGTACTCGGGCCGTGTATTCCACTCCACCATACCGCTTAGCCTGTTGTTAGGCCCAGGCTGCCATGTCAATTTCCCCATCGCCCGGTATTGCTTTTGAGTATCTGCGGGCCCGGTATAGTCCTCGATCTGCAGTTTATGATACCCGAACTTGCCTGAGGTGAAGAACCACAGCTTGTCCTTAATTAAGGGCCCGCCCAGGTTGAAATGAAGATCGTAATCTTCATAAGAGTTCTTGTAGATTAGGTCCGGATCGGTGCTGTTCTGGCTGTGCCAACTGGGACCCTGTAAATAGAATGTAAAGAGGCCTGTGATGGCGTTGCCTCCCGATTTCGTGACCGTGTTGATGATCGCGCCGCTGTATCCGTCGTATTCCGCGGGCGCCCCTATGCCGGCTACCTGGATTTCCTCAATGGAATCATAATCGAAGGAGACCTCCGCCTCGCCAGCCTCCGGGCTGTTGATCTTCACACCGTCGACCAAGAAGTTGTTAGCCATGCTCTGTGATGATCCGAACGTCGATTCGTTGGTTACCCCAGGAGCGAACTTGAGCTGATCTCTCATGCTGAGGGCCGAAGGAACCTGCTGCAGAAAGGGGGTTTCCATTAAGGTCGTTCCTGTCTGGCTATCTTTGACATCTATCGTCGGAGCTGCTGCTATGACGGCTACCCCGACGTTGAGAGCACTGACCTGGAGGACAAAATCAACCCTCAGCGTCGTGCCTACGGAGATGCGAAGGTCTTTTTTCGCCTGCGGAGTGAACCCTGCCAGTTTGGCCTCCACAGTATATACGCCTGGCGGCAGGGCCGAGAACCTGAATCTTCCCTTGGCATTCGTGACCAAGCTCTGGGCGCCGCCGATAAGAGATTGAGATGATATCGTCACTTCGACGCCCGGAAGGACTTCGCCTTCCGGAGTCGCTACGATACCCTCCACGGCTCCGAGCGACTGCGATTGGGCGGATGCGAGAATACTGAAACTCAGCAGGGAAAAAACCGCCAGTATAAGGACTCTGATTGGCCTACTCATGGGATAGACCTCCACATAATTGAAATAACCAATAACCTCGACAGACTTAGAGACTGGGCACAGTCTGCGAAGCTATGTAATGGTGTTTTTTGGTGAGATACCACCTAAGAAGCCTTTTCATAACATATCTGAACACCATAATTATAAAATGTTATTAAGATGTCAAGCTAAATTTATTAAAAGTTGTCAAGTGAATTTTATTAGAAAAAATATCTTGACTTTTATATTTTTTTTTATATATAAATTTAATGATGAGTTCGGGGTGTTATGTTTTTAATATTTGAGAGACCCAACCTGCTTCAAACGATCTCCGATTGTTCGCCCTGGCATCTTGAAGGTTACAGGCCCGCATGTGAATTAGGAGAACGCGGGCATCAATCTGAAACTTAATAAAAGGAGGGAAAAGTGAAGAGAAGCCTCATCGTACTTTCTATTCTCCTGTGTGCGGCGAGCCTCATGGCGCAGGTGCGGACCGGAACCATCTGGGGACACATAACGGACACGCAGGGGGCGGTCCTTCCGGGCGTCTCGATGACCCTAAAATCCCCATTCTCGGCTCCTCTAAGCGCTGTCACCGATGCGCAGGGCATCTACCGGTTCCCATCGCTTGAGCCGAGCAAGGACTACGCCCTAACGGCCGAGCTACAGGGATTCAAGAAAGAGGAGAAGACGGGTATCGTCGTAATTCTCGGCCAGCAATCCAGGATCGACCTGACGCTTGAGCAGGGCAAGCTCGAGGAGGAAGTGACGGTCACGGCTTTGAACCCGACGATCGACGCCAAGACTATCACGGTCGGCAAGAACCTCAACCAGGATTCGCTGCAATCCCTGCCGACAGCCAGAGATCCCTGGAACGTGATGCAGATGGTGCCCTCCGTTATGCTAGATCGGGAGAACGTCGGCGGCAACGAGTCGGGCCAGCAGGGCAGCACCTATGCCAAGGGCGACCCGACCGGCGGCAGCCAAAACCTTTGGTTTGTTGACGGCCTAAACGTTAATGACCAGGGGGGAGGTGGGGGGGTCGCGACTTATTGGGACTTCGACTCTTTCGAGGAGATGAGCATCGTTACTGGCGGCGCGGACGTGACCATCCAGACGGCCGGAATCTCCGTTAACTTTGTTACCCGCCGCGGCGGGTAACAAAGTTAACGGAGATTCCGGCCGTCTGGATGGTCACGTCCG